>RCMZ01000339.1_pt1 | contig 26964 bp, 26 predicted proteins | sample 2041141 | NCBI WGS metagenome assembly RCMZ01 (sample SAMN09708263, study PRJNA481090) | Wastewater metagenome, whole genome shotgun sequencing project. | biome: sewage; isolation source: Davis station wastewater (DW) | place: Antarctica: Davis Station | collected 2010-03-01
TTGATCGTTTTTGATTGATTTACCGCTTTCAAAATCGGCGGTGGCTGGAGTCAGTCAGAAATACATGACTACTTCAGACCATCCCTAGCGTTTTCGTGAGTAGGTGCTTCATCTGCCATATCCATAGCCGCCTTCCAACTATTGTTTGTGCTCTCGCCTGACCACTTCCATCTGCTTGCTCCTCGACGGATATCTTGAAGACAGAAAGAGCATCGCTTTCCTCTGTGGGGCATGGGATTGGCTCGTTTCGTCTAACTGCTGTCTCCAGATTCTGGATAGAACTTCGTAGAGTCGAATCCATCAAGGCTGGTAACGTCTCGTTCTGATGAAGAATGAACTGCCTCAGTCGAGCCGGTGTACGGACATCCAAGGCGACAGCAAAACGTACCAGTTTCCTCCAATGCTCGGGAGACATGCGATCTTCTTGAATGACTCGACGGATAGCCTCTTCCGCGGGACTCTCAAACTCACTGTCGAGCCAGCGCTCAAATTCGTCGGTCTCTTCTTGCCCTACTAGGTAGGTGTAGAGGTGCTGGTGAAAAGCAATTCCTTTCAGAGATTGCTTCTTCCACAAGGGGACGTTTTCGTTTGGAACCAGCAAGCGGTAGGTAGAAATGAGCCCGTCATGTGCCCACTGTTTAAGGTACAGTTTGGGTACGTAATGGTTGTCTTTGCGCAGCTGATGCATGACTAGGTTTCGCCAACTTTTAGGAGGGGGCAGACGCGACACAATACTAGTGCAAACGAGCCTTCACCCGTCATCAACAGATCTAGGCCGCTTCCTGCTAGCTCAGACTAATGCCAATGATTGCTGAGGGGGGGGCACGATGCCCGATTGGCCGAAAGCCTTTTCTGTGCCTGCTGCTTGGCCTTTCTGCCGGAAAAGCTGGGGCGGGCCTGTGACCAGTTCCGACAAGCGGCCTATTCTTTTCTTGTACCAGCGTATAGAATTCTGCACCCGAAAAGTGAGCGTTCATACGGATATGAGTCATCTGGAAGACTTGCAGATGGAGGCTGCGCTGCTTTTCGCGAAGGCCAACAAGAAGCGGATTGCTCGAGAGTTTACCAACCCGGCAATCTACCTCCCTGATCGGTCTCCGGTTTCTGTATTCATGTCTGGCTGTGCAGGTGCTGGGAAGACTGAGGCGGCGAGTGAACTGATAAGTGAAATCGATAATAACTCTGGATTTCGCACCATGCGAATCGATCCAGACGATTTACGTCATCACTTTGAGGGCTATGTAGGTACGAATTCATGGATGTTTCAGCGAGCAGCTTCAATTCTTGTTGACAAGATTCATGACATGGCGTTAGAACAGAGTCAGTCTTTCGTTCTTGATAGCACGTTGTGCAACCTCGATAAGGCTGACCTGAACATATCTCGGTCTCTTAAGAAAGACCGTAAATGCGTGATCATGTTTGTCTACCAAAAGCCAGATCTGGCTTGGAGGTTTGTACAAGCTAGAGAGCGCAAGGAGGGGCGAAGGGTCCCTCCGGAAGTTTTTGTTGAGCAATTTTTTGCTGCGAAAGACGTTGTGAACGCCCTAAAGGTCAAATTTCGCAATCGATTGCAGGTGAATCTGCTCATCAAAAACACTGATGCTTCCTTGCAGATTACTGAGGAAGACATAGATTTAATCAATGGCGACCTGCACGATGGCTATGATCGTCAGGGCCTACTCAAGCACCTCAAGGCTGGGGCAATGTTATGAAAAAAGTACAAGCCGCTCGTTCGACTCCTTTCTCCGAATTTTTCCGCAGTGCATCTGCTGATAAGAAGAAGAGCGTGTATGCAGTCGTTCTGCAGCGCGCAACTGAGCGTCAACTGAATGTGCTAAAAGCTGGATAGCATTTTGCTCAGCCAAAAAAAGCCGCAGTGATGCGGCTTTTTTTTGCTTTTAAATCGGCCTTCTCCGGCTTTTTTGGCTGCAGGCCTACGTTGATTTTGCGGAGGCGCAGATAACGGTGCGTCATCTTGGCGTCAGTGTGGCCAGTGAGCTTCTGCGCGTCGTTGCTCTGGTCGTCCGTGACGGAATGTGACTTCGCGCCCAGGATTTCTTAGACGCTTTCCAGGCTCAGTAAATGTCGCTTCTCAAACTCTACCGGTGACAGCTGGTTGTTGAAGCCGTGTCGGCGTTTTGGGTTGTAAAACATCTCGATGTAGTCGAAAACATCAGTGCGAGCATCCTGCCTGGTGCTATAGATTTTTTGCCTGATCCGCTCCCGCTTCAGCAGCTGGAAAAAGCTTTCCGCTGCCGCACTGCCGCAGTGCTGAGTAAATGCTAAATATGGCGGGGTGATGTGCTTGGGGCGCAGGTATTAGAAGGGTGTGAGGATTAGTCCGTCCAATCCATCATTGGGGCACAGGAAAAACGGCGGGAAATGGCAGTAGGTTTCTGCATCGAAAATGCCGGTAAGAAATGTCTGAGAATTTTATCAGCCTACGCTAGGCCTGTCCGCTTTTGGCCGTAGGTTAACCGGTATTTAACCACGGGCAGCTGTCGACCCATTGAGGACTGTCAGATTCGTCTAGAAAGCTAGGGCCGATTTACTTTTCAGCCTAACGTTCGAGCTCACCGGCTTGCCGGAGGCAGGTCCGGTTGAGGGATGGGTTAGGTCGCAATGGGGCTATGGAGTGTGTATTCAAAGGCTTGCTGATAAATGCGTCGTAGGAGATTTGAAACCTTGCGTGTTTCTTCGGACAAGAGGATGTCTAGGTCATTTGGCCGGCCCTCGTGCAGCAACTCACTTCTGAGGGCATAGGCCCTATCTAGGTCGCGCCAGGCATCTTGGTCACCCGGCAGCCAGACTGCGCTAAGCCGCTTCAATGCCTGACGTATTGACTCCCGCTTTAGCTGCAGCAGTCGTCCCCGGAGGGAGTTTCTTAGATCATCGGAGATAGCGGATTCGCCGGCCAGGCGCCGTGCGAGATCGTCAATGACTGCTGCGACAGCGGGCCCAAGCTCCTGCTGTGCAGCGAGTGGCTCCAAAGCGGATACAGCCATGACGAATTTAGCCCGATCGTTTGATTCCAGCTCGGCAGCGACAAACAACTCCATAGAAAGTAGTAGTCGTCGATCCTTCAGCGGCACGGCGAGGGCCTGGGTCAGCTCCTTCAGCACTACCTCTTGTGGCCAGAACGCAAACCCCTCACCCCACGCACTAACTCCTGTACTCACTGTTCTGTCAAATACCGTCGGCGGTTCGTGAGAGTGGTAGTTTAATCGAAGGCCGAAATTCAAGCTGACAGCGGTGAGGAGTAGCGACTGTGCAGTCCGCATTCCGGCCTCTTCAGCATCGCTGGCGGTTGGAAACCCAACTACCTCAATGTGGTAGCGCTGACCACCCTCCCAACTAAGAGCGCGACCTGGCTCAATCGTCGCGAGTGCCCCATCGTCGATTAGAAGCGTTACGTTCTCGAGTCCGCCGATGTACTCGGGTCGCTGCACCTGAAAAGTTAGCCTTGCGCCGTACTTCCGACGCTGGTCTCGTGCGAGTACGAGTCTTCTCTCTTCTGGTGGGCGTTTGCGAGACATAAGTTTGCGGCCTGACGTTTGAATTAACTTGCTGATGCGGCTTTATCGCGTAAGCCCGTGTTGAATGCTGTAATGGGCTTTCCTTGCGCCACGCTAATCCACAGCAATTGCATGGTCAGTGGCGTTCGGAGGGTAGCAGCAATAATTAAGCGCATAGGCGTTTCATTTGGCCAGGTCCGTTTACCAAGTTGCCGAGAGTGTCCGTGTCGGTCAGGTGAGTCAATGCATGCGGCTGAGTCGTGAGGTGTTTTGCCAACATATACAGGAGCAGGTAGCGCCGGTCGAGTGGGGGAAGGAAGCTTGTGGTACGGCGCATTACTGGGGGCGCTTCGTGCAGGTTGCGGCATTTCACCATCGACGGCTTTTGGCTGTGGATTCAACCGGCTCCGGCCCTTCATGACAGGCCGCTGTCGACCCTTTCCTGCATGTCTTCTTTTCTGTTCAAGGTATGGGCATCATTGGTGCCTAGTTCGGGTAGCCGTAAGATGCGCGGCAAGAGCGGCGACGCTCCACATGGGTTTTGTTCGGTGAATAATGCTGTGACAGTTGGAGCACAGAACCGCAAGATCCTGAAGCGACGTTGTCTCGCTACCATTTCGAGAGCCGAGCGGCTTAGTATGGTGAACCTCGCAGAAGCCGTTGCCGACATCGCCATAGATCACAGCGAAGTCGAAGCTGCATGCCTCACAGGCAAGTCGGCCAGTGGCATGTAGTACATAGGCCTTCTTTGCATCGACGAGAGCAGCGTTGCGCTCGCGTACAAGGTGTTCCTCAAGAGAGACGCTACCTTCTTCTGCTTGCATTGATAGCGAAGGTTCCGCTTCTGGGGGCACCTCTTCGGGCGCGGCGGCAGATGGAGCCAGTTCGATGGTTGCTGGCGAGAAGTAGGCCTCCAGTTCGATTGTTGAGGCTCCCCCGCTGGCATCGTACCCGAGCAGCACGTCGACGGGCACTTGCACACGCGATGTACCGTCGCGGCTTGAACTGTCCTTCTTAACTACGAAACCGAAGGTCGCGTTGTCTTCCCAGATAACGGCGTAGAGCGGTTCGCCATGTTTTTTGTAGTCAATTCGAGCCCTGTAGTCGAACAACCCAGGTGCCCCATCATTTCGGCCGTATAGAGCGTTCTCTAGCGAGGTATGGCCACGTACCTTCCGCCAAGGATTGTTCGTATGAACTGCGCGGTACGTAACTTTTATTACCTGTCTCATTGCTGCTCCTCGGATGCACAGAAGATTAATGACGCCCAACGATTGATAGGCACAACAGGACTTTAGAATAAAATAGCTGCCCACCGTCGGCTCCTGGCCGATTTCAGCCTGCTGCGATAGGCCCGAGTCTGCCAAGAGCTGCCACTCCGAAATGCCGGCAAAGATGGAAATATATGTCTTCGTTTCAACAAAGGCCGATCAGTGTATTTCGTTTAACTATGTGGGTGTGATACCTTTTTCGACGGCGGGCTGTGTGTGGAGGGATTTACGTCCGACAGATTCTAGATTTCTAGAGCAAAGGGGTTCAACTCCCCTACCGCCAACCCAATGAAGGCCTGAACATTGTCTTATCAAGTCAAACTAGGTTGGAAGATTTTCTCCAAGCTTTCCCCGCAAGGGGTTGAAAAAACCATACAATCTAACTCTCTTTTTAATATTAAAGGGGGGCGCTCGTTTGTGCGCACATTTGGAGGCAATCCTCGCACGCCTTACGAGCCAGCGACAGTTGATCCGACAAATAACTTTTATCATGCATTGCAGCCATTAAAGACTCAATTAAAAGTTGAAGGAAACCATCTTTCCTTCACTATGCCTTTTGAGCTAATTAATCAGCGCCTTCAAGTAACTATAAATCTCAGGAGATATTCTTCCTGTATATGTGCTTCAGTAAAAACCCAAAGCTTTAGAGTAAAAAATCTCAATGCAATATTCACCCTGCAAAATCTTGAGCAGCACAAGAATTTATTTATATTAATTTCTGAAATTCTTGCCATGGCCACCTCAGGCTCTACCAGAATAAAACAGCTCCCGGGGCCTCCAAAGACATTCCCTATCATCCAGATTATGGATTCAGCCCCCCAAGCTGAGAGCACGCTGCATACTCTAGTGGAAATTCTAACTCGTCACCCAATAGATGAGCGAGAAATAGTTGAGTCTGTTATTGGGAAAAACAAGCCACATAAAATCGACAACACCCTAGTACTAATAGACAAGCAAGGAATTCTGTCTTACCTACCATCTGGCTGCACCCACTATCAGATCGAAGGAAATCTCCAGCGCTTCCAAAATGCCTCCTCGTTGCTAGAGTTTGCATACGCAATTAGAAGCGATATACGTGCTGGATCTATCTCCAGACACTCTGGCGATCAAGTCATTAACGACTCAAAGTATTTTTTACCTGACAGTATATCCTCGCAAAGAATGTGGGATCTGCTAGTTAAGGAGTTTAGCATTCAGCATGAGCTTAAGCAGGAAGTTAAATTAGCAACCACTGCGAGCAACATTTCCGCCTCAACCTCTTTGCCCACGCAAGACACTAAAGTTATTGTCCAACAGTTTTTTTCCACGGAGGTTTCAATGGGTGACCAATACAATATAACGGGGCAGGCTGGTGCAATCGGCCCTAACTCTAAAGCTGAAAACAATATATTTAACCAAGTATTGCAGCATGCAGTATCTAGTCTAGATCTACCTGTGCTTACAGGAGAGCTTGCGACACTTCGCAAGTCAATGCGCGAACAAGCGACTGAGGTCGAGCATGACCAAGCGGTTGCTCACATAGGCGCCGCAGAGCTGGCGGCGAAACAGCAAGATGGCGCTGGGGCATTGGAACATCTAAAGTCAGCAGGGAAATGGGCGTTAGATGTGGCAACAACAATTGGAACCACTGTTGCTGCTCAAGCAATTCAAACAGCTGCTGGCTTGTAGAAAAAACTAACCAATCATCTCTAAGAAGCTCTCATCAGTCACCACAAAAAAATGGGGGGGGATATATTTTTCTACACTATATCTCTACTTTTGGCCGCCTACTGCCTGATACGGTCGGCAGCAACGGGGCTTTTTCGATCGATCACCAGGAGCCGCTACCAATGCGAACAGTCGCTAGCGTACGAAGTGTTCGCTCTAGTGAGTAGTTAGCCGACGATTTGCACTCGCCCGCGCAGCGGGCAGGTACATGCCGATAATACTCAAGGCGAAAAAATCGGAAAACAGCAATTTCCAGCGAAATCAAACTGTGCTACTTGCCTTAACAGCAGTTAAGCGAAAGCGCAGCTTAGTTAGCTATCGTTTGATAGCAGATTTTTGGTTTTTTGATCACCTTGATTCCGTGTCATTTACGTGTCCTTACACTGATATTCCTATCGTTGGGTGACTATAAGTAGACGGTATAAGTGGCGTAATTTTTTCCGCCGTTTGTGCCTGATAACGTTCCTTGTACATGTGTAACCCCTTGTTCGGCTTGAGTGTCGCGCCAGAAACGCGACATGAGGTGAGGAAGAAAAGCTACATGGCGCACATTACTGACGGGGCCGCAGCATTTCTATGGTCTGCTTTTGGGCGCTTTCTGCCTGCCACCAACCGCCTGCTTTGGGTCTGAAGTGGACAACGTGGAAAACCTGGCCGACCCTAGGCCAAGCGGGCGGTAGATCGGTAATCGATGCGAATCGCAGTGAGCAGCACCGGCAGCTCAGCAAGCTAGAGCAGCTAGGGCACTTCCCAAACCCAGCAGGCTCTGCTAATACGTGCCTACCTATCTGGAATTTGGAATCCTCATGGATGACAGCTACGAAATTGGGCACAGATTGATTGTCGTGGTCCCCGATAAAACCGCAGAAGCAATGCGCGAAGCCCAAGCGGCACCAACAGCTCCTGAAGAGAGTTTCGCAACAAAAGTCGCAAAATCTGTGTTCTCCATGTACACGGAACCCTTCGCTATCAGTCTCGGCAAACAAGCCGTAGAACTGATCAAAACGATCATGGAGGCGCTTGATAAAGGAGCTGATCTAACCACTCTCAGCCATTCCGAAACCAAGAAATTGAAACTCATCTTCCCGCCAGGTCATCCTCGAGAAAATGTTGTTTACGCCCAGCACCCTGCGAACCCTTTGGTGTACTACACGGCGAGCTCGTTTCATCGTCAGGCGTTCGAGCATAAATTCGCGGAGGTGATAACGCTCCTATCGAGCCTTGGCGCAAATGAAATCAAGGTTGAACATATCTGCGGCTGGGACCAAGACTTTTCAGCTAGCCTCGGCATAACAGTTCCGACTCAAGATGCTGCTTCGTTAGGGGTCGGAAAAAAGGGGGTAGAACACTCTACGGTTCTATTTGATGCAAAACTGGAAGGACATGACTCGCCGTCAATTCCAGATAATTTGACTTGGTACCCTCATGAAGCGCTTTGGCAAGCTGTTGCTACTGCTCGCGTAAATAATGGGCTAAAGAACTTCAATCTCTCACTAACGTACTCTGATGATTACGGGTTGAATGCTGGTTTCAAGGCCACCATCAAGGGTACGGGGTTGGATCTGGGAGGAAAATTTGAAGAGCACCAATCTACCGTCTGGAAAATAACCGGTACATTTGGCCCTGCGAGCTTGCAGCAGGGGGCAGACGCCTGACTCGCTGTAAATGTGTCTCATAAATAATCGGGGATAGACCTAGAATACCTGCCGGTTTAACCGGTAGCTTCGGGTCGGTAGCAGCCCTGGCGAATGACCGTTCCTGGCCGATTTCAGACGCTGGTGATCGGTATCTATGGATAGAAGTCGGTTTTCCGTCATGAGTGAATATGTCATGCACTTATGCTGGTGGTACGAAAGTGGTACGTAAAACCTTTGACTTCGCTGGATGTGCCGTATTTTCTGGGCTTAAGGTTAAAGCGGTTCAGTCCATCATCGGCGCGACGGAGAAACGCCGCGAAAGCTGTCGGCGCAGTTCGCTGGCTGAGGGTGGAGCGCTTGTGGTGTGGGGCATGGCGAGTTCCTGGCGCGGTTTTTGGCGCCGCCAGAATTTGACCTGGGGCTGATCGCGGGGTGTCGGTGTTTAAGGTTGGCCGCGTGCGGCGCAACTGAGCAAGGCCGGCATTTTATCAGCAAAACGCGGCCGGTTTGTGCCTCTGTGCCTGGCGCCGCCGGGCGTTTGGCAATGGGCCTGGTGCACGGCGAACAGGGCTGGCGCCTTAAATCCTGTGGTGCCGTCCAAGGGCTGGCCTATGCCTTAAGAGATATGGTCAGGCGCGGGTAGGGCGTTACAGTGCCTGCATTGATATTGCTCAATTCTGCCCACAGGATGCGTCGCCATGGATATTGCCCAGTTTGCCGACCTGCTGAGTGCCGCCAAGGCCCAGTCCGAGCCGCAACGTCTGTTGTTTGTCTTCGTCGCCGCCGAGCTGCCGGAAGACGCCACCGAAGCCGAAAAACAACGGCATGCCGAGCAGCAGGGCGGTTCTCTGCGCCCGGTGCTGTGTGTGGACAAGCTGCCCGCCGAGCTGAACGATTTTGCCGGCCTGCTGGATGAGTCGGCACGCACCGGGATCAATTGGGACCTGGTATTCGCCGCCGGCTTGTCCGGTCGTGGCGGCTTGGCGCCCAACAGCGATGAAGCCGAGCAGCCACTGAAGATGATGGTCGGCGCGATCGAAACCGGCAGCATCGGCAACTTTATCGCCTTTGACCGCGACGGTCTGGCGGTGTCGTTCTTCTGAGTTCGTTGCCGCCTGTCGTTTTGCTGGACCTTGGTCAGCGCCGCGGCGGCCCCTCAGTACCTCTTTGGATATAGCGTGCGTGCCTGCGCTGTACGCCCCTGATTGTGGATTTTCTGGAGATTGCCTGTGCTCACCCATCTTGATGCCCACGGCCACGCCAACATGGTCGATGTCACCGACAAGGCCCTGACCCAGCGCGAGGCGGTGGCCGAGGCGCGGGTGCGCATGCGCCCGCAAACCCTGCAGATGATCGTGCAGGGCGGTCACCCCAAGGGTGATGTGTTCGCCGTGGCACGGATCGCTGGTATCCAGGCGGCGAAGAAGACCTCTGACCTGATTCCGCTGTGCCATCCGCTGTTGCTCAGCAGCGTCAAGGTGCTGTTGCAGGCCGAGGGCGAGGACTGTGTACTGATCACCGCCAGCTGCAAACTGGCCGGCCAGACCGGGGTGGAAATGGAGGCCCTGACCGCCGCCAGCGTCGCCGCCCTGACGATTTATGACATGTGCAAGGCCGTGGACCGCGGCATGGTCATTGAGCAGGTGCGCCTGCTGGAAAAACTCGGCGGCAAGAGCGGCCACTACCGCCACGGAGACGCCGAATGATTAACGTCCAGTACTTTGCCCGTTACCGCGAAACCCTCGGCCTGGACGGCGAAAGCCTCGACTGGCACGCCGACGTGCAGACCCTGGCGCAGTTGCGCGAGCAGCTCGCTGCCCGTGGCGGTGCCTGGGCGGTGCTGGCCGAGCAGAACCTGATGTGCGCGCGCAATCAGGATCTCTGCAGCCTCGCCGAGCCGCTGAGCGATGGCGACGAAGTGGCATTCTTTCCCACCGTTACCGGCGGTTAAGCCGCTAACAGGCTGTTGAAAAATGTAGGCGAGGCAGCCGAGACAAGGCGCTACGTAGTAACAGCCTCCGGCTGGTCAAAACAGGCGAAGAAGCGGAGTTTACAGTTGTAAATGAGCATTCTGAGCCTGTTTTTAACGCCGTATCGGCAACGCAGGTAGTTTTTCAATAGCCTGTAAACCTTTGGCGCCAGCGGCCTACCTCCATCGGGGAATAGGCCGCCCAGTTGGGCGCGTGCAGGCTGTGCTGAATTTATCCTGTCGAGGACTTCAGCATGTCTCACCTTGCCCAGAGCAGCTTCCAGCCGCTGCGCATCGCCGTACTCACGGTCAGCGATACCCGCACGCTGGACACCGACACCTCCGGCCAGGCCCTGATCAGCCACCTTGAGGAAGCCGGCCACGCCCTGGCGGCGCGGGCCATTGTCATCGATGACATCTACCAGATCCGCGCCCAGCTCTCGCAGTGGATTGCCGACGCCCTGGTGCAGGTGGTGCTGATCACCGGCGGCACTGGTTTTACCGCCCGCGATAACACCCCCCAGGCCGTCGAGCCGTTGCTGGACAAGCGCGTCGAAGGCTTTGGCGAGTTGTTCCGCCAGGTCTCGGTGCTGGAAATCGGCACCTCCAGCCTGCAGTCGCGGGCGCTGGCCGGTTTTGCCAACAGCACCCTGGTGTGTTGCCTGCCCGGCTCGCCGAATGCCTGCCGCACTGCCTGGCAGAAGATCCTCGGCGAGCAGCTGGATAGCCGCACCCGGCCGTGTAACTTTGTCCCCCACCTCAAGGCCTTGCCGGAACGTCCGGTCGCTGCCTGCGGGCCGCGTTCGTGAGTGGCTGTGGCTGCGATGGCAGCAACCTGCACCCGGTCGATGAGGTCATCGAACACCTGCTCAGCCGCGCCCCGCGCCCGCCGAAAGTCGAGCAAGTGGCCCTCGCCGATGCCCTCGGCCGGGTGTTGGCCGAAGACCTGCTGGCGCCCAGCGACGTGCCGGCCTGGGACAACAGCGCCATGGACGGTTATGCCTTGCGCGCCCGTGACCTGCCCATAGAAGGCGGTTTTCTGCCCCTGGCCGGGCGCATCGCCGCCGGTGACAGTGGCCTGACACCGTTGGCGCCGGGGCAGGCGGTGCGGATTTTTACCGGCGCACCCTTGCCGCCGGGCGCCGATACCGTGGTGGCCCAGGAGGACTGCCGGGTCGAAGGCTCTGGCGTGTGGTTGCCGGCCGCCAAGCAGGGCGCCCATGTGCGCCAGCGGGGTGAGGAGCTGACTAACGGCAGCCTGTTGCTGAGCGCCGGGCAACGTCTGCGCCCCCAGGAAATCGGCCTGCTGGCGAGTATGGGCTTTGCCCAGGTGGCGGTTTATCGGCCGCTGCGGGTCGGCCTGCTGAGCAGCGGCGATGAGCTGCGCGAACCCGGCGAAGTGCTGCAACCGGGGCAGATCTATAACGCCAATCGCTTCACCCTCGGCGCCGTGCTGCGCAGCCTGGGGATGCAGGTGCATGACTACGAAGTGATGGCCGACGACCTCGCTGCCAGCCGTGATGCCTTGAGCCTGGCGGCTTCGGAATGGGACATGTTGCTGACCTCTGGCGGCGTCTCGGTGGGCGAGGAGGATCACCTCAAGCATGCTATTCGCGAGCTCGGCGAGCTGCACCTGTGGCGCCTGGCCATTCAGCCGGGCAAACCGCTGGCCTTTGGCGAAGTGGGCGGCAAGCCCTGGCTGGGGTTGCCGGGAAACCCGGCGGCGGCGCTGATTACCGCGTTGATCGTGGCGCGGCCGTTTCTGCTGCGCGCCCAGGGCTGTGTCGAAGTGCTGCCCAAGGCGCTGCCATTACCGGCAGCGTTCAGTTGGACCCAGCCGCGGCCGCGACGGCAATACCTGCGGGCCCGCCTGCAGGCGGATGCCAGTGGTCAGTTGCAGGTGCATCTGCACCCGCGCCAGGGCTCGGCGATGCTCAGTTCGGCGTGCTGGAGCGACGGCCTGGCGGTGATTGAAATCGGCCAGACCCTGCAAGCCGGCGAAGCGGTGAGCTACCTGAGCTTTGCCGAACTGTTGCAGTAGGCGCCGGCGTTGCCAGGCGGCCCCGCGCGACGCGGGGCCTCAATAGGCATGGAGATTGGACAGCACATAGGCGTGCAGGGTGATGCGATCCGAGTCGCTCATGCTGGCGAACTGCACGCCGACCACGCTGCCGTCCTCGTCGCTCTGCAGTGAGCGCACCTCGGCGTCCAGCGAGACGATGCGCTCGATACCGCTGACGCTGATCTGCGCTGTCAGTTTGATCGTATCGCCCACCTCGACCGTCAGGCTGCGCGCATGCAGGCGGCAGCCGCCCAGGCTGATGTCCTTGACCATCGACGAGGTCTTGTTGGCAAAGCTGGCACCGTAATGCACCGCGCTGATCAGCGCGACCTTGGCCCGTACCGAATTGCGCACTTCACCCAGAGCCAGACGGGTGGGCATGTTCAGGTGCAGATGCGGGTAGGGCGCGCGGGAGATATGCAGCACCTCGGTGCGAAAGGCACAGGCGCAATTCATGTGGGTGGCAAACAGCCGTACGGCCAGGCCGTCACCCGGCTTCAGCGGGGCCGGCATGCCATTCACCAGCGGTGTGGTCACCATCAGGCTGTGGCCGCTGCGAAAGCCCAGCAGGATCGATTTGTCCCGTTCCGTGCTGTAGCCGTCGAAGTCCAGTTGCAGGGGTTGCCCGGGCAGCAGCCGCAGGTCTTCGAAGCGGGGTGATTTTTCTTCCATGAACAAACGACTGCGCTGCACTAAAAAAGGGTCGCCAGTGTAATCGACAACGCCGGCGCGCGGCAGCGGGGGCTGCGCTACTGGGTCGCAGGGCCGCGCATGGCCTGCGTTGATCTTGGTCAAGGTTGGCGGCGGGGCGCAACCCTAGAGTGCCGGCAGTCAAGTTACGGCTCGGCCACGGGCTGCTGTCCGCCGGCCACACCCTAGGAGTACGCCATGCAACTGGTCTGTCCGGCGGGCAGCCTGCCCGCCCTCAAGGCGGCGGTGCGCCAAGGCGCCGACGCGATCTATGTGGGCTTTCGCGATGACACCAATGCGCGCCATTTCGCCGGCCTCAATCTGGATGAAAAACAGCTGCAAAGCGGCCTTGAGCTGATCCGTCAGCAGGGTCGCCAGCTGTACATCGCGGTCAATACTTACGCCCGCGCCGATGGCTGGGCGCGCTGGCAGCGGGCGGTCGACCATGCCGCCGAACTGGGGGTGGACGCGCTGATTGCCGCTGACCCTGGCGTGCTGGCCTACGCCTCGCGGCGCCATCCCAACCTTAATTTGCACCTGTCGGTACAGGGCTCGGCTACCAATGCCGGCGCCCTGAATTTCTTCCAGGAACGCTACGGCATCCGCCGTGCGGTGTTGCCGCGGGTGCTGTCGCTGGCTCAGGTCAAACAACTGGCGAGCAAGAGCACGGTGCCGATTGAGGTGTTCGCCTTCGGCAGCCTGTGCATCATGGCCGAGGGCCGTTGCCACCTGTCGTCCTACCTCACGGGCGAGTCGCCAAATCTCTGCGGCGTCTGCTCGCCGGCCAAGGCGGTGCGCTGGAGCGAAGATGCCGAAGGACTCAGTGCGCGCCTGAATGGCGTGCTGATCGACCGTTACGCCGAAGGCGAATCGGCCGGTTACCCGACCCTGTGCAAGGGCCGTTTCGTGGTCGACGGCCAGCGTTTTCATGCCCTGGAAGAACCCACCAGCCTGAACACCATCGAGCTGATTCCCGAGCTGGTGAGCATGGGCGTGGCGGCGGTGAAGATTGAAGGGCGGCAACGCAGCCCGGCCTATGTCGAGCAGGTCACCAAGGTCTGGCGCGCGGCGCTGGACGCCTACACCAAGGCCCCGCACAGCTACAGCGTGGCGCCGGACTGGCGCAGCGCGCTGGCGGCGTTGTCCGAAGGCAGCCAGACCACCCTGGGCGCTTACCACCGCGCCTGGCAATAAGGGGAATGCACATGCAACTGACACTTGGCCCGGTACTGTTTGGTTGGCAGCGCCAGCAATTGCTGGATTTTTATGCCGAGATGGCCAGCCAGCCGCTGGACGTGATTTACCTGGGCGAGACGGTGTGCAGCAAACGCCGCGCCCTGTCGCTAGATGACTGGCTGGGCCTGGCCCGCGACCTGCGCGAAGCCTGCTCGGCGGAGCTGGTAATCAGCGGGCTGACCCTGCTGGAAGCCGCCTCCGAGCTGTCCAGCCTACGGCGCCTGTGTGATAACGGCGAGCTGATGGTCGAGGCCAATGACCTGGCGGCGGTGCAGTTTCTTGCGGCCAAGGGCGTTGGTTTTGTCGGCGGTGCGGCCCTGAATATCTACAACGGTCACGCCCTGGCCGAGTTCACCGCCTGCGGCCTGCAGCGCTGGGTGCCGCCGGTGGAATGCTCGGCCGAGCTGATCCGCCTGGCCCGCGCTCAATACCTGGAGTTGGCGGATGTGCCGCCGTTGCCGCAGATCGAGGTGTTTGCCTATGGCCATCTGCCGCTGGCCTATTCGGCACGCTGTTTCACTGCGCGGGCGCACAACCTGGCCAAGGACGATTGCGCCATCTGCTGCGAGAAATACCCCGAGGGCATGAACATGCTCAGCCAGGAAGGCACGCCGCTGTTCACCCTCAACGGCATCCAGACCATGTCGGCCGAGGTGCATAACCTGTTGGCCGATTACCCCTCGCTGCCGGCGGCCGGCGTCGACCTGCTGCGCCTGAGTCCGCGGGCCCAAGGCATGGAAGAGGTGATCGCGGCCTTTGATGCGGTGCGCAACGGTGGCTTGCCGCCGCTGGCGGTGGAGGGCTGCAATGGTTACTGGCATGGTCGTCCCGGCATGCTGCGGGCCGAGGAGTTGGGCGTATGTTGAAACCTGCCGGTTTGTTCCTGCGCGGTGCCGAGCGCTGCTTGCCGCTGACCCGCCATGTGCCCTTTATGCTGCAGCGCCTGGCCCTGGAAAAGAGCCTTAATCGCTTGTTCGCCGAGCCCTTGGCCGACGGCGCCTTCGATATCCTGCGTGGCTGCTGGCTGCGCCTGCAGGTCCGTGACCTCAACCTGGCCTGGTACCTGACCCGCACCGACAGTGGCCTGCAAGTGGCCGAGCGGGCGCTGGCCCAGGTCAGCATCAGTGGCAACTGGGGCGACTTCCTGCTGCTGGCCAGCCGCAAGGAAGACCCGGATACCCTGTTTTTCCGCCGCCGCCTGGTGATTGAAGGGGATACCGAGCTGGGCCTGGCGGTAAAAAACCTACTCGACAGCCTCGACCCCGACGAGTTGCCGACCTGGCTGTGGAGCGCCCTGCAACAACTGGGTGAGGCCCAGCTGCTGCGCAGCGCCAGCTGACGGCGATGCTCACCCCAACCCCGGAATCCTCTGGGGTTGAGGTGTTTGCGTGGGTTTTTCCCGGAGGGTAGCCGGGCTACCTTCCAACTGATTTGGGCTGGGTAGGATGGGTTGAGCTTGAGATACCCATCAAGTCGCTGCCGGCACGCTAACCCATGATGGGTATCGCTGCGCTCAACCCATCCTACGGCTGTCGTGCCGGATGAAATCCGGGGCACCTGACGCTAACGCGGCGCTCATTGCAGATCGAATTGAGATGAGCCGCTCCGTAACCGTAGGAGCGGCTTCAGCCGCGAACAACCGCAACCGCGATTAGCCTGGATGCCCGTCGGTGCGTGCGCTCAGCAGCATCGGCGCGTAGTGCCAGGCAAACAGGCCGAAGGCGCCGGCCCAGCAGGCCGCGGCCAGCCACAGTGAATACAGCGGCCAGACGCCGGGCAAAAACACCCGCGCTACGCTACCCAGATTGAGCAGGGCGAAGGCCCACGCCATGGCTTTGGGGGCCACCAAGTCACGGCCGGTATGGCCGAGGCTGACACGGGCGATCATGGCCAGAATCAGCCCAGCCATAGCGCCGACCGTCAGCGCGTGCAGCGCCGGGCTCGGGCTGCTCAGCAGGCCCAGGTGCCAGAGCGCCAGGCCGAGGGCGGCGATGGCCAACCAGGCAATCGCCAGATGCAGCGACCAAAGCAGATCGACCTGCCAGATACCGCGGTCATACCAGCGCGCCAAACGCAGCAGATGGCCGATGCCGAAGGCCGCCAGCGGCAGGGCCAGCCACAGGCTCGGTTGCAGGCCCAGGCCCGTGGCAAACAGCACGGCCAGCAGCAGGCCGCAGGTCAGTAGGCTTTTATCCAGCCACACCCAGGGTTTGACGCCTTGCACCCGGCGCAGGCCGCGCTGAGTAAAGAAGGGGATTACCCGGCCGCCGATCAGGCCCATCAAGGCGCCCACCAGCCAGGTCCCGGCATAGGCGGCCTGACGTTGCAGGCCGTCATCGCCCGTGGCCAGGCCAAACAGCAGCAGGCAGTTAACGCTGGCGAGCAGCAATAAAACGCCAACAATCGGGTAGTTGTTCTTCTGCCGCACGCGCCACACCTGCTGGCCCATCAGCGCCGCCACGGCAAACAGGAAGGCTGCCTCCAGGGGCAACAGCAAGGGCAGCGGCAGGTTGAAGAGCCAACCCAGACGCGCCGCCAGCCATAGGCCAGCCAGTGCCGCTAGGGGCTTGCCACTGAGGCCCGGCTGGCCGGTCCAGTTCTGCACGGCAGTCAGCAGAAAGCCGGCGATGATCGCTGCGCCAAAGCCGAATAACAGCTCATGGCGATGCCAGGCCAGCCAGCCACCGGCCGGTTGCCAGTTGCCCAGCAGGCCGTTGAGGGCGGCGATCCACAAAGGAATGGCGAGCAGGGCAAACAGGCTGCCGCCGAGAAAAAACGGACGAAAACCCAGGCGCCAGATGGGCGGGATTTGCAGCGCCTTGCGGCGATCGAGAACCTGCATGGTCATGTTCCTTGCGCGGTTAGGGGGCGGACAGTCAGCGCCACGATGCAGGAGCGCTGTAGGTGCCTGCGAGTTATGGCAACGGGCTGTCGCTACGCCAGCATCTTAAAGACTCTGCCGCCGACCTGAGTTGATCACGATTAAGTCCCGCAGCCGTAGTCGCAGAAGGGCGCAGGCTGCAGCAGGCAGATGGCCACGGCTTCAGCTTAAGGTCTGCGCGGGCGCTCGCCCATGCCTCGGCAGTAGTACCTCTAGCAGGCCGTGGAGGGAGTGTGCGCCTAGTTGGCTGACGGCGCGGCGGGGGTGGCTGGCGGGCTGCCGAGCAGTTGGGTGTAGGCCAGGGTCAGGCCCTCCATCTGCTGCAACAGGGTTTCGCTGGTGGTGGTGATCAGGGTGGGTACATAGCGTGCGTCGCCGGACAGGCGAAAGCCGGCCTGGGAAAACGTCCACTGGGCCTGCGCCTTGTTCAGCCTGGCGCTGATGGCTGGGTTGTTCTGGGGGGCGGCTTGCAGGGTCTTGAGCGACTGATCGAACTCGTCCACGGTCTGTTGGAACTGTTGCTGCAACTGTGCGACCGGCAATTTCCAGCTCAGGGCCAGGTACAGGCTGGCGATGCGTTGGCTAAGCATGCGTTGGCGCCCGCTGCGATTGATCAACTGCGCCGTGCCGCCGCCGGCGTGGGCTTCGATCAGGCTGACCAGTTGCTCACTCTGCGCCAGCAGCACATCGGCCTGGGCCAGTAGCTGCATGGCATGGGCCTGGTCGGCAGGGCTCAGGGCCAGTTGCCGATAGTCCTGCCAGAGCTGGCTGGCGCTGTGCAGTTGTTGGCGGATGGTGGGGGTGGGGGCGTAGTCGTCGAGGGCTTGCTGGTTGCTTTCAAAGCTGGCCAGGCTCTGGTCCAACTGCTGGTTGGCAACATCCGGGCGGACCTGGCTGCCGAGCATCAGGTAGCTCTTGGCGATGCGCTGGCTGAGCATGCGTTGCTGGCCAGCAAGGTTGAGGGCTTCGGCATTACTGAGCGTGGCCCAGGCGGGTATACCACTCAGGCACAGGCATAGGCCCAGTGCGATGCGCAAGGGTAGGGAAGACATGGAGGATTCCTAAGGGTGCCGCGACGGCCGGTGACGCTGGCCGTCGCGGCGGGGGGACTTAGTAGCTGTACTGTACCTGGGTCCAGAACTTGCGGGTGTCGACGCCAAAGTCGTTGGCGTCGTAGTCGGCATATTTGATCAGGCCGACCAAACCTTTCACGCCGGGGATCGGGTGGGCGTAGGAAAGGTCCAGCTCTTCGCCGTACTGGCTGATCGGGCTGCTCTGTTCGGCGCGGAAGTCGTGGTACACAGCCTGGGCGGTGCCGCCGAGCAAGGGCAGGCTGGCGCCGAGGTAGGCGTCCTTGATGCCGTCGGTCGGGGTGGTAAGGAACACGTCGGCCCAGCCCTGGAAGGCATGCTTGGTGGCCAGCGGAGTCTGGAAGGCGAGGTTGCCGGTGCCTTTACCATCGTCGCTGCCGCCGAGCACTTCATAGCCGCCTTTCAGTGCCACACCGGCCAGGGTGTAGCCCAGTTCGGCCAGGTAGTAATCGCTGTCGAGGTCGTTGGGGTTGTCGGCGTAGTCCTTTTGTTGGGCGTATTCGGCCGTATAGGTCACGCCGGCGATCACCCCGTTCAGGCGCAGGCCATTGGTCTGGCTGGCCAGGGTGCCGAGGGCCGCAGTGGGCGCCACGGCAATGTTATCGAGGCCCAACTGGTAGACGTAGCCGGTGACAGTCAGCTCGGGCATGGCCACGTACTGGGCGTTGAACAGCTGGCTGTGGCCTTCGATATTGGACGGGTTGGTTTTGTTGTCGTACTGGCCGTTATCCGGGCCGAAGATGCTGTTGACGTTATCGATATAGGCCGCGGTCAGGGTCAGGCCGGTCAGCGGTTTGAGCTGCACTAGGCCGCCATCGTAGGTCTGCTCGTTCTGGCGCCAGGCCACGCCACCGATATAGCGCTGGTTGTCGAGGTTGATGCGCTGGCGGCCGGCTACGGCGCTGCCGTATTGGTGGTCATAGCGCAGCAGGGCCTGATTGATCTCGCTGCCATCCGGGTCGGCGACGGTGGAGTACTGGGCCTGGCCATTGCGGGTGGAGTTGAAACCTTCGTCGCCGATGTGGCTGACGTTGTCGGCCTCCACCAGGCCCGAGAGGCCGTACCACTGACCGCTCTGGAAACCGATGCGCGTGCGCAGGGTCTGGGCGTTGGCGTGGTTCTTGGCGTTGTCCTCATCGACAAACTCGTAGCGGTAACGCGCATCGACAATTGCCTTGCCGCCGCTGAACAGGTTGCCAAGGTCTTCGCTGGCAATCGCTTGTGCGCTGCCGCCAGCCATGGCCAGGGCCAGCAGGGAAAGTTGCAGTGGCTTCATGGTGCATACCTCATCAAAGGAAAACAGAAATTCAGGCGTGCTGGCGCTGTGGGCAATCGCTGGCAATAAGTTGCGCGGGTTGCAGCAGCAGGCTCAGTTCACGGAACAGGGCGTCCACTTGCGCCGGGCTGCAGTCTTCGCCGTAACGTTTGCGCAGGCCGTACTGGCTGAGAATCAGATGGGTGTCGGGCTCGATGGCGTGCTGCGCCAGGCAGCCCTTGACGCATTGCAGCGGGCAGCCGTCGAGGGCAAGGATGGGGCGGCCGGATTTGGCCTTGCTGATCAGTGCCGCCACGCCGCCGCCGACGCCGGCAATGCACGACATCTCGGCCAGGCCTTGGCGATCCAGGCGCAGGGCCAGGGTATTGGCCAGCTGCGCGACGTTGGAACAACCGGAACAGGAATACACCAGGGGCAGCGAGCTGTCGGGCATCTTCGGCCACTCCAGACAGGAAACTGGCCGGCAGTGTGGGCAATGTGACGGCTTAATAACCTTGACCATTATCAAGGCCGAAAAGAGCCTGGCCGGGATACTGGGAACCAGCATCCACCACTGTGTTCACTGGGTGGCTGGGTACTTTTCGGAGAGTAAGGCAATGCAGCTGAACAAATTACTGGAGAACAACCGCTTCTGGTCCGAGTCGCTGAATGCGCGCGATCCCGAGTTCTTCAAGCGCCTGGCCATGCAGCAGCGCCCGGAGTTTTTGTGGATCGGCTGCTCCGACAGCAGGGTGCCGGCCAACGAGGTGGTCGGCCTGATGCCGGGTGAGCTATTCGTCCATCGCAACGTCGGCAACATGGTGGTGGCTACCGACATGAACCTGCTCTCGGTGTTGCAGTACGCGGTGGATGTGCTGCAGGTCAAACACATCATCGTCTGCGGCCACTACGGCTGCGGCGGGGTACGGGCGGCCATCAGCCACCAGGCCCTGGGATTAATCGACAATTGGCTGCGGGCGATCAAGGCGCTCTACCACCAGAGCCTGCACGAGTTCGAGGGCATGGATGACGAGCAGCGGGTCGATCGCCTTTGCGAACTCAACGTGCAGCGCCAGGTGCGCAATGTCTGCCACACCACCATCGTGCAGAACGCCTGGATGCGCGGCCAGGACCTGACCGTTTACGGTTGGATCTACGGCCTGGAAAACGGCCTGATCAAAGACCTCGACAGCACCATCAGCGCTCCGGACCAGCTTGACGAGGCGTTTCTCTACGAGCTGTGAGGGTTGGGGGCTGGCTAGGTCGTGATTTGGCTGCCAATACAGCGGGTAAAAATGCCCGTCATGGCCCTGTAATCACAAACCACTGCGTCAATGTTGGCTTGAATCCATTCCCCTTCGTCGACTTCCCACCAATCAATCTCATAACCGGCGTTGACGATGATGTGCTCAAACAAGATTCGCTGAGCGCGACCATTGCCTTCTCTAAAGGGATGAACAACGTTGAGGTCGCCAAAAAGCTCAGCCACGGCGCGAATGAGGTTCGAGCGTTCAAACCCTTCGAACCAGTTGGCTTGTGCCAGTGCCGAAAACAGCTTGTTGGCCTCCGGCTCAATGCGCGTAACGGTACAGAAGCGGGTATCCGCTTTGGCAATGTCAACGGTACGAAGCTCGCCGGCCCAGGCGTAGACATCCTTGAACAGATGCCGGTGGATTTGCTGCAGATACGCAAGGTTATAGGGCGGGAGTTCGAAATCAATTTCGCTGGCGGCAATTTGGCTTAGATCATGCTCAGCCTTGCTGAGCGCTAAGTCGTCCCGCAGCCCGAGGCGATTGATCAATGTACGTGTGCCGGGATAGCAGTAGGAGTCTTGCCCGACGCCATATTTGTCCAACATCAGGCCTGTTTGCAGCCGTATTCATTCAACACGGCAGCGCGAGTTGACAATGGTTGTTGTGCATCACTGCGCGAGCTATTGAAACCTTCAAGCCGCAGACTCGCCGCATAGTTTGAGCGGCGAGTTTTGGCGCAATAAGCCTTTTTGGCTTGCAGCGTTGGGGTCGTCATAGGGCATGGCCTCGGATATTTTTCACCATTTCAGTATAACCGCACGAGGCTTGATTGCCCTGCCTGAATCAGTTCAGGGTTGAGTCTCGGATTGTCCGGCGCTGAACTCGACCACCCACGGCTCCAGGCGCTGGCCGAACGCCAGTTCGGCGTTGAGCAGCCTGTCGCCGCCGGAGTGGGGGAAGCCCGGTGTGTCTGGCCGGCGTGGCAGTTTGGCGAACACGGCATGCCAGCGGTGTGGCAGGTTGATGCTCTCGGCCACTGGCACCTGGGCTGAGCCGCCAATTTGCCAGCGGCCGTCGTCATGCCAAGCCCAGGCATCGAAGCGACCCTGCACAATCGCGTAACGCTGACGGTCGGGGTAACGGGCCCGCAGGCTGGCCAGGTCGCTGCCGGCATCAATGACGAACAAACGGCTGGCACTGGTCTGTTCCCGTTGCAGAGTCTCGCGGGCCAGTTTGTGGCTCTCGATCAGTTGTTTGTTGTCTGGCACCGCGGCGAGGTCGGCGCGACTTTTCTCCAATTGTTCGGCGGCCATCTGCAGTTGTTGTTGATACAGCGGGCCGTTGAATTCCAGCACCAGCAAGCCGTCGCGATCCAGTTGCCGGCGGTAGCGGCGCACGCTTTCGTCGTTGAGCTCCTTGGGTACTTTGAAGCCCAATGCGCCCATCTGCTCGGGGCTGAGCTGGCGCAGGCTGTCGTAGCTGTAGTCGTTGGGTTTGCTGTTGGGCCAGCGGTGGATCAGGTGCAGGGCGATGCCGCTGTTGTCCTGGCGCCAGTAGGGGTAGCTGTGGCTCAGCTCGCGCTCGGACACCGGCAGGCGGTTGTCGGCCGGCTCGCTGCGGTTCCAGATCACGCCGGCGAGGGCGATGGCGTTGACCAGCACAATCAGGCCGAGGCCGGCGAACAGGCTATGGCGGTTGCTCCAGTTCATTGTGGGTGCCCTCCGAGCAAGCCATTGGCACTGCGCAGCCGGCGCAGGATCAGCAGGATCAATACGGCGCTAAGGCCCAGCAGGAGGAAGAACAGGTACTTGGGCATGCTCTGCCACCACCAGTCGAACAGCTTGGTGTAGAAGAAGATGACGAAGAAGGTCAGCCCGGTGTTGACCACGTCCGGCCACTCACGGCGCACGCCGAGCCAGATCACCGCCGCAGCCATGGCAAAGCCGAGCAGTTGATAGGCCGCTTCGATGTCATCGCTTGGGTAATCCAGATAGCTGCCATCGCCCCAGTGCGCGAGCAGCAGCATCGGCAGAAACAGCGCCAGCAGGGCGAACACCCGATAGGTCATGGCAAAGCCGTCGAAGCGTCGTTGTGGGATGAGCCAGGGCACGGCAAACATCAGCAGGGCGGCGGGGAAGAAGTTCTCCGGGCGCTCGCCAAAGCCCAGCCAGTACATCCCGCCCCAGGTGCCGACCCGTGCGGCGATAAAGCCCAGCAGGCAAACAATCCCCGCGGCCAACAACCCCCGCGCCTCGGTGGCGTAGGCCAGCAGCAGGGCATAGGCGGCCCAGGGCAGTAGGGCCTTGTCGGACGGGGTGATATTGAAGATCTGCCCGAGCATGACGATGTTCAGCACAAAACAGGCAAAGGCCACCAGGGCCGCCAGCTTGCTGAAATAGCCGGAACTGTCGCGCTGCTGCACGGCCAAGGTCAGGCCCAGGGACAGCAGGCTGGCGCCGATCAGGATGGCCACCTGGGCCACCTCACCGAACAGTCCCCAGAATTGATAGAAGAGGAAGAACACACTGGCTGCCAACGCCAAGGCACCGAGGAACGAGGCAATGCGCATGCCCAGCGACAGTTGCCGTGCCTGGTTGTTCTGGTCGATGTCGAAGGCGGCGCGATACTGCGTCAGCAAGGCCTGTTGATGGGCCTGCAAGCGGCTGCGCTGGGGTTCGCTGAGCTGCAAGACCTGCTCGTCTTCCAGGCGTTGCAGTTCGCTATTGAATACGCCGATGGCATCGGCACGCTGCTGGGCATCACTGCGGTTGAGGGTGGTCATTGGCGGTCCTTGCGGCAGCTCGCCGGGGCTGGCGAATAGGCACGACTCTAACGATAAAGCCGTCGGCCTGCCAATGCCGCCCTGGCGCGGGCTAAGGCAAGCCGCGCCACGCGGGTTAGTTAGAAGCCTTCGAGCACGATCTTGCCGCGGGCCTTGCCGCTTTCCAGTAGGACGTGGGCGCGGCGCAGGTTGCTGGCGTTGATGCTGCCGAAGTGTTCGCCGAGGGTGGTGCGCAAGGTGCCAGCGTCGATCAGCTGGGCGACTCGCTCTAGCAGCGCGTGCTGGGCCTGCATGTCCGGGGTTTCGAACAGCGAGCGGGTGTACATGAACTCCCAGTGCAGCGACAGGCTCTTGCGCTTGAGCTTGACCACATCGAGCTGGGCTGGGTCGTCGATCAGCGCCAGTTGCCCCTGGGGTGCCAGGGCTTCGATCAGCTGGTCGTAGTGCTGGTCGGTGTGGGTCAGGCTGGCCACATGGTCGACCTGCTGAATGCCCAGTTGCTGCAACTGTGGCAGCAACGGCTGGCTGTGGTCGATCACATGGTGGGCGCCCAGTTGCTTAACCCAGTCGGCGGTTTCCGGGCGTGAGGCGGTGCCGATCACGGTCAGGCCGGTGAGCTGGCGCGCCAGTTGGGTGAGGATCGAGCCAACGCCACCGGCCGCGCCGATGATCAGCAGACTTTGCCCACTGCTGGCGCTGCCTTCGGCAATTTTCAGGCGTTCGAACAGCAGCTCCCAGGCGGTGATGGCGGTCAGGGGCAGGGCGGCAGCTTCGGCAAAACCCAGGCTCCTAGGCTTATGGCCGACGATGCGCTCGTCCACTACATGCAGTTCGCTGTTAGCGCCTTGGCGTTGCAGGGCGCCGGCGTAAAACACTTCGTCACCGACCTGAAACAGGCTGACTTCGCTGCCCACCGCCTGCACCACGCCGGTCACGTCCCAACCCAGCACCTTGGCCTGGCCGTCGGCGGGGGCGACATTGCGGCGGATCTTGGTATCGACCGGGTTGACCGAGATGGCCCGCACCGCCACCAGCAAGTCGCGGGGGCCGGGCGTTGGCGCGGGCAGTTCGATGTCTTGCAGTGACTGTGGGTCGCTGCTGGGCAGGGACTGGTAATAGACGACGGCTTTCATCTGAACTCCAGGTCTGCAGGCCTGCTGCAGGGCTAACGGGTTACATTTTTGTGTCATGGGGTTGCGGTAGACTACCGCGCCTGTGTGCTTGACCACAGTCTGCGGCGCGTTTGCCGCCATGCCCAGCCCTACCTATGCCGTGAGTGACAGCCATGCCTGCCGAATCCACCCCTTCGATGCCGCCCAGCGTCAGTCTGCTGCAGGCCTTCTGGTTCTGGCTGAAACTGGGCTTGATCAGCTTCGGCGGCCCGGCCGGGCAGATTGCGATCATGCACCAGGAGCTGGTCGAGCGGCGCCGCTGGATCTCCGAGCGGCGCTTCCTGCATGCCCTCAACTACTGCATGTTGCTGCCCGGCCCCGAGGCCCAGCAGTTGGCCATCTACATCGGCTGGCTGCTGCACCGCACCTGGGGTGGGGTGATTGCCGGCGTGCTGTTTGTGCTGCCGTCGCTGTTTATCCTGATTGGCCTTTCCTGGCTGTACATCGCCTATGGCGACGTACCGTTGGTGGCGGGGTTGTTCTACGGGCTCAAGCCGGCGGTCACCGCCATCGTTCTGCAGGCTGCCCACCGCATCGGCTCGCGGGCGCTGAAAAACAACTGGTTATGGGCGATTGCCGGGGCGTCCTTCGTGGCGATTTTTGCCCTCGAACTGCCATTCCCGCTGATCGTCATCGGCGCCGCCGTGATTGGTTACCTGGGCGGGCGCTTGGCCCCGCAGCACTTCAGCCTCGGCGGTGGCCACGGCCCGGCCAAGCAAGCCTTTGGCCCGGCGCTGATCGATGACGACACGCCAACTCCGGCTCATGCGCGCTTTCGCGCCTCACGTCTGGCCCTGTTGCTGCTGGTCGGCGCTTGCCTGTGGCTGCTGCCGATGGGTGTGCTCACTGCCGTGTTCGGCTGGCAGGGCACGCTGACGCAGATGGGCTGGTTCTTTACCAAGGCGGCGCTGCTGACCTTCGGCGGCGCCTACGCCGTGCTGCCCTATGTGTACCAGGGCGCGGTGGATCACTACGGCTGGCTTTCCCCGACACAGATGATCGACGGCCTGGCGCTCGGCGAAACCACGCCGGGGCCGTTGATTATGGTGGTGGCCTTTGTCGGCTTTGTTGGCGGCTACGTGCAGCAGGTGTTTGGCCCGGAACAGGCGTTTATGGCGGGTGCGTTGGCGGCCACGTTGGTTACCTGGTTCACCTTTCTGCCGTCGTTTCTGTTCATCCTCGCCGGCGGCCCGCTGGTGGAATCGACCCACAACGAACTGAAGTTCACCGCGCCACTGACCGCCATCACCGCCGCCGTGGTGGGCGTGATCGTCAACCTGGCGTTGTTCTTCGGCTACCACGTGCTCTGGCCGACGGGCTTTAGCGGCCACTTCGATCTGCCCTCGGCCATCATCGCCCTAGCCGCTGCCGTGGCGCTGTTCCGCTACAAGCGCGGAGTGATCCAAGTGCTGCTGGGCTGCGCCTTGGTCGGCTTACTGGTGCACCTGGTTCAGGCCTAAGGCATCGCGCTTGGCTGCGCGCTGGCCCGAATAGACAGCTTTGGCGGAGTTGGTTAAGTTGGCCGAGTATTTCGCCGGCACAGGGCTGGCGAAATCAGCGGTTTGATCCTGTCGTTTTCCCTTCTTTTGCCGTGTCGCCTTTGCCCAAGACGATACGCGCGCATTCAAGGGGCGGCGGCAAAAACTGAGTGCAACACCTGACCTTTCCGGTACGGTGCTGCCCCCATGTCTTATACCGAACTCAGCGTTGAAGAGCGCGCCACCATTCAAATCGGTCATGCCCAAGGTTTCAGCCTGCGTGGGATTGCCTGCTTGATCAACCGATCCCCTTCGACCATCAGCCGGGAGCTGCGCCGCAATCGAGATGCCTGTGGTGGCTACTCGGCCCGTGTAGCCCAACAGCAGATGCAAGCCCGCCGCCAGGTGTGTCGACCGATGCGAAAGCTGTTGCCGGGTAGCGAGCGCTTTGAGCTGGTGGTTCATATGCTGCGTGAGCGTTTGTCTCCCGAGCAGATTGCCGGCAAGCTGCGCAGCATGAACATTCCCAGCCTCAGAGAGGCCTACGTCTGTCGTGAGACGATCTATAACGCGATCTATGCCCTGCCGGTCGGTGAACTGCGCAAGGAGCTGATCATCTGCCTGCGCCAAAGCAAGACGACGCGCAGGCCGCGCTCTGGCGGTGTGGATCGGCGCGGTCAGATCCCTGAGATGGTCAGTATTCATGTACGTCCGCCGGAGATCGAAGACCGGCTGATGCCAGGGCATTGGGAAGGCGACCTGATCAAGGGTAAGGCCAACGCCTCGTCGGTAGGCACGTTGGTGGAGCGCACCAGTGGCTACCTGATGCTGGTGAAGATGAATGACGCGACAGCGACCTCGGCGATGGAGGGTTTTAGTGCAGCGCTCAACGGCATGCCGCTGGCGATGCGCAAGAGCATGACCTACGACCAAGGCCGGGAGATGGCGCGGCATGCTGAAATCAC
>RCMZ01000341.1_pt1 | contig 26915 bp, 15 predicted proteins | sample 2041141 | NCBI WGS metagenome assembly RCMZ01 (sample SAMN09708263, study PRJNA481090) | Wastewater metagenome, whole genome shotgun sequencing project. | biome: sewage; isolation source: Davis station wastewater (DW) | place: Antarctica: Davis Station | collected 2010-03-01
ATTCAAAAAACACCAACGTCAACTTAAGACAATTTAAAGACTTTTGACAATAGTGACACCGACAAAATCGGTGTATTAAAACCACAACCTATTCACTATCAAGCTAGATAATCACTAATGATTATTTATTACTCCTCCTTTTTTATAAACAAACAGCTTATTGGCACCAGCATTCAAGCAACTCTCCAGTCAGCTTAGAAAAGCTATCCTTCTACAAACTCAACCTGCTCAAGTAATTTTACAACGCTCATTAACTCGCTCTTGGATGCACAACGGTTTCCCTGAGCGGACAACGTATCGGATAAAAACTTTAGGGCTTGTGGATTCTCAATCATGTCTTCAACACGCTCTAAAGGTGTCATTTTTTGCGAGTTGCGTTGCCAAGCAAGGTCTGGAGCCATCTCAACTAAGCGTTTTACAGCATGCATATTTGCAGTCCAGCTGGCCGTATGTAATGGAGATTGTCCATCATGCGTTAACTTGTCCAAACGGCACGGGTGATCAAGCAGCGCATCCACACAACTACTAACACCTGATTTAACCGCCGAGTGCAGAGCGGTCATGCCTTCCCAATCCTGTATTTCAGGGTCAGCACCAGCCTGCAACATGACTTTGACCAATTCAGTATCTCCCTCCTCAGTTATCAACATAAGCGGAGTTTGCCCTTTAAAATCGGGGATATTTAGCTGCTTGGGACACTCGTTAATCAACAGAGTCAAAAACTGTCGAAACTGCACAAGCACAACTCCAATAAGACTTGAATCACCTTTCATTTCAAATCGAACCATCTGTTGCAACTGTGGAAGTTGTTTTAAAAAACCTGTGCGCATTTTGATCAGCAGCATTAACACTGAGTTACCATCAACATCAGGCAAGCTTGAATTTAACAATTTATGATTGCTTTTAATCCAAGCCTGCAAGCCCTCTTGATCATTCGATGATAGTAACGGCATAAGTTTTTCAAGCATTTCCTCAGTAGCCAAACGGGAGAGAGGTTTTAATCTCACGATTCCAGCGTAAGGCTTATATAAGGTGTCCCAAAAATACTCTGAAGCCCAGCGCGCAGTTTCTTCGATGGTTGGAACCTGCTCACAATCAGCCATCATTCCACCAGCTAACATTTCTCTATAATACTTTTCATGGTTATTGCGGGTTAATTTCTGATTAGCCACCGCTAGCGCTAAACAGTCACGCGCGACCTCACCACGCAACGGCCCATAACAACGTTCACGTGCAGCTTCCAACGCTGCTCTAAACAACTTCTTAGCCCCTTTAAAATCGTTACCACCAAGTAAGTGCTTAGCTTTATATTGCAAAACCACAGCTTTCCACATCTCATACCCATCGCTAGCCTCAGCCTCATCGAGCAATGCTTGAACTTTAGCTTGTGTATCTTTTGTACGTTTTTGACTTTCACAATTTAAATAACTGTCGAGCTCAAGAGCAATAGCTTGAACAGTTTCCGCAGGTGTACTCGCCAATTCACGTAAGCGCTGAATGATTGCATCTTTAGCACGAGAGTTTAGCTCTTGATTCTGAGCAAGCTGGCTTACAACCCAATAGCTATGCTCACCTTGCAAGACACGCCACGGGGAAGTTTTTTTAATTCGCTCGAGCAAATGTGACTCACGAAATATATCTTCAGCAAATGCAATTGAGCGTTCGGAGTTGCGCTTGATGATAGGTAATGCTGATTGCGCATCAAAGCCGATATAGTCCTCAAGTTCATCGCCTGCGCGCATCTCATAAAATCTACGCGTTAATAAAAAAGCCAGCTCTAAGCTTGCAGACTCCTTACGTGAAGGCAAAATTGAGAGAAACAAATCAGATGTATTCGATTCAGGTAAATGCTGTTCAAACCATATATTTTCAGCGTTCTCACCCTGCTCTTGACAAGAATGGTATGCACCTACAGTTAAGTTATAAACAAGCTTATAAATGCTGAATAACTGCAGTAATTTATTCTTTTTTAGGTCTGCGCATTCTTTATCGACACTCGGGCACAGAAAGCCCAGCAAACGAACATAACCATCTTGCACTGCACGTGCTAATAACAATCGTTGACGAATCACATGCATAGAAGGCACGGCATAACGCTCAGCTAAACAACTAACAAGCGCAGCCTGATCATCCTCATCAGCGCGCCCATCTAAAATCGTTTCCAAACGACCTTCTTGCGTTATTGGTATTTCAAAACGAAGTTTATGTGCAGTTAATTTTTTTCGCTTTACAAAATTCAAGGCATCAGCAAATTGCTCCGCTGGCGTGCGGTTACTATCAAGTACAAAAGCCCCTGCAAATGCCTGGGTTTGATCATCAGAGAAATACTTCTGGATCGTATCGATCTGAATTAGAGTTTTATTACGCCAGTTGTATAACGAGCGGCGCAGACTATCGTGGGCGCCATCCGTAATATCACTGCGTTGATCAGCAAACTCTTCTAGAGGCAGACCTAATAAATCCAGTAACCAATCAACCACTTGCGCTACAGGCAAATACAAACGCGCCCCCCCATCAGCCTCATTCAGCTCTGGCAAATACCAAAAACGTCCCCCTGGCATACCTTTATCCAAAGGTTGCCCAAGATTCCAAAACCCAACTCGACGGCCTAATACAGGCGCGAAGAAATGTGCTAGTAAAGCCCAGAGAACCTGCTGCTGCTCTGCTGCAAAAGTCCAAGTGTTTAGCTCAAGAGTTTTATAGGAATTGCCAAACTCCATGAAATTCGTGAGCGCATCACACTGCGCCATAGGATCCATATCAAGCGCGCTAAAAATGGATTCTAAAATCTCCTGCCCCATAACAGTATGCGCAGCGAGATTAGCTTGACCAGTTGCAAACTTATTTTTCTTTTTCGTTTGATAACCTTGGCCACCAAAACTCTGGTGTATCTCCAGCATAATGGCTTCAGTCGATGGGAATACGCTCATGTTTAATCCTTTAATTGGTGTTAAGAAGTTGTGGCAATTCTTCCATAACGCACTTTACATATCTCTGAAAAGTGGCGTACCCCCTAAAAGCAGTTTTTCGAATATTGGGGGTACACGATGTTTCATATTTTATTTAACGCCATGCAGGCAACCTAAATGGACACAAACGCACTCATGGAGAGAACATCATGCAAAATACCCAACAATTGGTTATCAACTGGCACCTGACTGAGGCCTGTAACTATAGCTGCCAGTATTGTTATGCCGCTTGGAATAAAGCGACCAACCCACGCGAGCTTATCAATGATGCTGGGCAAACATTAGAGCTACTAACTGAGCTATACAGATTTTTCGAACCGAACAATACAAGCAACTCATTAAAGTCTAATTTCAACTGGAGCTCTGTTCGTCTAAATTTCGCAGGGGGCGAACCTCTGCTGCACGCTAAGAAGCTGCCTCTTATCGTCAAGCAAGCACGTGAACTTGGCTTTGAAGTTTCGATGATCAGCAACGGTAGCTATCTCAATGAAAATCTACTCAACCTATTGGCCAGTGAGTTAACTTGGTTAGGCATTAGTATTGATTCTGACAGTGCAGTCGCAAATCAAATAATAGGCCGTAGAGATCGCCACAAGCGACTACTGGATTTCAATGCATTATCCGAAAGCCTGATAAAAGCACGCCTGAATAATCCTAATCTACGCCTTAAGCTCAATACTGTAATCAACCAAGCCAACCATGAAGAAGACCTAAGCGCACTGATTGAGCTTTTTTCTCCTGAGAAATGGAAGGTCTTACGCATGCTTCCTGTGGTGAACAAAAAACTAGCTATCAATGATGAGCAATTTGCACAGTTCGTAAACCGTCACGAAGAGTTCAGTCAAATTATGTGCGTGGAAGACAACCAAGATATGCGTGAGTCTTACCTAATGGTCGACCCATATGGGAGATTTTTCCAAAACAGCCAGTTAATAGCAGGCCCTGGATACACTTATAGCCAGCCAATTTTAACAACTGGCGCCCAAGCAGCTTTTTCTGAAATGAGTTTTGATCACAATCTATTCGATGCTCGCTATGTTCCTGCTTTAAAAGGGGGACTGCGAACATGAAATACTGCTCTAATAAAGATATGAATCGTATTATAAAGCAGCTCGTCAACCTAGGCTGGGGCTTTCGTAGTGGCCGCAAACACGGTCAGCTAATCCACCCCAATGGTCGACCAAAATTAACAGTTTCTAAATCACCTAGCGACACACGCGCTTTACTTAATTTCCGAAGCGATGTACGCAGAGTTTCAGCTCTCTAGAAACTCCATAACTAAACCTGCGTCCAATGCATTCAAACAGCATTGGACGCAGTATATAAACTTAGCCCCTGGCCTACCCTTTTAATCAATGCACCCCGAGCGCCTTAAACACTGCATCTACTGGATCAGAATAAAAGCTGGTTTGAAACTTGGTGAACAACTCTGGCGGAATAGTTGGAATATCCATAGCACTGCTCATCGGCAAGGTAACGCGCTTACCACCCGCATCAAAAGCCACTTGCAGGCACTCCGCTATGCTTTCAACAGGCATCACCGTACCACCCAAGCTCATATCACCAAGCACCACCATCTGACTTTGTAGTGGTCGTCCTAGCAGTCCTGATGCAAATGCAATTAAGCTGGGTAACGCCATGTGAGACAACACTCCGGTATTTTGCAGTTCGACCACATGTAAGTGAAAGTCATGATCCATAACCTTTGCAGAAGCGCTGATGCGACTGGCGTTTGCTTTAAAATAGTCAAAAGCAATCTTGACCTGCTCTTTAGCGTGGCTAGAGTTCCACAGCCCAGATGTTGCGAGCTTGCCGCTACCTTTAGTGACTTGCAGCTCCATGCGATACAGGCCAGGCATTCCCTTACCGCTCACGCCAATGGTATACAGCTCGCCGGGCTTGCTCATGCCATCAGGGATTAGCGTACCGCCACCCTGCTCTGGCAAGGTAACAAAGTGCTCTTCTAAGGTATCGTTGTCGATATAGCTAAAATGCACATCGTAGAACTCCATCCCACCAATTTTTTTCAGTTGCTCTTTAATACGACGGCGCACCTGCAAAGCATAGTGCAAACACTCTTCAACCTGCTCCTTGTCAAACACACCATGCGGATACAGCAGCTTAATCAAGCCTGATACTGTCTTACGCACAGCGATCACATCACGCTGATTCAGGTTATTGCCAAGCTTGAAGTATTTATCAATGGCGTCAGCAAAGCTGCGCTTGCGCATTTCACGGAAAAACTCAGCAAGGTAATCAACAATCAAGCCGTAGCTGTTAGTGAAAAACTCCGGGCGCATTTTAGGGATTTCCCACCCCGGAATATAAGCGTGGAAACGGTCAAAAAAAGCGGCGTCAATCATCGAGTCAGGAAATGGCGCCAGCAGATGGCTGGTCTTAACCATGGACTCAACGCTCTGATTAATATTCCCAACAAAGACCATAGAAGCTGAGGCTTCCATTTGCTCTCGACCACGGCCAAATGAACCGGAGGCCATGTAGTCTTTCATGATTTGGATGCCATCTTTGTCTTTGAAGTTAATGCCGGCAACTTCATCAAAAGCCACCACATCCCAAAGCCCAACCAAGCCAATACGGCGTGAACTCATATTGTAAAACAGGTTTGCTACTGTCGTTTGTCCACCAGATACCAGCATGCTGTTAGGCGAGCATTCTTTATAAATATGACTTTTACCCGTACCGCGTGGGCCTAGCTCACAAACGTTATAGTTGTTCTCAACAAAAGGAATCATCCGCGCCAGCAAATGCCATTGAACAGACTCATCTAAAGTCGACGGTTCCATACCGATTGAGCGTACTAAGGTTTCTCGCCACTGTTGACTGGTTAACGCAGCACGACCGGTAAACACTTCTTGCATATTCATGTTAGGCATTTGAATCGGTTTCAGCATCGACACGCCAAAAGGTGAGCTGCTCTGACCCTCTTCATGGTAATAACTTAAGGTCGCTATCACCCAGATGCCGCCGACCAAAAGCTTATCGAACTCTTTAACAATACCGGCAGAGATCTCAGCATCTTTGATGCCTAAGTTACTAAAGGATGCCTCATAGCGGTCTTTACGTTCGTTTAGACGCACAGTCACACGATCAATCACCCTGTAACTGCCCCGCTCACGTGCTAAAGATTTAATCTTTTCTGCTTCATCGGGACGCACATAGTTTTCGGTAAGAATTGTTTTAACATTCTGCAAACCTTGTTCAATGATCTCTGAATCATCACTAGCGCAGTACATGCCAAGCAAATACTCAAGCACATACACAGGAACGTTAGCGCCCTCTTTGATGAGCTTAGTCAGATCTTTACGCACTACTCGCCCAGCAAAATGCTCATTCAATAAAGCATCTAAGTCATAGTCAGTCGACATCATCGGTTCCATAGCACTCATCAGAAAAAGTCATCCGTATAGGCAAGATCAATCGTGACCTTGTAGCGCGCCACTTCAGTATTAAAGTCTTTATCACTGATCACTAAAAAGTAATCTTTCTTACGATCAAAATCACCGCCCAACAAAGACAAGCGCGCAATTTTTATACGCTCTTTCATATCATCAGATGTTGCATCAAACGTGATCACTTCCTCACTGGAAACAATATCACCGCCATCATAAATGGCGACAGCCACTGTGACTGGCAGCTTAAACTCGCTTACTGCTTCTGTTTGCATCAACTCAAACTTATGAATGTTATTGACCATTTTCAGGGTTGAACGGGCAGAAATAACGTCAACCTTAGACTTGGTACGCTGTTCAGCTTTACTACCGCGCAACTGAGTCACTGTCAGCACAGGCACAGCAACTTCTTGCGGCATCGCACCTCCATGCACAAAACGTGCGCCACCGACAAAGTGAAAGCGGTTAGCGCCTTTGGGAATCCAAAACTCAGTATCACACTGAGTACCTGCAGTATGACGTGTCTGCCCATGCCAAATAGCGGTATTGTTAGGCAGCTTTTGACCCAGCACATAACGTTTTTTACTTTTAAACGCGGCCTCAGGCTTATCCACTAAGGATGTGCGATCAGCAGCTGATAGTTGGCTCTGCTGGAATAAAAAACCGTGATCAGCGGTGATGAGTACAGTGCTGGTATTGAGCTGAGATACAAATTTGTGCGCTAAATCAGTCAGCTCAGCAATAGCCACTTCCACATGTGCAAAAGTAGCAGCTTCGGCTGGACCACCCTTATCGCTGCGATCATCGATAACGTTATGGTAAACATAGACCAACTGTTGATCACGCAAAGCATCACGACCTTCATCTCGAGACCATGCTTTAACTTGCTCGGCAGTCACCGCGATGCCACCAACACTGGCGAGGATCTTATTGCGTTGCACCGTACCTGCTGTGGATTGACCATCAACATACACAATATCAGTTCCGTCATCGCGGTAGCTGAACTGCTGATGTGGAAGTAAAGAAGCCATACCTAAACTGGTGTAACTGGGCACAACACCTAACTGAGTCGACAAGTCAGCCTTGCTATAACGCTTTTCATTAATGCGCTGCTGCAATTCAACAGCCGCCTCATAGCGGAAAGCATCACTAATAATCACTACAACACGTTTTTGCGGGCTGCTACCTAACTGTGGGCGAACCGAGTGTGCATAAAAGTTTTGCTGATTCGGCACACCACTGACCCGCCAATCTAACAACGTATTTTCGGAATCAATACGCTCACTCCAGTTACGGCTCAGCTGGTCCATATACCAGTTGGCATAGCAGCGCTCGACTTCATCATCGAGGTTTTTCAATAGATTAATATTGGCTTGCTGCGAAGCAGCCATATAGTGGCGGTAATGGTAATCAAAGAGGTACAGCTCTGAGCAATATGCCTGATACAGCTCGCGCATAGACGCATAATGAAAGCCGCCAGAATGCTTATGACGTAATTGAAATAATTCTAAGGCAGCAAGCAGTGCTCGATACAAGCGACGGTACTGCACACGCAAAGCATCATCTTTGTGCCGCGATGCCCAGTAACCATCAAGCCGGATATTGATCAGTTGTGAAAAGCGCTGCAAATCACTAGGTACTGCTTTAGGTAGGGCTTCAGCCAGCTCAACAATTATTTGCCGCTCAACCAACTCAAAGGTTTCCACTTCAGCCAGAGTGTCCATCGAAAAAGCCTGTAGCTTGTTATCTAACTGCAAAGCAGAAGACACCAACTGCGCTATCTGATCATAGACTTGATAAAACCTTGAGCTGTCGCGCCAGCGTGATAACAATGCGCGCGCAGAAGCACGCGCGCCGACTGATGGCATCGCTAACTTATCAGCCCACGCTGGTATATCTCCGATACCCTCACAAAATCCGGTGGTCAGTAAGCGGATGAAAAAGTGGCCTAGCGAAAACTCTTCCTCGCCTGATAGTTCAGCTTGGCTAACCTGATAACCCACCGCCTTCTGTAACTCTTTTAGCAGAGTTGGCAATAGACCAAAACGCACGAGGTCTCGAATCACACCTGGGTTTTCACGCAGCCCTGACGGCCCCTTAATCTGGTGCTCACCTAAAGCACAAACTAACGACGTAATATCTGTATGTGCTTCACCGAGCACCACAGCGATCATCGCCAAATCCATGGTGTCTGGATTTTGCATATCCGATGTCAGTAAGCGCTTCAGACTATTAATACGTGCTTTGCTATCAAGGAATATTGAGCGTTTTGCTAAGTGCTCTCGCAAGCTCATGGTCTGCAAACCAAGCTCGTTAAAAATCATGGAGATACGATCAGCATAATACTGACGCGAATACAGTTTAATATCCAATAACCAATCGTCTGCTGCTTCAGGCTCTGCAAAAGGGAAATACAGCAGATACTTGCTGCGAGTATCGTCTAACTCCAACTTGAATTTAACTGCCAAATTAGACTGATCTTGCATATTAATCAGCGTCACATCTGGTAAATCAAGCTTAGACAAATCACCTACAAAGCTTTGCTCAGCGTCGTACCAAAATACAATACGATGACCTTCCGTGATAAATGCCTGTTGTAATCCTTGAGAAAGCTGCTGCGTATCCATGATATGTCCTGTTCAAAGCATTATGGAAAATTGCTCCATTCTAGAGACTAAACGCCATCCAGCAAGAGCCAATTAGATACTGGACCAGCTCAAGCGTTTAATACCCTTCATCAACTTACTAGCAAGGCCTGTCCAGGATGAATTTCATCCCAGCGTTTAATTAGCATCATGGGGTACGGATTTCCAGGTAACTGATTCATGCGCACCCAATCAGCATCGAGAAGACTAAAGATCAAATCCACATCGATTTCTCCCTGTATGGCATGCCACTGACGAATACTCGGCTGTCTGGCTAATTTGTTTTGTAAGGGTGTAATAGTGCCTACCAGAAAAATATTCTGCTGCTGATCAAAATGCATATTTTGCAATCCAGGCACTGTCCGCAGCCAAACACGAGGATCGCGTAACGAACGTTTAAAGTAGCGCGTGAACAACATATCCAACGTTTTAATGAACGTAGTTGACGGTTTCTTCTGAGTTTTTTCTTGGAAGCTGGCAAGCACTATCTTCTTCAATTCTGCATAGCCAATCGCATGCGTATTTTGCTCATGTAAAATCTTGAGCTGATGATTCCAAGTATCAATCAAACTCACCAGAACCCGCACCAAATCATCAGCCTCCTTGGCTTTGAGTTCTTTTTCAACAATCAATTCTGCCACTAATGCTGAAATAACTTCTATTTTTGCAGCCGGTATAAACCACTCTTGAAGACTAGATTGCACTTCAAGCGACTCAATTCGCGCAAGCGTATCGCGGAGTCCATCAGGAATAATATAGCGCTGCACATTTCCGTACTCCTGCAGCACAATCGATACTTCTCCTGACTCATCACGGCGCAAGAGCAGGACTAGATTCTTTTGAAAGCTGGCTAGTTTTTTAGCATCAGCCATCACCTCTGAAAAGTTAATTGGCTGATGAAAATGCGGCCACTTCTGACTCAATAATTGAATCAGCGCTAGAACAGTCGTATCAAAACGCTCAAGCCGCATATCACATAAAGCTCGCATCTGCGCATCATGTATATGAAAAGGAATGATAACTGGACGATCACTTTCTGCGGTAAATAAGTAACCATCAGCAATCAATATAAAATCTGAATTTAAAGTTTGCGCCTGTTGCTTCAGGACATCACTGATCTTTGCTTGGTTATCATGCAATAAGCTTTTAACTTCTAGCTCTTTAAGCACTACATCAAGCTTAATTTCCATCGTGGTACGATATTTACCCTTGGTCTCTTTCTTACTATCAGTCCTAGTGTCCTGCAACTTTTCTAGTTCATAATCAAAAAAATCACTGCCAGACACTTCTAGCAACACCTGCTGTCCCTCAACTTCGTACGCTTTCAACAATCCGTTTTTAATCGGATCCACGCCTACTGCATTTGGATTGACCTGCAAATGCTGGACAGCGCAGCTCTTTCTAAGTATCTGCGTGCTCTGATATGGATCACTCTCCATACCTTCTATCTGATCAATCAGAACTAAAATTCTTTGCGCAGATTGTGGTTTATAGCGGCCTATGGTCTCTGCAGTAACATCTGGTAAAAGCTGCCATTGCACAGAGATATTCCGCTCACTCAGCCAACCATGATATAGCGATAGTAAGGACTCAGTACTAACATGCCTACCCTTTCGTAAATCAATCACATCAACCTTTTCGGCATAGGCGATACTATTAAAAGCGGAGCCTTTCTTGCGATCAGTGTACTTAGTCTTGCGCTGTAACCACGGTTGCAGATTCAACACATGAGCTTGCAACGTAAAGCCAAACACCGCAGCATGTTCTATAAACGACTCCGCTATTTCTTGCAGAATAACAGGGCGGCTTTTCTTAAACTTTTCCACTGAAGACAAATCTAAAAAATCAGGTTCAACACGCTTACTTTTAGATTTATACACGCGATATAAACCTTTAACTGGCTGGACTCCTGGTGTCCTGATATAGCGATGCAATATTTTATTTTCACCGTATTCCCAGTATTCATTTTTAGGATCGTAGGCTTCGGCTGCTGACACACCGGTTAAAGAAATACCTTTATAGAATGGAACAATACGAGCCACACCTTCGGTATCTGCATCAAAGCTACTGCAATCAAGACGTAGTGTTTCTAAGCCTTTCAGCGTCTTACTCTGCCAGCTGTCAATAACCAGCAAAGGATACCCCGCTTTGTGATAACCATGGCAGAGACGATCCCAAGCAGACATGCGGCGAAAAATTAGACGTATCCAAATGGGCGCGAACTCATCTGCGTAATACACACGCTCTGGTAATACCTCATTTTTATCAGCAGAAAATACCTGAGGCGGGATTTCTGCCTCACTATGCACAGCAATAAATAAGCCTTTAGGTGCAGCTTGTGTACGCAGTAAAAAAGCAGAACGATAGCCTGCCAGCTGTTGCTCAATATGAAGCTGATAGCTTTTTACTGATTCACCACGCGGTAAAGGGTAACGGTAAACCACTAATTGATTGGCAAGCTCTGCATTGATTTGCGCAGGACGGTATAAAAACTCAAATAAAGGCAACGGCTGCTTCACTGTATTTTTACTCATGCTGTCCTACCTCACTAACTAAGCTAATTAGCTTTTTAAACCCGCCTGTCACTGCAAAGCTTTGGCTATTCAAACACCCCTCAAGCAGGACAATATCTGCATGTTCAACAGCGACATGCTCGCCCTCAGCTGTAAGCCCAATCAAACTATGGCCAGACCCTGCAGTTAATAAATTAATAACCAACAAGCGTGTGTGTTGACCTTCAATTGCGCGCATCGTTTTTAACGCTTGTGCAAAGTCAGTAAAGGGCGAGTTTTCACCCTCTTGTGCAATAAATAATGCATCAGCTCGATCCAAGCTATAGCTCGACCAGTATTTAGCGTCTACGCGAAATGGACTGCTTACAATGGCAAAATCATAGACTTCAAACACTGCATGATCTGCATAATCCGCTGTGGTTCTGATCCCAGCATCTTCAAGCAATGCACGAATGCTTTCTTCTCCGAGTCGCCCCTGCAAAATTCGCTGCACAATCAGTGGATGCAAAACAAATCGCTCCTCAACCTCATTTGCAAAAGGAACCAAAGATGTACGGTAATCCTTATGTCTAAACCATTCTAAAATAGCAGGGCAATGCTGAACCGGCTGATACAACCGCTCTAAATCGAAAGCTTTACAACCTTGCTCAGCGCTAGAAAAAAACTGCCACGTTGATGGGTTGTACCAAAGCTTTGTTGCCGATAACTCTGCATTTGGACGCACGACACAAGCCCAGTTTTTTAGTGGCTCTGCTGGTAGATACTCTGACTTGGCTTGCCATAATAAGTCGTACTGCAAAACAGCACGGCCTAGATTTCTCCAAAGCCGCTCAACCTGCTTAAATAATTTTTTGTCACTACGCGCACGCCGTAAAGCAGGGACCAATTTATTATCAATCCAGTCCACAGCTTTATCAGCTGTTTGCGCAGGCGTACTCAGTAGCTTCAGCCACTCATCATTAGCAGCAGTCACCGTATTCAGCTCGGTTAATAGGCGTTGATTAAGCTCTGAAACAACATCCATATTATTTTGATACGTGGGCAAGCTAGAAAAAGTACGTAAGATGCTGGCTATTTTAGGCTCTATGTAAATCTCGACCTCTGGAACAGATGCCCAAGCCCTTTCAATACGCCCCACCTGCTGTTGCACATCAGCGGCTACGTTTTTGCACATATCCTCTGTTTTTTTATAAAGCGTATTGAGCTGGGAAATGCTGTTAGCTTCCTGTGCCATTAAAGGGCTTAAAAAGCGACGATGTTCGGCTCTGGATATTTGCGAAAACCGTCTTAATTTATCTAAATCACGCAACTGCATACCAGCATGCGTCATAGAGTCAGTTTTTCCCTGCGCTGGAGAAAAATAAAAATGATGGCTTTCTAATAGATACAAACAGGTTAAATCGCTGCTAAGCCCACTATCAGGCACAGTAAAGTCAAGATTAATGCCGTTAGTCGCTGATGCGGCCTGCGCCACAACAATAACGATACGCTCTGTTGCAAAGGCGGCTTGATACGCTTGCATAAATCCTGGCTTTTTTTGATTCTCAGCGTTCAAAAAACAAATAAAAGCGGGACGCTGGAGCAACTGCACAGACAAAAACACATGCTCAAAGCCATAGAGCGCATGGGTTCGACTGAGATTGGCATAGAAGTTAGGTTCATCTAAAAACCAAGGTATTAAATCAGCAAGCAAGCTTCGATACTGACTCAGTAATTGGCGCAAATGTCGCGAAGAGTTTACAAAAACCAAATGACCTTGATGCTGTTCCCGCTCAGCAGCAATTTTCAGCACTCGTAGCAATGCCACTAATAATGTTTGCCGACGCTCCAGAACAGACGCAGACTCATAGCTCCCCTCATTGGAAAAAAAGTCGCAGGGCAATACATCTATTAACTCTTGATAGTGTGCAGAAGGTGTAGCAAAAAAACTTTCTTCGCGCACCAGTAAATTGGTATGGCGTATGTTCGCTTTAATGTGCGTTAAGCTCTTGATCATACTGAGCTGTTGTTGCAAGTCAGTCACCGAAGATAAATAAGGTATTGGTTTTTTCAACCACTCGTCTTTACGATCTTGCAGGCAATCGCCTAGATAGCTGTAGTCAAACTGCAGGTCACGTGCCTGTGCAATATAACGTAAGGCAGAGCTCACCCAGCGCACATCAAAATGCCCCAGTGCACGTTCAATATAGGCAGTAGCTGACAAACCAAAAACAAGGTTGCGACTGGCCAGAGCAACTAACAAGCCCTCAGCTGTGGTTGGCATAAAAGCACGCTTAACTTGCAGCCGCTGCTTATCCATTGCATAGGCATCTTCACTGCTTTTAAGTAACCATGTTGTAAAACCATGTAAGTTGGCTTGCGTATGCGGCAAAACGTTACTGTCCAGCAATGGCACGAGCTCAGGAACATGCGCTACCGGCAGAGTAAAATGCGCCATTTCAGGTAGCACACGACTGTAATAGGAGGTTTGATAATCATTGGTGGAGTCAAACAACAGCGCATTGAGTTGACGCAAATACTCGTACGCATTGCTATCAGCCCAAGCGGGGTGAGAGAAAATAGTGGTATAACGCCTTAAATACCCCTCCATCAAGCGTAAAAACTGCCCAACATCAATATCACCCTTCTGGCTAGCCATGCCTTGTACAACTGCAAAACCTTGTGCAGTTTTGCGTAAAAATAGCGGCTCATCTGTCGCCAAATGATCCGCTCGAAACAAATACTGGGTTTGAAATGTTCGTCCTGCCTTAAAGTCATCCAAAGGCATAACGAAACTATTCACCGATGACAAATCAATGCTTTTTGAATCAAGATCTCTTTTTAAATCGGTTAACAACTCACTTAACAGTTTGTAAATGCTCTGCACATCCTGGCGCGGATCGTGCTGAATACGCTGATTAAGCTCATTACCTTTTTCCAATAACAATGCAATACAGATGGGCAACTCCTGTATTTTCTGTGCTTGTGCCAGTAGCCCTTGGAATACATCCGCTTGGTAATCAAACTCATCAATAAAAATCACATACCCCGAGAGACTGGGGCTTGATAAACGCACCTTTCTAATGCCGTCGTAAAACGAATACAGTAATTTATGTGTTGTCATAACCAGCAAATCATGTTGCTCATCACGCCAGGCAATAGCAGGGAAAACGCGACGCACCCAAGGTTGCGCTCTGAAATCAGCAAGCTTTTTCTGTGCAAACCTCAACACCTCAGGATCGGCCTCTGCCTCTTGCAACTGAGCAATGTTCTCTTCCAGCTGAGTCATTATTTTAAGTAAAGCAGACTCGATTAATCGACATAGCTTACTCAGCTCATCACGTTCGTTCTGTAATAAGCTCGCAGAGATAAATTCTTCACGCCGTTCAATGCTATGAGATAGGTCTCTTACAGCACGGCAGTTTCTTGCCAGTTGCGACTTGTCTTTGGTCTGTGCAAACAGTTGCCATGTATCAAACTGCTCTATTGCATCCGCAAAGCTAGGGAAATCTTTAGGAGCTTCATGCGATAACGGTTTCTGCTGCACAGCAGCACTGATAGTTTCCGTTTGCCCATACAACATACTCACACGATACGATCGTTGCTGAGAGTCTTTACTTGCAACCGTTTCCTTATAAATATCCTGCAGAATATTCCAGCGGTGGGTCACTAAAATGGCGGGAAACTTGCCCTGTTCTTGCTGCTGCAAGAACTCAAGCACAGCAACCGAACCGTCCTTGGCGCCACGGTACAAAGCGCTACTTTTGCCGCTACCCGTTGGACCTTGCAGCATATAAAAACCAGCAATACCGCCTCGTCCTTGCTGGGAGGCAGCCTCAATAGCTCTATGTATGACTGCTTGATATGACCCCAATTGATTCCCTTGCTGAATCTGCATGCGACACCACCTCATAAGCCAAAAACACTACAGTAAAGTTACTTTACACTTAACTTAGTGTAAAGTAATTTACTACTCAAGTCTTAACTGGCAGAATGAATGTTAATTTTTTGCTTAAGATATTTACCGTGCCTGCATTGAAATACGAAGTTGTGCTGCGCTTGCGCACTATTGAACTCATTGCGCTTTGGGAAGGCCGCCTGATTACTAATCAACTCAGTGATTGGTTTGGCGTAAGCCGTCAGCAAGCGTCTGCAGACATCAACCGCTATAACAGTGAAACAAACCCGAACGCTCTGATCCATGACCCTGCAGTTAAAGGCTATGTGCCCGCCCCTGGCTTTAAACCTGCTCTTAGCAGCGGTCATATCAATGAATATATGGCACTGCTCGATAGCCTGAATAACCAACCCATGGCGCAGTTACTTGAGGGTCATAATGCTGTATCTGTCCAGCTACCCAACCGCGCTGTAAGACCTGAAGTGGTACGTGCCGCAATTAAGGCGTGTCGTCAACAACTACAGCTCAGCATTCATTACAGTTCTATGGAAAACCCACAGCCACGCCAGCGGGTCATCGCACCGCATACTCTGGTTTACACAGGTTTTCGCTGGCACTTACGCGCTTGGTGTTACAGCAGGCAAGACTTTAGAGACTTTCTTTTGTCGAGGATTTATCACACGCCCGAACTGCAGCAGAGCAGCGACAAAACTGCTGAATACGACACTTTATGGCAAACAGAAATCGAACTGCGTTTGATCCCGAACCTGCTACTCAACACCGAGCAGCGCACACTGGTTGCACATGATTATGCGATGGATAACCAGCAACTGACGCTCAACGTCCGCCAAGCATTAGCCCAGTACACCTTGCAGCGTTATCAAGCGGCTATCACCCAAGATGAAGCCCTGCTTTGCAAACAGTATCCGTTGCAATTACACCCTGATGATATGCAAAAGCTCAAAGCCATCGGCTTTAGCAACTCTACCAAGGAGCCAGCTAATGCAGCCATTTAGCTACAGCTCGGACCTCCTCAGCGGGTCTCTCCAAGTACGCGAGTGCCGCACTATTGCTGAGCTTTTATTAGCACAAGTAACCCCAGAACAATGGGCTGCAGCGCTCTACCAAGATAACCGTCTACAAAAAAACAGCAAAATCACTGCTAAACGTGTTGGTGATGCCTTGCGCAAAAGGCTCGAACGACTTGATCCTATATTTTGGCGTTTTATCCACGATGGCGATTTAGAGCTGGCGACACAAACCTGCTTTGCCGCCACGTTAGAACGCAACTTACTGCTAACTGAGTTCGTTGAAACCGTGGTTGCTGATGCTTTTACTACCAGCGCTGATCAGCTCGCATCTTGGCAATGGCAAGACTTTTTAGACGAGTCAAGCCAGCGTGACCCTCGAATTGCTAAATGGACTCAGTCAAGCCGCACACGAATGGGACAAATGGTTTTTCGTACCCTCGCTGAATACGGCTTGATAAGCAGCAATCGCACCCTCAAATTACAAAGCGTTAGAGTGCGTCCTGAGCTTCGTACACAGCTAGAAGACAGCCAGCGTTCACGCACACTCAACTGCATGTCGATTGCCCAGCCACAACGCTTGGCGTTTAGTTAAGGATTAACCATGAACCAGACGTTACAAAACCGTCTCAATCAAATTACCGACAAAGTTCTAACCGAAGAGTTTTTAACCAGCCAAGGTTTAGGCAATGAACTGGGTTTTTGGATTTTTGACTATGCGCCTGAAGATGAGCTGCAAGTTCGACAAAACATCACGCTGATCGAGCAAAGTATCAGTAAAAGAAATAGCACACTGCGGGTGGTTAATCTCAACCTTCTCAGCGCTATGAAAGCTTACCTGGACGAGCGTCAACACACAGAAAAAGCCTTTCAGATGCAAATCAAAAAAGGTGATGCGGGTTTATTTAAAGCCTTAGAAGGCCCGATGCACGTCGACAAACTCTGTCCGTTTTTGATGGAGCATTACCATTTAGATGATTACGATCTGATTTTCATCAGCGGTGTCGGCTCCGTGTGGCCACTATTAAGAGCGCACAATTTACTCAACAAGCTCCATGCACTACTCGGCCACAAACCTTTAGTGCTTTTTTACCCTGGACATTACTCCGGCCAAGACTTGTCGTTATTTAACAAGCTGACCAGCAACAACTATTACCGTGCATTTAAGCTCATTCCGTAGAGCGTTAAGGACAACTATTTTATGAATATCGAACAGATTTTTGCTAAACAGCTTAACCGCCCAATTAACGGCGTGGTTAAAGCTGATCAATCCGATAACGCTACGGTGTTCCAAGAGCTTGACGAATATGTCGTGACCAATGAGCTGGAAAAACACTTCCGCAGTTTTTTTGATTCCTACAAAACACCTCATTCTGATCCTTCAATCGCAAACCGTGTCGGTATCTGGATCAGTGGTTTCTTTGGCTCAGGTAAATCGCATTTTCTGAAAACCCTGTCCTATATTTTGGCTAATACCGAAGCGCAAGATGAGCACGGCAATAGCAAACGTGCAGTTGAGTTTTTTGATCAGAACAAATTACGCGACGGCATGATCCGCGCAGATATTGCGGCAGCGCTTAATCACACAGCCGATGTGATGCTCTTTAATATCGACAGCAAAGCCAGCTCCAATGATGGCGGTAACCCCATCCTTAATGTGTTTTTGCGTGTATTCAACGAGCACCAAGGCTTCAGTGGTGACCATCCACATGTTGCCCACATGGAGCGCCACCTCAGTCAGCGCGGAGCCTATGAGACATTCAAACAAGCATTCGCAGCGGTGGCAAATACCAGCTGGGTAGATCAGCGTGATGCCTATCACTTTTACCAAGACGAAACCGAGCAAGCGCTGGCTCAGGCACTCAACCTATCACCTGAAGCTGCGCATAAGTGGTTTGAAGAAGCTGAAAGCACCTTCAGCGTATCCATAGAAAACTTCTGTCATTGGGTAAAAGATTATCTCGACACCAAACCAGCCAAGCATCGCGTCTTATTTTTAATTGATGAGGTCGGTCAATTTATTGGTAAAAACAGTAATCTTATGCTGTCCCTGCAAACCATCACCGAAAACCTTGGCACCATCTGTAATGGCCGCGCATGGATTATTGTCACCTCACAAGCCGATATGGATGCTGTTATTGGTGATTTCTCTGCCTCTAAAGCCGATCAGTTCTCGAAAATTGCCGGACGTTTTAAAACCCGTTTATCACTGTCCAGTTCCAATACCGATGAGGTGATTCAAAAGCGTTTACTGAGTAAAACGCCTGTAGCAGCAACAGAGCTCGAACAGGTTTGGCTCAAAGTCGGCGATATTTTGCGCAATCAAATCAGCTTTGATGCCTCAGGCCCAACCCTAAAAAACTTTGATAGCAGCGACACCTTTATAAAAAACTACCCGTTTATCCCCTACCAGTTTCAGCTGGTGCAAAAAGTCTTTGAAGAAATTCGTAAAGTCGGGGCCACCGGCTCACACCTCGCCTACGGTGAGCGCTCCATGCTGGATGCCTTCCAAATGGCAGCGCAGTCAATTCAGAATAAGCCCATTGGTGCACTCGTACCCATGCACAGCTTTTTCCGTGCTATCGAAGGTTTCCTTGAACCAGCAGTGAAACGCACCATCGACCAAGCCCACGACAACGCCAGCTTGGACAGCTTTGATGGTGAGATTTTACGCACCTTGTTTATGATCCGTTATGTCGATCTGATTAAGGGCACACTGGATAACTTGGTGACCTTATCAATTGAGCAAATCGACCAAGACAAGCTACTGCTACGCCAAAAAGTTGAGAAAAGCCTGCAGCGTTTAGAAAAAGAAAGCCTAATCACCCGTAACGGTGATGACTTTTTATTCCTAACCAACGAAGAGCGCGACATCACTCGCAAGATTAAAGCGGTTGATATTTCCAGCTCAGAAGAAAACAAGTTTTTAGGCGATTTGCTCTACAGAGAATTGCTCAAAGATAAAAACAAATTCCGCTACATACAGAATAAATCCGACTACAACATCGGACGCTATCTAGATGGTCACAGCCTTGATGGCCGTTATGAGCACGATTTACGTGTCGAATTTATCAGCCCGCTGGATGATGATTATAGTCTCTACAACGAAGCGTTCTGTATCGCTAAAAGCTCGGAAGCACCCGCAGGTATGGCGCTGTTTAAGCTGCCTGATAGCAAAGAGCTATTTGAAGAGTTACGCACGTGGATTCGTACCAACAAATACATTCGCCTTAATGATGGTGAAGGCCAAGCCGATATTGCCCGAATTTTATCCGACCGTGGTCGTGAAAACCTTGAGCGTAAAAATCGCCTGCGCCTGCAACTCACTCAGCTGTTCGAGCAATCGCAGGGCTACGCATTAGGACAAAAGCTTAAACTCAGCATTAATATCGCCATAGCTTTTGATGATGCCTGCAAATATGTGCTGGAAAACTCCTACAGCAAGCTCAACTATCTGGATATGCTGCATGAAAACCCAGAGCGCGAGCTGCATGCCCTCTTACACAGCGATGATGTCACCCAGCAAGGCTTGGAACTCAACGGAGAGACCGCCAATAGCCAAGCGCTGAAAGAAGTTGAGCAATACATCACTCTGCGTGCCTCCGGTAATGACCGTATTCTCGTCAGCGAACTGCTCAGCCGTTTTAACAAGCGCCCTTACGGCTGGCCCGAAGCAGAAGTATTAATTCTGCTCGCACGCTTAGCTGCCAGCAACAGCATCACTTTCCATAGTGGCGGCCCGAGCTTAGCTCTACGTGATGTATTCGAGCCGATCACTAACAGCCGCAGCCGCCAAGCCCTATCGGTACAAAAAAAGCGCCAAACCGAAGAAGCACTCTTACGCCAAGCACGCGACCTCACTCAAAATCTTTTCAGTGCGCTGGGGCCCAACAGCGAAACGGAACTGTTTGCTTTTTATCAGCAGCATTTCAATCAATGGCTCAGCAATCTGCGCAGCTACAAAAGCAAAATGGACGTAGGTCGTTTCCCCGGCAAAGATACGATTGAACGCGGCATTACTGAGATCGCCCGCTTACTGTCCAATAGCGATAGTGTCGACTTCTTTCAAGCGGTGATTAACAGTAAAAACGATTGCCTTGATATCGAAGAAGACTACCGAGATATCCACGAGTTCTTTACTAAGCAATTGCACACTTGGCAGCAATTACAAACGGCACTGCTACGCTTTAACATCAACCGTACTGCGCTTGAGCGGGAAACTCTGGCCGAGCAAGCGCTACAAGAACTCGAACGCATTCAACGCATGCCCGCACCCTATGCACAGCTGCATAAAGTCGCAGGCTTAATTGAAAGCATCGAGCAGATCAACAACACTCTGGTAGAGCAAAAGCGCCAGCACGCACTGACCCGTCTTGATGAGAAAATCAGTCAGCTGCAGTCCGAAATTAACAAGCACAACATCAGCTCAGCCGATATCAGCAATCAATTACTGCGCCCCTTGCAACTGATTAAACAAGCGCTAGAAAAAGAACACAGCATCACTCAAATTTACTACCTGCAAACTCAAGAGTCTGATGAGTCACTCCATGACAGTTTGGATCGCTTAGAGCAGTACCTGCAGCAACAAAAGCCCGTTGCCGCACCTGCTTCAACGCAAGCAGCTATTAGCGAAACCGAAGGTACAACAATCACCACACCACCTAAACCACCGGCACCCAAACCAGTGGTAGAAGTCAGCGCTGCGCAGGTCTACAGCCAACTCAATAAAGGTGTGTACTTAGAGACAGAGCAGGAAGTGCAGGCCTTTGTGCAGCAACTACAAAAGCAGCTTTTAAAAGAAATCAACAACAACCAACGCATTAGGATTCGTTAAGCAACCGTAGAAAAGGCTCTAGCGATAACACAACTAGAGCCTTTTTATAAAAACCATTTGCCTTAGATCGCCCAGATTTGTTTTAAAACCGCTGAGTGCTCAGAGCTTTCAATTCTTGCCAAATTATTACTTAGCTCGCTCTCAAGAAACTGTTCCATCTCAAGGTCTTTCGTTCCAGCACTATCACTCGCTACCTGAAAATAGTCCTCAGCCAGCGGGAGCTCTCTCCGAGCAGCTTCTCGCCGCTTACCTACCAACTTTGAGCTACCGTTCAAATTAAAAACCTGAATAGTATTTTTTGCAATCTCAAGATCTGCAGCGCTCAATCCTTCTTTGGGAACAACGCGGCCATCTTCAACAAACAAAAGATAATCAGTGGGATTCATAATGTCTGGCTTACAAACCTTGGACAAATAAGTCGATGTTGGTGCTTCAGCATTTTTATAATTACCGCAGCTATCTAACTCATTACAAGACCAAAACATATTTGACCAGTCAAAGGTCATCTGCGGTTCTTTATCCCTTTCATAGAAATGTTCAATATGTCTTTTATTATGCCCGCCAAGCCGACTCTCGCAGTATGCACAAAATAGCCCTTGCATCGCTTTAAGCTCATCACGAATATCATCACGGCAACTTTTGCTCGTGCTGTTCCAGTTATCTCTGCCATGTCTATAACCACTCAAACACCTCGGCGCTTGGCCTCTCGCTAACTTGCGCATGACTACAATTCCTTTTGCTGTTTTTGCTTTACCCGCGACTTAAACTGCTGGAGACGAATTTGCGCATCCAAGCCATTGATAACCGGATGATCACCACCAAAATGCTGAAATAAACGCTCTTTCAAGTCACGTCCTTCTGAAGTTTCCCATGTACCCGCTGCAATAAGTCCCAAATAATCAGTGACCCATTTCGACTCCTCAATCACAGGCACAGAGAGCGTACCCATCAACTGCTCCAGTACATCAGAGCTCATCACACCTTTAGTTTGAAAGTCAGGCATACGAGCACTAGCAATACCGTCATTATCAAAACTCAGCATCCGAATACTTTGCTTATCTACAGTAGAAAGCACATGTGGACTATGCGTCGTCACAATAAACTGAACCTTAGGGAACGTCTCAGTCAGACTCAACAATACAACTTGCTGTAACTGAGGATGTAAGTGCAGCTCAATTTCATCAACTAAAACAATACCCTGTGCATGCAATGGGTTATCCATTGTCGGGTTCAAGGTCAGCATGCGTAAGGCTAAGTCACCGACCATCGCTGCTAGAGTTTTCTGTCCTTGTGAAAGCTGTGAAAAGTTGATGCGACTGCCAAAGTTATCTAACGTAACCTCAACCAAGCCACTCTTTCTATTAATCTCTACGCCTAAATTTTCAATATAAGGCACCGCATCTTCCACAGCTTGGTTAACAAGCTGCAGTTGTACCTCAAATTCACCGCCAACAGACTCAGCGAGATTTCTCAGCACCACATAACGCGCTAAAAACGTATCAACCTTTGCACTCGCATCAGAGAGTTCTTTGTAGGCATTGAACCGAGAGGCAAAAAAAGCTTTCAAGTCTTTGTCATCAACCGTCCGCGCATAACTTGCTGATGCACGCTCAACGGAATAAAAGGCAAGTACGGGCAGCTGCACTTCATACTCTTTATACGACGCCAACAAACGATACAACGCACCAAGTTGAGTAGACACTTGCAATTCTGACGAAATATCACCCGCCCAGCCCGGAAAAATCTTAACCAACGAAAGATCAAAGCGTGTTCTTTCATTTAAAGAAAACGAACCTACAACCTGAGCATAATCGCTAGCATTTACATTAATATCCGAATCCAACACAGGCTGACCATTGCTATTGGCTTTAATGAGACGGCTACCAAACCAGGATAAAGTACGCGCGATGGACTCAACAATACTGGTTTTACCTGCCCCGTTTTCACCGATAATAACTGTCAGGTCAGGCTCAAACTCGACAAATAACTTTCTATAACGTCTAAACTCATAAAGCTCGAGCCTGTCCAGCTTAAAACGCGCTTGCGCCATACTCGCTTGCAATTGCTGCAAATACAGTGCAGCTTGCGCAAGATCTTGATCGCCCACGCCCTTGCCCGTTAGATAGCCGTCATACAGCTCGTACTGTGACAGCACGTTCCCTGCTTTTGCATTGCTAACCAAAGGCCTTAGCCCCCGTGGCACATCCTTATGTATCTCAGTCATGATTAACCTCATTAATTGCAGCAAGCACTTCTGGGCCATACTTTTTTTCTAGAGCATAAATAAATACAGGCTCAATATGCTTAGCGAAAGACAACAAGCCTCGCAAGTGATTAACATCCTCAGTCGCAAGCTGCCCTAAAATAAACTGATGCACCAAATGCTTGATATATCGCTTTCTTTTACGCCCTAAGGAAAGCTGAGCATCATTCGTTAACGTAATGCCCGTCACATGCCGATTGTGCGCTTTAGATGAAAAGACTGTTTTACGTCGGTTAACCGTTAGATCAGGACCAAAGCACTCGACTAGCAGATTAGCTATCAACTCTGGCATATCAATCAGCACACCCTGACTCTGTGTCGAAAACGTCAAATCATCCGCATAGCGCGTATAGATAATTTCCTTATCACGGCATAGCAAATCAAGCTTCGTATCAAAACGATGCATCACAAAGTTAGATACGCTGGGCGAGCTTGGTGCACCAACACTGAGCATTAAAGAACCATACAGTTTTTTGTTCGGTGCCCAAAATAACAATCGCTCTATCAGTTTCTTTTCATTGACTTCGGGCGCTGCAAAAAAACTATTCCATTCACCCCAGAAAATTTGTGGATCAATTGAGTTAAAAAAACTATTAAGATCCATCTTCAACAAATAACTATTTTTGCGATGCTTTTGCGCATTATCCTTAATACTCAAACCAAAGCGATATGCCATTGCGGCTGAATGCACAGGCAAAGGGTGTAACTCTAAAAAGGCACGCTGCAATGCTTTAAGCGCTGCACTTGGCTGAGCAATAGTGCGCTCACCAAAAGTGCGCTTCGGAATTTTATAAACTTTATAATGCAGCGGAGCACGCAACAAAAGCGCAGTGATTTCAGCTTCACTTGTACCAAGCTTACTGGCTAACTGTTTCGCGATGCTCATTGAAAATCCCAATAAAAAAGCCCAAGAGCATAACCCTTGGGCTTTACTCTTTACTGAAGGAAGCGCTATGTGCGCATCCTTAATGAGGAACGAGTTAAGGATGCGCACATAGCGCAACCCCAAAACCGTTCAATAAATTTGAGTCTGGCTAAACACCCGACTGACGTAATTCGTCATACGCTAAAGAGTAGCGCAAATGTAGCCTATAAACCTACAGCGTTCAAATACTTCTAGCGAACCGAAGAGGCTGATACACTGCACACCAAGAGTTACTGTAAAGTTATTTACGACATTAAACCAAACTGACACAATACTTTATATTTTTATTCATTAAGGGACGCTATGAACACCGCCAATCTCAAACGCTACGCCCCCAAAGCCCGTCTCGATTTCATCGCCGCCATGCAAAAGCAGGCGGCCAACCTTGGTATCACCGCCAAGCATATCGAGCCTTTGGAAGTGAAAGGCGATATTGCCCTGATTGGCGGGCGCACTTTTCCTGTGCAGATTAAAGCGGCCCGTGAGCGTTTGGTCACTGCGGTTGAGCAGCAAGGCTTTGCTCAGGTGATGGAGTACGCCGCATACAGTTGGTTTAACCGCCTCTGCGCGATTCGTTTTATGGAGCTTAAAGGCTATTTTGACCACGGCCGCCGTGTACTCAGCTCCACACATGCCAGCAGCCATACCCCACAGCTGCTAGAAGAATGCTTGGATATCAATCTGCAAAGCGATTTACCCAGCCTCGATAAGCAGCGCGTGATTGACCTCAAACTCGACGGCACCCAAGACGAGCAACTGTTCCGCGAACTACTGTTAGCTCAGTGCCACGCGCTACACCAAGTCATGCCGTTTTTATTTGAAGCCATTGATGGTGCACTGGAATTACTGCTGCCCGACAACCTCACCAAAACCGACTCACTGATTCGCGAGTTGGTCAGCGCCATCCCTGAAGAAGATTGGGATGATGTAGAAATCATCGGCTGGCTCTATCAGTTCTATATTTCTGACAAAAAAGACCAAGTCATCGGCAAAGTGGTTAAAAGCCAAGACATCCCCGCCGCCACCCAGCTGTTTACTCCCAACTGGATTGTGCAGTACTTGGTGCAAAACTCACTGGGTCGTCAATGGTTACAAACCTATCCGGACTCGCCTCTGCAAGGCCAAATGCCCTACTATATTGCCCCCGGTGAGCAAACACCTGCGGTACAAGCCAAGCTCGCTGCAATCATCCCCAGCAGCCTTGAGCCAGAAAGCATCAAAGTGCTCGACCCCGCCGCAGGCTCGGGGCATATTTTGGTGGAAGCTTACAAAATCCTTAAAGCCATTTACGAAGAACGCGGCCACCGCAGCCGTGATATTCCGCTGCTGATTTTAACCAACAACCTGTTTGGTTTAGACATCGACGACCGCGCCGCGCAACTGGCTAGCTTTACCGTGCTGATGCTGGCCCGCTCTGACGACCGCCGCATCTTTAGCCGCCTTGCAGAAAACCATGTACGTCTGAATATCATTGCCCTACAAGAAACCCAACACCTCAAGCTCAACGAGCTTTGGCAAGCGCTAAACCTTAATAAAGACTGGAATACTGGTGCTTCGATGGGTTTATTCGTCGAAGAACAACAAGATTTAAGCTCGGCTCAAGTCGACTCGCGTTATCAACTGCTGCAAGACAGCCTAGCACGCTTCACCCAAGCCAAAACCTTTGGCTCACTGATTGACGTACCCGCAGAACAAGCCCAGCCACTGCACGAGCTGTACCAACAACTGCAGCAACTGGCGCACAGCGGTGATGTGATGCAAAAGCCTGCTGCCGAACAACTGCTACCCTTTGTGCAACAAGCTTGGATGTTGGCGCAGCGTTATGACGCAGTGATTGCCAACCCACCGTACATGGGTAGCAAAGGCATGAACGCTGACTTAAAAACTTTTGCAGCCAAAGCCTATCCCAACAGCAAGTCCGATCTATTTGCCATCTTTATGGAACACGCCTTTAACCTGCTAAAACCCTACGGCTTTAACGCACAAATCAATATGCAGTCGTGGATGTTCCTTTCCAGCTACGAAAAGCTTCGCGAGTGGCTGCTACACAACAGTACCATTCTGACCATGGCACATTTAGGTACCCGTGCTTTCGATAGCATCGGCGGTGAGGTCGTATCTACCACCGCATTTTGCATTCAGAAACTAGCTTGTTTGGAATATGAAGGCGCTTATTTCCGCTTAGTCGATGGCAGAACTGAAACAGAGAAGAAACAACAATTAATAAGTACGAAAAATACAACAGGAACAAGCAAGTACACTCATCGCGCGGCGGCAACGAGTTTTATAAAAATACCTGGAAGCCCTGTGGCGTATTGGGTACCTGAACAGTTGATAAAAATCTTTGAATCAGAATTTAACATTAAGGAGCCTCTGAAAATCTCAGCTTATTATTGAGCTTTTCAGAAAATTACTCGAAAACTCAAAAAAACAGCTAAAAAAGGCCGTTTT
>RCMZ01000342.1_pt1 | contig 26863 bp, 19 predicted proteins | sample 2041141 | NCBI WGS metagenome assembly RCMZ01 (sample SAMN09708263, study PRJNA481090) | Wastewater metagenome, whole genome shotgun sequencing project. | biome: sewage; isolation source: Davis station wastewater (DW) | place: Antarctica: Davis Station | collected 2010-03-01
GCGGGCGCGTTGCAAGCGGTGCTGCCGCTGACCGCGGGGCCCCAGCGGGTTTCACAGGGGCCGCAGACACCGCAGGACGGCGCAGCACGGGGCGAGCGGCAGGCCGGGCTGCCGCTGGCGCGCCCACATCAGAAGGGGCCGCCGAATCGGCGGGCGGGCGGGAACTCGAAGAAGACATTGCGCGTATTGTTACCCGTGGGTTTGCCCGGGCCAGTCGTCCAACGGGGAATTAATCAGGAAAAACGGGGTAAATGGCGTGGTGCCACCCACCCGCAGGGCCAAAGCTTACCCCTGGCGCACCTGCCAGGCCAGAAAATCATCGACAGGCAGTGGCCTGGTGATGTGATACCCCTGCGCCTCGTCACACGCCAGCGTGCGCAGGTGCTCCATGATCTCGGCGGTCTCGACGCCCTCCGCCACCACGGTCAGGCCCAGGTTGTGCGCGAGATCGATGGTCGAGCGCACGATCATCACATCGTCCTCCCCGACCTCCATGCCCATCACAAACGATTTGTCGATCTTGAGTTCATCCACCGGCAGGCGCTTGAGGTAGGCCAGCGACGAATAGCCCGTGCCAAAGTCGTCGATGGACAACTTGAACCCTTGTTCAGACAACCGGTTGAGCATGGCTTCCGCGCGCTGGGGGTCGTCCATGATGGCGCTTTCAGTGATCTCCAGGCAAAACGAACGTGCCGAAACCTGGTAGCGCGCGAGGAGCTCCGCCAGGCGATCGCTGAGCTCGGGGTCCAGCAAGTCGCGGGTGGACAGATTGACCGACACGCACAGCGACATGCCGGCAGTGCGCGGGTCCGACAGCAACCGGGCCACCTGCTCGAACATCCAGAATGTGAGCTGGCGCACAAACCCGGTCTGTTCGGCAAACGGGATGAATTCCATAGGGGGCACCAAGCCACGCTGAGGGTGCTGCCAGCGCACCAGGGCCTCTGCGGCCACACTGGCTTGCCCGTGCAGCGGGACCTTGGGCTGAAGGTACAGGCGCAGCTCGTTGTGCTCCACCGCGTGGCGCAGCTCGGTCAAGAGCGACAAGGTTTGCGAGCTGGCCAGATCGAACGAAGCGTCGTATTGCAGCGCGCCACTGAGCTTGCGTTTGGCGGCATACATTGCAATCTCCGAGCGGCTAAGCAGCGTGTCCGCATCGGCGGCATGCCCTGGCCAGCAGGCAAAACCAATGCCCGCACTCAGGTCCACCGTCTGGTCGCCAAAGGCCAGCGGCACTTCAAACGATTGCGCAATGCGCTGCGCTATGTGATGCGCGGCCACCGCGTCAGCGCCCTGCAGCAGCAGGGCGAATTCATTGCCGCCCAAGCGAGCCACCATGTCGTCGGCACAGGGCAGCAGATCGGTCAACCGCCCCGCAACGGCCTGCAGCAGGCGGTCACCAAACGCGTACCCCAAAACGTCATTGACGTGTTTGAACCGGTCCAGATCAAGCGTCAGCACCGCCAGGGGTTGCGCCGTCGCGGTGCGGCCGGCGCTGGCAGCACTTGCAATGGCCTGAACCACCGCCTCGCGAAACCGCTCGCGATTGGGCAAACCCGTCAAACGGTCCCAATAGGCCAGCCGACGGATCTCGGTTTGCTGCGCCCCGATGTTCACCCGCATGTGATCGAACGAACGCGCCAGGTTGCCGATCTCGTCGGTACGGCCGATGTGCTCCAGCGGCACGTCGTATTCACCACGCGACAACCGCTGTGTGGCCGCCAGCAGCGAGCGCAGCGGAACGGCCAAGCGCTGCGCCACCAGCCCCGTGCCCACGGCAAACAACAGCAAACCGGCCACCGTGATGCTGGCCAGCAGCACCTGCAGCTGGCGATAGGGCGCCACCACCTCGTCCACCGACCGCAGCAGCAAGGACGAAACCTCGCCCCCCACGCTGTCGAGCGGGCTGGCGCGCGCCAGCAGCGTGCCCTCGGCGGTGTGCAACTCGCCATGCACAACGCCCTCTTGCCGCAAAAGCGCCAGGGCATCCGGCGCAAGGGTGCTCACGGGCACTCTCGCCGCACCGCCCGCCTCCCGGACCACCAAAGCCACATGCACAGACAAAAGCTGGCGCATTTCATCGGCCTGTGCCTGCACGATGGGAAACCCCATCAGTACCCAGCCGATCACCACAGGCGCACGCATGGGAACCATCACAAACTGGTACGGCACACCATCCACCACCGCGATCTGGCTGCCCTGCGGCTGGGCGGCCAGCCGCGGCACGATCTGGCGCAAGGTGGCGGGAAACTGCACCATCCCGTCCGACAGACTGACCGCCCGCAGCGTGAAATCGGTCGCCAGCAGCGCCGTCACAGCCGCACCGATGCGGCTGCCATGGTTCTCCAGCACCGACTGGATGGTGTCGACATCGCCCGAGTTCACCGCAGACCGAAACCCATAGTCGGCCGCCAGCAGCGCGGAACCCTGGCGCAGCCGGTCCGCATTCTGCTCAAGCAGGTGGTGCCAGATGTTTTCATCCAGATCCAGCGCCCGCGCGACCTGGGCACGGGCGTTGCGATCAATGGACGAACGCACCACCATAAACCCCGCGCCCTGCACGATGAGGAGCAGCAACAGGGACAGCCCCACCATGCGCAGGATCAGGCTGTGGCGCGCCAGGCGTACTCGCATCAGGGCTGCAGCCCAGCCATACGCACCGACGCCGATACTGCACCGATTGAGGGCACCGTCAGCACTTGCTCCTGCGCCGGCGCCCCCACGGGCAGGCGCGCATGCCATGTCCGCAGCGTATAGACGCCGGGTGGCACGTTATCGAGCTGAACCTTACCGCTCCCATCCGGCGTACGGCCATAAAAAGGTGTCTCCACCACCAGCATCCAGCCCACCATCTGGTCATGGATGTTGCAGCCCAGCACCACCACGCCCGGCTTGTCGAACAGCACGGGATTGGAGGGTGTGCCACTGTAGAGCTTGAGCTCGAACTTCTTGGCCGGAGAAAACGAATACACGTGGTGCCGCACCGAATCGTGATTGGGAAACCGCACCTCGGTGCCAACGGGCACTACCAACACGCTGGGCACAAACTTGCGTTTCTCTTGCGCCATCTCTGCGCCGATGAGTGGTTTGACCTGTTTGCGCGCCTCTGCAGAATCAAGAAAGACCACCGCGTCTGTCAAAGGCTCGCCTGCAGCATCGGCCACAGCCACCACGACAGTCCCGGCGTGCGCCATCGCCACCAAACCGCCCACAAGGCCCAGCAAAAGCTGGCCGTGCAGTGCCCGCCCGAGTTCCGACAGACGCAACAAGAGAACGCTTCCGCCCCCCGTGGCACGGCGGCCGGGGTGGCGCGCTCGTCGTGCAAAAACGGCCCGCTCAGCAGGGGAACACAGCGTCATCAAGGGCTTCCTTCCTTGTTACAAATGCAGGCCACCCGAGGACCACTGCAGGCTGTCTCCAGCCCAATGGCGGTTTCAAAAACATCATTTTTGATAGCTAAGATGCCTTACACAGTTTGCATCAACAGCAATTTTTGCATGATGTGCAGGGCCTATGGCCACTCTACCCTGCCGCCCATTGTCCGCCTTCTTGGCCACCCATTTGTAACAACGACGGTCATGTGATCCACGCATGAGGCCATCCCCAAGCTTCATGACCTGGGGCCTGATTTCTCCCTACACTGCACCGTCCAGGCACAGGCGCCGGATCCGCCCTTCGCCCTCTGCCGGGCATCGATATTGCATTACCCAGGTTGCACTGTTGGATTTCACTGCGACACAAGGACTTTCATGCTCGCCGCCTCCTCTTCACTCAAATCCTTTTCTATCTCCAGCCGGTTGGGGCTGGGGTTTGGATGCATGCTGGTGCTGATCGTGGCCGTCGCGGCGGTAGGGCTGCTCTCGGTAGGCAAGGTACACGACCAGATGCTCCAGATCACTGGCGTGGGAGCCAGCAAGGCCAAACTGGTCAACAGCATGCTCGAAAGCGTGAGCGCCATCGGCATCCATGGACGTTCTGCGGCCATGCTCAACGACATCGACCCCAAGCAGGCCCATGAACAGGTCGAGGCCGTGGGCAAGACGCTCAAGGAATATGCGCAGCTGGAAGCCACGCTCGCACAAAACTCGTCCGCGGAACAAGCCACCCCCGAAGAGATCCAGCTGCTCGCCCAGGTGCAGGCGCTTGGCCAGAAGCTTCGCCCCGAACTGGACAGCGCCATCAAGGCGGTCGATGACGGCGACACCGTGAGCGCCACGCTCGCGCTGATGACCCGCGTCGCGCCACTGGAAGCAGCGTGGCGTGCCAAGCTGCGCGAACTCAGCGAGCTGCAAAACACCCTGAACGCACAAGCCACCACGCGGGCCGACGACACACAGAGCCGATCGCGCACCGTGGGCGGTCTGCTGGTGTTGTTGGCGATTGCGCTGGGCGCACTGATCGCCTGGCGCATCACCGTCGGCATCACGGCGCCAATTGGGCGCGCTGTGGTGGTGGCCGAACGGATTGCACGCGGAGACCTGACATCGCAGGTGGAGGTACGCATCCACGATGAAACCGGCCGTCTGCTTGAAGCCATCGCCGCCATGCAGGAGCGTCTGCGAACGCTGGTGGGGGAAATCGGCCAAACCGCTGAATCCATTCTGGTGGCCAGCTCCGAGGTCGCATCCGGCAACCTCGACCTGAGCCAGCGTACCGAGCAGACATCGCACAACCTGCAGGGCGCTGCCGCTGCGCTGGTGGACTTGACCGGTACCGTGTCACAAAGTGCGGACTCGGCCCGGCAGGCCAACCAGCTGGCGTCCACCGCGTCCGATGCGGCCATGCGGGGAGGCGAAGTGGTGTCGCAGGTGGTACGCACCATGGACACCATCAGCACCAGCTCGCGCAAGATCGCCGACATCATCAGCGTGATCGACGGCATCGCGTTCCAGACCAACATCCTGGCACTGAACGCGGCCGTCGAAGCCGCCCGTGCAGGCGAGCAAGGCCGGGGGTTTGCGGTGGTGGCCGGGGAAGTGCGGAGCCTGGCAGGCCGCTCGGCCAACGCAGCGCGCGAGATCAAGACCCTCATCGGCGCCAGCGTCGAACAGGTTCAAGAGGGCAGCACCCTCGTGAACCATGCAGGCCAAACGATGGAAGACCTGGTGCAGTCGGTGCGCCGCGTCTCCGACATCATGGGCGAGATCACGGCCGCCACCCACGAGCAAAGCGAACGCATCGGCCACGTCAACCACTCGGTGGGCGCGCTCGAAGAGATGACCCAACAAAACGCCGCGCTGGTAGAGGAAGGCTCTGCCGCGGCCGAAAGCCTCAAAGACCAGGCCGCGCGACTCACGCAGATGGTGGGCACCTTTCGCCTCACACGCAACGACGATGGCCACGAACGCAGCGAGCATGCCGTGCACGCGTTGATGGCCCCGGTGTCGGCCACAGGGCCCAATCATCGGACCTCTGCGCGGGCCGCCGCTCAGCCCGCCCCAACCCGAGGCGCGGTTGGCGGCGCAAGCAATCACGCGCTCAAGGGCCCCAACACATAGAACCCAGCCTCCCCTCTATGTCACCCCGGGCGAGCCGGGAATGCCCGGCTTGAGGCCCATCAGCCCGCCTGCCACTGGAAAATGCTGGAGCGCAACGCACTCAGGTCCAGCACACGCAAGCCGCCATATTCCACGCTGATGGCGCCCTGCAGCTCCAGGGCGGCGAGGGCCTCATTCACGCGCTGGCGCGACAGGCCCACCAGGTACGCCAGCTCTTGTTGTGTGATGCGCAGCACCTCGCCCACGCCAGGGTAAAGCACCGGGTTGAACAGCGCCGCCAGGCTGCGCGCCACGCGCACGTCGGGGTTGCCCAAGCGGTCGATCTCACGGGCGGCGATGAATTGGCCCAGGCGTTCATTGAGCTGATTCATCACAAAGCGGTTGAAACCGATGGAGTGGTCCAGCAGCCAGTGAAACGTGTCGATATCCAGCCCCGCCACGATGCTTTTGCGCAGTGCCTGGATGTTGTAGCGGTAAGGCTCTCGCTTCAACGCCGTGCCCTCGCCAAACCACCCGCCGGGCGGTACACCGGTAAAGGTCATGGTCTGCCCCTGCGCGTTGTCGGTACTCATCTTGAGCAGCCCCTCGATCACCCCAAACCAATAGGTGACGGGGCGCCCCACGCGGCACACATAGTCGCCTGCGTTGGCGTCCCCCACCAGCAATGCAGCCACGGCGCGCTCACGTTCGGCGGGCAGCAACAGGTGCAACCAGGGAATGCCATCCAGCTCGAGCGCTGTGGGGGGTCTGCGCCGCTGGTGCAGGGACAAGTCATGGTTCATGCGCGATTCCAAGGTCCAAGGTGATGGAGAACACCGATCAGAAGATAAACATGCGACCAATTCGCAACGCAGCCAAGGCCCGGGCGTGGCAAAAAGGCCGGGAATACCACGAGAACAATTGTCGCCAAAACGACAAAAAAATGCCAATCACACCGGGATGATGGCACCTCAGCCCCGCCGCTTGCGCGCGGCCCATGGCACCGGAACTCACACGCATGCACCAATTCTCCACACACACCTCCATTGAATCCCCCCATGCGCCCGCTCAGAGCGCACAACCGGTGGCACGGCGCCAGATCCTGGCGGCGGCGCTGAGCCTGCCCTGGCTGGGGACGGTGCGCAGCGCCCATGCGCAGGAGGCGACGGTCAAGGTTGCGCAATCGACCGCGCTCACCGGGCCGCTGGGCGATCTCGGCTCCGCCATGCACCAGGGCGCCAAGGCCGCGTTCACTGCCATCAACGCGCGCGGCGGCATCCACGGTAAAACCATCGACCTGGTGACCAAAGACGATGCCTATGACGTCCCCAAAGCCCTGGCCAATGTGGAGCAGTTTCTGGCCGACCCGGGCTACTTTGCCCTGTTCAACTGCATGGGCACGCCAATGGTCGAAGCCATGCTGCCCAAGGTGATCGACAGCGGCATTCCGTTCTTCGCACCCTTCACCGGCGCGCAGGTCAGCCGCACCAAGGCGGCTCGCAATGTGTTCAACATCCGCGCCAGCTATGCCGACGAGGCTGAAAAGCTCGTCCAGCATTTGTCCACCATCGGGATTCATCGCATCGGCATCGTTTACCAGAACAACGCCTTCGGCAAAGAGGTGTTCACTGCCGCCAGTGCATCGATGGAACAGCTCAAGCTGCCCAAGGCGTTGTCCGTGACGGTGGAGAGCAACGCGTCAGATGCAGGCGCCGCAGCGGCCAAGCTGGCCGAAGGCAAGCTCGAAGCCGTCGTGATTGGCCTGGCGGGCAAACCGGCCCTCGAATTCGTGAAGGCCTTTCGGGGCTTGCAACGCGGCGTGACGCTGTATGCGCTGTCGGTCATGGGCACCTCTGCTGCCGTGAAGACGCTGGGCGCCGATGCGACCGGCATGGCGATCTCCCAGGTGGTGCCCCTTCCCGGCAACGCCGTCATGCCGGTGGTGCGGGACTTCCAGGCGGCCTGGAAGGCCTCTGGCGCCACCGCCGAGCCCTCACACCTGGCGCTGGAGGGGTACATCAACGCCCGTGTGTTCGCCGAGGCCCTGCAACGGGCGGGCCGCAATCCCACGCGCGCCGCCTTCATCGACGCCACCTGGAACCTCAAGAAGTGGGACCTGGGCGGCTTTGAAATCAACGCCAGCACCCCCGATCGCAATGCGTCGCGGTTTGTGGAGCTGACGCTGGTGGGGCGTGACGGCCGATTCATCCGATAGCGCCACCGAGGCGGGCCACACACCGCCTCAAACTACTAATTTGATAGCTACCTGCGCTTGGTCCATAAGCGCCAGAGCCCTATTTGGCTCAAATCTTTACGCCCGGCGCCGCACCACCGCTCCGCCACGCGCGCTGCCTTACAAAAGCCGGGCCCGCCCCGTCAAGGCGCCAACCCATAACGGTAGCCCTTGAACGACCACACCGTGCGCCCGGGCTCGATCCGCTCCAGCAGCAAACCCGGCGCGGCCGGGTCGCCCTCGTGCAGCACCTGCCCGTTCACAATGGCCATGCGGGACACGGCGTTGCTGGAGTAAGTGATCCCCGATATCTTCAAAACAGGCAGCTGCCCGCGCACGGAATCGGGCAAATCCGCCTGGGCGAACACTGTGCCCGTGGCGGAGACAGCCGATGCGGGCGCTGCGCCGGTTGCGCCTGCAGCGCCCGCAGCTCCCGCTGCAGCAACAACAGCCGGAGATGGCGCTTGGCGCACCGCGTCTGCCGGCTCTCGCACAGGCGTGCGCGGGGCTTCGGCCAAACGGGCGCGTGGCAACGCGGCCGCTGGCAAGGCGGCCGTACCAGCAGCCCTGTCGGCTTTCTCACGCGACGGCGCAGCTGTACGTTTGGCCGCAGGCGCGGCCGCCACGGGCTCAACCGGGGCCACCGGGACCGGCGGGGCAGGCGAGATGGCGGGCCCCGCTGGCGGCGCGGCACCCCCAGCCGGCGGCGACACCGAACCCGCCGCAGCCACCACCACGCCGCCCGAAGGTGTACCGCGCTGCGCGGCAACCCACCAGGCTCCGGCAGCGGCAACGACCGCCACCAAGGCCACGACACCAGCGATCCACACCGACCAGGCCGCGCCCCGCGTGGTCACGGGAACGCCACCCGACACGGGCACCGACTGCGAATGAATACCAGGAACCGCCCCTCGGCCGCGCTCCGCTTCAGCGCGCCGCAGCGCATCAAGGATGTAAGACATGGGATTCAGGCTCCGTTGCGCAGGCGTGGTTCATTCACACCCACAACACGATTGAGCAACATCAGGGTCAAAGGGCCAGCACGACCGTCGGGTGTGACACCCTGGGCCAGCTGGAATCGCTGAATGCGCGACTGGCGCGCGGCGGTTGTCAACGGGCGGCCACCAACCGCCGCACCGGCACCGTCTTTGCCGCCTGCAGCGGCGGTGGCCAGTTGCTTGTCCAGCCACGCAACGCCCGCCGCTGTGTCGGTGATTTCGCCTTTGTCAGGCATCCCCGCAGGGGCACGCCACAGCGTGGTGATATCGCCACGCCATACCTGAGCCAATGCGGTGACAGGCACCCGCACCGTCTGCCCGCCGCCTTCCAGCACAGCCACATCGCCATCGAGTTGGCGAAGCACGGCCGAGACAGAGACATCCGTTTCGTCAGACGCGAAAAGGGCCAGCAGCACAGGCCGGTCAATCTGCCGCACCAGGTTCAGCCCCGCTCGGCGGTTGCGGTAACAGCGCAAGTCCTCGCGCAACAACACGCTACAGGCATCCGCCCCCTCGGGCACCGTCGCGCCCCAGGCCGAAGCAAGCGTCTTCCAGGCGGCGCCCTCGCCGGAGGGCTGTGCGGCCAGGAACTGGCTGAGATTCAACACGGGGCGCGTGACCGCCGCGGCTTCGGCCGCCGACGTGGCTGAAGCAGCCGAAGCAGAGGTTGCAGCCACTACGCCCGTTGCAGCCACACCCACCGCCGCGCCCTGTGAGGGTGAAGTGTGCCAGCCGCCCAGAGAAAACCCCGCGGCTGCCACCACCGCGGCCCCCGCGCAAGCCCCCAGCGCCACAGAGGCCCACGAGGGCCACGAGGGCCACACACGGCTGCGTCCGCGTGCTGCGGCAGCCGCTGCCAAAGCGGGTGCATCAAACACTTCCCGCGCGGCACGGTTGACAATCGCAACCCCCACCTCGCGCACCCCCGCCGAATAGGCCCCCAGCAAAGCGCGGTCGCACAACAGGTTGATACGCCTGGGCACGCCACGCGACAAGACGTGAATGCGCCGAATGGCGCGCTGGTTGAAGGGCACAGGCCCCTGAAGGCCCGCCACGGCCAAGCGGTGCGCAATGTACTGCTGCGTTTCCTGCGGGCTCAAGGCATCCAGGTGGAACCGCGCAATCACCCGCTGCGCCAACTGCTCCAGCGACGGGCTGGCCACCATCGTGCGCAGCTCGGGCTGTCCAATCAGGATGATCTGCAGCAGCTTGCGTTCGCTGGTCTCCAGATTCGTGAGCAGACGCAATTGCTCCAGCACATCGGCCGACAGGTTCTGCGCTTCGTCAATGATGAGCACGCTGTTGCGTCCCGCGCCATGCGCGGCCAGCAGCGACGTGTTGAGCGGGTCGATGTAGTCCTTCACCGTCTCGGCCCCAGCGAGCAGGGGGGGATGCTGCACGCCAAACTCTTCGCAGATCGAGCGCAACAATTCGCCCACCGTGAGCTTGGGGTTGAAGATGTAGGCCACATTGCAGTGCGCGGGGATCTGCTCCAGAAAACACCGACACACGGTGGTCTTACCCGCCCCCACTTCGCCCGTGAGCAGCACAAAACCGCCCCCCGCATCCAGCCCGTAGAGCAGATGCGCCAGCGCCTCGCGGTGCCGTTCGCTCATGAACAGGTAGCGGGGGTCGGGGGCGATGGAAAAAGGAGCGTGCTGGAGACCGAAAAACGGGGCGTACATGTCCGTGAGGATACCGCCCCGGCGGGGTCATGACGTCAGGGCACTCCGACACCACAAGATGCGGCACCTTGTGCGCGAGGCAGGGTTTAACCTGCCCAGGAGTTTCCCGTAAATTGTCGTCGGAAAGACAAGATAACGTCAAAGTCGGTCCTAGCATCCCCTCCATACCAAGACACGCAGCCACCAGGCCGCCATCTTGGCAGTCCCTCAGGCGGACACCCTTCTCACTTTTAGGAACCTGCAATGTTGACCACGTTCCCGCAATTGCTGCTCAAGCATGCCGCCGAACGGCCCACGGCCCCGGCACTGCGCGAAAAAGAATATGGCATCTGGCAAGCCCACAGCTGGGCCGACCTGGCGCGCCTGGTCGAGCATGTTGCCGCAGGCCTGCACCTGGCCGGCCTGCAGCGCCATGAACACATGGTCGTGATCGGTGCGAACCGCCCGCGCTTGTACGCCACCATGCTGGCGGCCCAGTCGCTGGGCGCCATTCCGGTGCCGCTGTACCAGGACGCCGTGGGTGCGGAATGCATCTTTCCGCTCAACAATGCAGACGTTCGATTTTGTATGGTGGAAGACCAGGAACAGGTCGACAAACTGCTGGAGATCCGCGAGCAATGCCCTCAGATTGCACACATCTACTTTGATGATCCACGGGGCCTGCGCAAGTACGAAGAAGAGGGCCTCACCTCGCTAGACGCGCTGATCGAGACCGGCAAGGCCCACGCCGCAGCCCACCCCGAGTGGTTTCGCGCCGAGGTCGCAAAGGCCCACCCCGACGATGTGGCCGCCATGTTCTTCACCTCGGGCACCACCGGCAACCCCAAGGGCGTGGTGCACACCCACAACACCCTGATCGACCGGGCCTCGGCGGGCGCTGAATTTGACAAGCTCACCAGCGCAGAAGAGGTGCTGGCATATCTGCCACCTGCGTGGATCGGTCAGAACATCTTCAGCTACGCCCAGTGGCTGACCTGTGGCTACGTGGTCAACTGCCCCGAATCGGCCAGCACCGTGACCATCGACCTCAAGGAAGTCGGGCCGACCTACTACTTCGCCCCTCCGCGCATCTTTGAAGGCCTGTTGACCAGCGTGATGATTCGCATGGAAGACGCGGGCGCCATCAAACGCAAGATGTTTCACGCCTGCATGGCGGTCGCCCAGCGCGTGGGCCCGGCATTGATGGACGGTGAAGCAGTCAGCACCATCGACCGCATCAAGTACGCCCTGGGCAACCTCTTGGTATACGGGCCGCTGCGCAACAACCTCGGGTTCAGCCGCGTGCGGGTGGCCTACACGGCGGGCGAGGCCATCGGGCCAGACCTGTTCACCTTCTACCGCTCCATCGGCATCAACCTCAAGCAGTTGTACGGGTCGACCGAAACCGCCGTGTTCGTGTGCCTGCAGCCCGACAACCAGGCCCGCGCCGACACCGTGGGCGTGCCGATTCGCGGTGTGGAGATCAAGGTGGCCGACAACGGCGAGATCCTGGTCAAGTCCGCCGGGTTGCTCAAGGAGTACTACAAGAACCCCGCGGCCACAGCCGAGGTGTTGACCGCTGACGGCTGGTACCACACCAGCGACGCGGGCTTTCTGGACGCGCACGGCCACCTCAAGATCATCGACCGCGTCAAGGACGTAGGGCGCATCAAGGGCGGTGCCAACGACGGCGCCATGTTCGCGCCCAAGTATGTGGAGAACAAGCTCAAGTTCTTCCCGCACATCAAGGAAGTCGTCGCCCTGGGCGATGGCCGCGAGAAGGTGTGCGTGATGGTCAACATCGACTTCGACGCCGTGGGCAACTGGGCCGAGCGCCGCAACCTGCCGTACGCGGGGTACACCGACCTGGCGCAAAAGCCCGAGGTGTATGAGCTCATCAAGGAGTGCATCGAGAAGGTGAACGCCGACCTGGCCACCGACACCATGCTGGCAGGCAGCCAGGTGAGCCGCTTCCTGGTGCTGCACAAGGAGCTGGATGCCGACGACGGCGAACTCACGCGCACCAACAAGGTCCGCCGAGGCTTTATTGCCGACAAATACGGCGTGCTGGTGGAGGCGCTGTATGGCGGCCGCACTGAGCAGTACATCGAGACGCAGGTCAAGTTTGAAGACGGCCGCACGGGCAGTGTCAGCGCGACCCTGAAGCTGTCGGATACCAAGACCTTTGCGCCGGTCAAAAAAGCCGCATGACCGCGCAGCACCCCATCCATCGAGTCCAGGCATTCCATCCATGACCAAAAAGAAGATCGGCGACGTCATCCTTGACGTCAAGAACATCAGCCTGCGGTTTGGCGGTGTCAAGGCGCTGACCGACATCTCGTTCAACGTCAAGGAGCACGAGATCCGCGCCATCATCGGCCCCAACGGCGCGGGCAAAAGCTCCATGCTCAACTGCATCAACGGCGTCTACACGCCGCAGGACGGCTCCATCACCTTCCGGGGCAAGACGTTTTCGCACATGAACTCGCGCCAGGTGGCCGAGATGGGCGTGGCGCGCACGTTCCAGAACCTGGCGCTGTTCAAGGGCATGAGCGTGATCGACAACATCATGACCGGCCGCAACCTCAAGATCAAAAGCAACATCCTGCTGCAGGCGCTGCGCATCGGCCCCGCCGAGCGCGAAGAAATTGCGCACCGCGAGAAGGTCGAACACATCATCGACTTCCTGGAGATCCAGGCGTTCCGCAAGACCCCGGTGGGCCAACTGCCCTACGGCCTGCAAAAACGCGTGGACCTGGGCCGTGCGCTGGCGATGGAGCCGCAGGTGCTGCTGCTCGATGAGCCCATGGCCGGCATGAACGTGGAAGAAAAACAGGACATGTGCCGCTTCATCCTGGACGTGAACGACGAGTTCGGCACCACCATCGTGCTCATCGAGCACGACATGGGCGTGGTGATGGACATCAGCGACCGCGTGGTGGTGCTCGACTACGGCAAGAAGATCGGCGACGGCACCCCTGACGAGGTGCGCGGCAACGAAGACGTGATCAGCGCCTATCTGGGCACCAGCCACTAAGCGCAGGAGAACAAGACATGGCTTTCTTTCTCGAAACACTCATTGGCGGCCTCATGGCCGGCATGCTGTATTCGCTGGTGGCGCTGGGCTTCGTATTGATCTACAAGGCATCGGGCGTGTTCAACTTTGCCCAAGGCGCCATGGTGCTGTTTGCCGCCTTGGCCATGGCCCGCTTTGCCGAATGGATTCCGCAATGGACCGGCATCACAAACCCCATTGTTGCCAACCTCGCGGCGTTCGTGATTGCCGGCGCCATCATGTTTGTCGTGGCCTGGCTGATTGAAAAGCTGGTACTGCGCCACCTCGTCAACCAGGAAGGCGCCACGCTGCTCATGGCCACCCTGGGCATCACTTACTTCCTCGAAGGGCTGGGCCAGACGCTGTTTGGCAGCGACATCTACAAGATCGATATTGGCATGCCCAAGGAGCCCATCTTTGCGTTCGACAGCGTGTTCCAAGGCGGCATCCTGATCAACAAGGAAGACGTGATCGCCGCCGCCATCGCGGCCGCGCTGGTGGCCCTGCTGAGCGTGTTCTTTCAGAAGACCTCCACCGGCCGCGCCTTGCGCGCCGTGGCCGACGACCACCAGGCCGCCCAGTCCATCGGCATTCCGCTCAACCGCATCTGGGTGATTGTGTGGTGTGTGGCGGGCATCGTGGCCTTGGTGGCCGGGATGATCTGGGGCAGCAAGCTGGGCGTGCAGTTCTCGCTCACCACCGTGGCGCTGCGCGCCCTGCCGGTGGTGATCCTGGGCGGCCTCACCTCGGTGCCCGGCGCCATCATCGGCGGGCTGATCATTGGCGTGGGCGAGAAGCTCTCCGAGGTGTACCTGGGACCGTTCGTGGGTGGGGGCATCGAGATCTGGTTTGCGTATGTGCTGGCGCTGGTGTTCTTGCTGTTCCGCCCTCAGGGGTTGTTCGGTGAAAAGATCATCGATCGCGTGTAACCCATAAGAACAACAGGAGACTTCCATGCTCTACCGCGAAAACGGCCAGTTCAAGACCAGCTACCGCGCTGACCAGCAGATTTTCCCCATCGCGCAGGACCGCATCGCCGTGGCACTGCTGCTGGCCGTGGCCTTTCTGGTCGTGCCCATGCTGGCCAGCGACTACATCTTCCGCGCCATCCTGATCCCCTTCGTCATCATGGCGCTGGCCGCCCTGGGGGTGAATATCCTGGTGGGCTACTGCGGCCAGATCTCCCTGGGCTCGGGCGCCTTCATGGCCGTGGGGGCCTATGGGGCCTACAACTTCTTCGTGCGTTTCCCTGGCATGCCGCTGATCCCCGCGCTGATCCTGGGCGGGCTGTGCGCCACGTTCTTCGGCATCCTGTTCGGGCTGCCCAGCCTGCGCGTCAAGGGGCTGTACCTGGCCGTGGCCACCTTGGCCGCGCAGTTCTTCAGCGACTGGATGTTCCTGCGCATCAAGTGGTTCACCAACAACTCCGACTCCGGGTCGGTGTCGGTGAACCATCTGCAGGTGTTCGGGTTTCCCATCGAGAGCGCCACGAGCAAATACATCTTCTGCCTGGCGCTGCTGGTGGTTGTGGCCCTGCTGGCCAAGAACCTGGTGCGCGGCGCTATCGGCCGCGAGTGGATGGCCATCCGCGACATGGACGTGGCCGCTGCCGTGATCGGCATCCGCCCCATGTACGCCAAGCTCAGCGCGTTTGCCGTCAGCTCTTTCATCATCGGAATGGCCGGCGCGTTGTGGGCTTTTGTGCATCTGGGCGCGTGGGAGCCTGCCGCGTTCTCCGTCGAAATTTCGTTTCGCCTCTTGTTCATGGTGATCATCGGCGGGCTGGGGTCCATCGCCGGGGGCTTCTTTGGCGCCGCGTTCATCGTGGTGCTGCCCATCGTGCTCAACCAGTTCCTGCCCGCCTTCATGGGATGGTTTGGCATCGAGGTGTCCACGGCGGGCGTCTCGCATGCCGAATTGATGATTTTTGGCGCGCTGATCGTGTGGTTCCTGATCGTGGAGCCGCATGGCCTGGCCAAGCTGTGGTCCACCGCCAAGCAGAAGTTGCGCCTGTGGCCGTTCCCACACTGAGCGCTGACTTGGCTGGTGCCTTACTGCGGAAACCCCTTACTCGCAATTCCCGATACGTAGACCCCGCATTGCCGCGTTAACTGTCTGTCCACTCTGGTTTTCCCCGTGCTTCAACACATTCATTCAAAGGAGACATCCATGAAGCTTTCGAAACTCGTGATCGCCGCTGCGGTGGTTGCTGCCGGTGCCTCGTCCATTGCGACGAGCGCCTTCGCGCAAGCCAAGGAGCAGTTCTTCCCGCTGCTGTCTTACCGCACGGGCCCCTACGCCCCCAACGGCGTGCCATGGGCCAATGGCAAGCAGGACTACATCAAGATGATCAACGCCCGCGATGGCGGCGTGAACGGTGTGAAGCTCACCTTTGAAGAATGCGAAACCGGCTACGCCACCGACCGCGGCGTGGAGTGCTACGAGCGCCTGAAGGGCAAGCCCGGCGTGGCGCTGTTCGACCCACAGGCCACAGGCATCACCTTTGCGCTGACCGAAAAGGCGCCCGTGGACAAGATCCCGCTGATGACGCTGGGCTATGGCCTGTCGGTGGCGCAGGACGGCCAGGCGTTCAAGTGGAACTTCCCCTTCATGGGCAGCTACTGGACCGGCGCCGACATCCTGATCCAGCACATCGGCAAACAAGCGGGCGGCCTGGACAAGCTCAAGGGCAAGAAGATCGCCCTCGTGTACCACGACAGCCCTTTCGGCAAGGAGCCCATCCCGGTGCTGCAGGAGCGCGCCAAGATGCACGGTTTTGAACTGCAGATGCTGCCCGTGACCGCGCCCGGCGTGGAACAAAAAGCTACCTGGCTGCAGGTGCGCCAAAGCCGCCCTGACTATGTGCTGCTGTGGGGCTGGGGCGTGATGAACTCCACCGCGCTCAAAGAAGCCCAGGCCACCGGCTTCCCCCGCGACAAGATGTACGGCGTGTGGTGGGCCGGTGCCGAGCCCGATGTGCGCGACGTGGGCGACGGCGCCAAGGGCTACCACGCACTGGCGCTGAACGGCTACGGCACACAAAGCAAGGTCATCCAGGACATCATGAAGCACGTGCACGACAAGGGCCAGGGCACAGGTCCCAAGGACGAAGTGGGCTCCGTGCTGTACACGCGCGGCGTGATCATCCAGATGCTGGCCGTTGAGTCGGTGCGCCGTGCACAGGAGCGTTTTGGCAAGGGCAAGGTCATGACCGGCGAACAGGTGCGCTGGGGCATGGAGAACCTGGCCCTCGACCAGAAAAAACTGGACGCCATGGGCTTCAACGGCGTGATGCGCCCCCTGTCCACCAGCTGCGCCGACCACATGGGCTCGACCTGGGCACGCGTGCACACGTGGGACGGCAAGAAGTGGGACTTCTCGTCGGACTGGTACCAGGCCGACGAGCAGATCTTGAAGCCCATGGTCAAGGCCGGCGCGGACAAATACCTGGCCGACAAGAAGATGACGCGCCGGGCTGCGGCGGACTGCCAGTCTTGAGGACATCCCCCTGAGCGGCTACGCCGCTTCCCCCTTCTCTCTTAGCGCTACGCGCTGCGGGAAGGGGGACGACACCAGTGGCCGGGCAAAGCCCGCTCCACGGTGTCCCTGGCGATAACGTCGCGCCAGTTTTTAGCGGCTGCGTTTGCAGCCGCCAATCCAAAGGGTTGCGAACTGCCGCAACTCTTTGGATTGGCACAGGAAGGCAAGACCATGGACTCCAACAGCAATATCGTTCTCAACGTCAACGGCATCGAAGTCATCTACAACCACGTGATCCTGGTGCTCAAGGGCGTCTCGTTGCAGGTGCGAGAGGGCAGCATCGTGGCCATTCTGGGGGGCAATGGCGCGGGCAAGACGACCACGCTGCGCGCCATCTCCAACTTGCTGCAGGGCGAGCGCGGGGCCGTCACCAAGGGCTCCATCGAGTTGCGCGGCGAGCGCATCGAGAATCTCTCGCCCGCCGATCTGGTGCAGCGCGGCGTGGTGCAGGTGATGGAGGGGCGGCACTGTTTTGCCCACCTGACAATTGAAGAGAACCTGATGACAGGCAGCTACACCCGCACCAGCAAGGCCGAGATCGCAGCCAACCTGGAGAAGGTCTACAACTACTTTCCGCGCCTCAAGACCCGCCGCACCTCGCAGGCCGCCTACACCTCGGGCGGCGAGCAGCAGATGTGCGCCATTGGCCGCGCCCTCATGACCAACCCCAGCATGGTGCTGCTCGATGAGCCCTCGATGGGTCTGGCGCCGCAGATCGTGGAAGAGGTGTTCAACATCGTCAAAGACCTGAACGCCAAGGAGAAGGTCACCTTCCTGCTGGCCGAGCAGAACACCAACATGGCCCTCAAATACGCGGACTACGGCTACATCATGGAGTCAGGCCGCGTGGTGATGGACGGCGCCGCCAGCGACCTGGCCAGCAACGAAGACGTCAAAGAGTTCTACCTGGGCGTGGGCGGTGGCGAGCGCAAGAGTTTCAAGGACGTCAAAAGCTACAAGCGCCGCAAGCGCTGGTTGGCTTGAGGAGCCTCCTGTGGCGCTGCGCGCCTTCCCCCTCAGGGGGACGCACCCAGTGGCCTGGCAGAGCCAGTTCCACGGGTGCACTGGCGGGGCAGCGCGGGCGACCCGAGCGGTGTTCCTTTTCAGAGCCTGTAGAGATTCACTCTCAATTTCATAGCTTTTTGCGTTTGATGGATAAGCGCTAGAAGCCAATTTCACTTCAAACCACCACACAAGGAAACCCAGGCATGAGCACGTTTTATGACGCCCTGGAAACCCGCAGCCCCGCTGAGCGCGAAGCGGCGCTGATGGCGGCGCTGCCGCAGCAGATCGCCCATGCCCAGAAGGCATCGCCCGCATTTGCCAGCATCCTTGCTGGCGTGGATGCATCGGCCGTCACCAGCCGCACGGCGCTGGCGCAGTTGCCTGTCACGCGCAAGTACGAGCTGCTGGAGCGCCAGCAGGCGGGCCGGGCCACCAACGTGTTTGGTGGGTTCAGTGCGCTGGGCTTCGGGCCCGGCATGCGGCGCGTCTTTGCCAGCCCCGGCACCCTTTACGAACCCGAAGGCACACGCGGTGACTACTGGCGCATGGCGCGCGCCATTTACGCGGCTGGTTTTCGCAGCGGCGACCTGATCCACAACAGCTTCAGCTACCACTTCGTGCCGGCAGGCTCGATGATGGAAACCGGCGCGCACGCGCTGGGCTGCACCGTCTTCCCCGGCGGCACGGGGCAGACCGAGCAGCAGGTGCAGGCCATGGCCGAGCTGCAGCCCGCTGGCTACATCGGCACGCCCAGCTTCCTCAAGATCATTGTCGAGAAGGCCGCCGAGATGGGCGTGGCGTTGCCCACCGTGACCAAGGCCTTGGTGTCGGGCGAGGCGTTTCCGCCCTCGCTGCGTGACTGGTTCGCCGAGCGCGGCATTGCGGGCTACCAGTGCTACGCCACGGCCGACCTGGGGCTCGTTGCCTATGAGACCTCGGCGCGCGAAGGACTGGTGCTCGACGAAGGGGTGATCGTCGAGATCGTGCGCCCCGGCACGGGCGACCCTGTGCCCGAGGGCGAGGTGGGCGAGTTGGTCATCACCACGCTCAACCCCGACTACCCGCTGATCCGCTTTGGCACCGGCGACCTGTCGGCGGTGTTGCCAGGCACCTGCCCCACGGGCCGCACCGCCACGCGCATCAAGGGCTGGATGGGGCGGGCCGACCAAACCACCAAGGTGCGCGGCATGTTCGTGCACCCAGGGCAGATTGCCACCATTGCCCGGCGCTTTCCGCAGGTGCAGCGCGCGCGCCTGGTGGTCAGCGGCGAAATGGCCAACGACCAGATGGTGCTGCAGGTCGAGACCACCGAAACCGCCGAAGGCCTGGCCCACCAGTTGGGCGATGCCATCCGCGAGGTCACCAAGCTGCGCGGCGCGGTGGAGATGGTGCCCCCGGGCAGCCTGCCCAACGATGGCAAGGTGATCGACGACACACGCAGCTATCGCTGAGACAACAGCGCCCCACCCCGAGGGCGCGGGGCACCGTGGGTTCGCGCCCTTGCGCGCAGCCCAACCTCGCGCGGGCTGCGCGCAAGGAGCGACGCACAACAGGGGCTACGCGCCCAGCCGGCTGGCGCTTTGCGACAGCGCAATAAGTGGCGCCCTATGGCCCTTGGCACCGCATGGAAAACATCCCTTCCATGCCGCAGCTTGCTACTACATTGATAGCTGTACGTGCTTTACAAATAAGCACTACAGCCCGATTTATATTGAAATCGACCTGCATGGGCTGCTAGGTACTATCCGCAATGCTCGCCCCGAATGGGCTGGCTATCATGGCGCGTCACCCACAGGAGAACCCATGAAAACCATGCTGAAAATCGCACTGATCGCAGCCGCATCCCTGGCCGCCCTGGGCGCAAGTGCGCAAGAGTTTCCTGCCAAAGATAAGAACATCACCATCGTCGTGCCGTTTGCGGCGGGTGGCCCCACCGACCGCGTGGCGCGCGACCTGGCCGAGGCCCTGCGCAAGCCCCTCGGTGTCAGCGTGGTGGTCGACAACACATCGGGCGCGGGAAGCTCCATCGGCACGGCCCGCGTGGCGCGCGCCACACCCGATGGCTACACCCTGCTGCTCAACCACATCGGCATGTCCACCATGCCCGCGCTGTACCGCAAGCTCCCATTCAGCGTGCCCAATGACTTTGAATACCTGGGCATGGTCAACGAGGTGCCCATGACGCTGATCGCGCGGCCTTCCATGCCCGCCAACAACTTCAAGGAACTGAACACCTGGATTCATCAGAACAAGGGCAAGATCAACCTCGGCAACGCGGGCCTGGGCGCTGCCTCACACCTGTGTGGGCTGATGTTCCAGAACGCAATGAAGGTGGACATGACCCCTGTCCCCTACAAGGGCACGGCCCCGGCCATCACCGACCTCATTGGCGGCCAGATCGACCTGCTGTGCGACCAGACCACCAACACCACGGGGCAGATCGAGTCGAAGAAAGTCAAGGCCTATGCAGTCACCACCTCCAAGCGCCTGACCACTCCAGCGCTCAAAGACCTGCCCACGCTGGCCGAGTCGGGACTGAAGGACTTTGATGTGACGATCTGGCACGGTTTGTATGCCCCTAAAGGCACCCCTGCTGCCGTGCAAAAGAAGATCAACGACGCCCTCAAGATTGCACTGAAGGACCCTGATTTCATCAAGAAGCAGGAAGGCCTGGGCGCAGTGGTCGTGACTGACCACCGCGTGGAAGGAGCCGAACACAAGAAGTTCGTCTTGTCAGAAATCGAGAAGTGGGGAGCCGTCATCAAGGCCGCAGGCACCTACGCCGATTGATACGCAGGCACAGCAAGCTGCCGCAACCCGACGGACCCACTCAGGCTGCGCTGCCTGGGTGGTATCCGCCAGCAAGCCGCCGCGCCCCTCCGGGTGCAGGCGGCTTTTTCTATGGCGCGCAGCAGCAGCAGACAGAGCATCCAAAATGGCCAGAGTGCAAAAACTGCACCCTTTTCAGCACCCAATGGCGTTCGACTGGGGTTATCCATCTGCACGCAAAAGGCATGTGCGCGTAGAACCAGGGCCTCGCACTTTCATCGACAGGAAATTTTAATGACCACTTCGCAATCCACACCATCGCGTCGCCGCCGGGCAACCCTTGCAGCCGCCGCATTTTTGGCTTGCGCACCGTTTTCCCTGACCGGCACGGCGTTGGCCGACGCGGCTTGGCCAAACAAACCCGTGCGTATCGTGGTGCCCTTTGCACCCGGGGGCACCACCGACATCATGGCCCGCGCCATGGCCCCGGAGCTGACACGCGCCTTCGGCCAGCCGTTCATCGTGGACAACCGCGCGGGCGCAGGCGGCAACGTGGGGGCAGATATCGTGGCCAAGTCTGCAGGCGACGGCTACACGCTGCTGATGGGCACCGTGGGCACCCACGGCATCAACCGCGCCCTGTATGCCAAGCTGCCCTATGACCCGATCAAGGACTTCGTGCCCATCACCCTGGTGGCTTCGGTGCCCAACGTGATGGTGATGAATGCCGACAAGGCCAAGGCCATGGGCGTGCACAACGTGCAGGATTTCATTCGCGTAGCCAAGGCCAGCCCCGGCAAGTTGAACATGGCATCGAGCGGCAACGGCACGTCGATTCACCTCGCCGGCGAGTTGTTCAAAAGCATGACTGGCACCTTCATGCTGCACCTGCCCTATCGGGGCTCGGGCCCCGCGCTGATGGACATGGTCTCCGGCAACGCCGACGTGATGTTCGACAACCTCCCCTCGTCCATGGCACAGATCAAGGCCGGCAAACTCACGGCGCTGGCCGTGACCAGCGCCGTGCGCTCCACGGCGCTGCCCGATGTGCCTACCGTGGAGCAAGCAGGCGGCCCAGCGCTCAAGGGCTTTGAGGCCAGCTCGTGGTTTGGCCTGCTCGCGCCGGCAGGCACGCCGACGGACATCGTCAACCGCATCCAGCAAGAGGTCGCCAAATCACTGGCCACACCGGCCCTGAAAGAGCGCTTGGAGGCCCAGGGCGCCATCCCCGGCGGCAACACCCCTGCCGAGTTCGCCAAACACATCGACAAAGAGCACAAGAAGTGGGCTCAGGTGGTGAAGACGTCGGGTGCGAAGGTGGACTGAGCGGACGCCATACACGCCGTGCGTGCCGCGCGAATCGGTCAGGCACGCTCTGAGCACGGGGCATAGCATGATGCCCCTGCGCATGCGCCGTTACACCATGGGCTGGCGAATGATCGTTTTCCATTTTTCGGGCGCGGCCTTGCGAACATCACTGAGATAAATCTCGTGATGTTTGCCCGCCCTGCCCGTTTGGGCATCGATGAAGGCGTGAACGCGCTCAACGGTCGGCCCCTCTTGTGAAAAAGGGCCGATGTGCAGCACCTGCGCGCTCCGACCTTCGGTGAAGTCTTCCAGGCGCAATCGATCCACGCCGGGCAGCTTTTTCTTACGCTTCACCTCGACCATGGCATTGACGATCACCTCCTTCGGCACGAAAGACGGCTGCATGATCATCATCGTCCACTGCCAATGGGCTCGGTCGCCAGCAACGAACGCAGCCATATCGTCCGCCCACCACAAGCCTTCCAGTGGCATCACCGCATAGTCCACGGCGTCGACGCCCTTCTTGACCATGAATTTCGCGGTGTATGACACCGCGAACAAAGCTTCCACGGCCTGCGCATAGGATTCCGACCCTGTGGGATCACCCGCGCCATCAATCATCAAGAAGCACAACGTGGGGACATCCACTTCGACCACGCTCTTCTGCGACGCTTGGTAGAGATGCTTGAGTTCTTTGCGTAAGTCAATCTTTGTCACTGACCTATTCCTTGCGTTGGAGGAGGCGCCAAAGGCGCCAGTTGATTCACGTTGCCTGCGTCAGGGTTGACCGTCATCGCGCCCCTAAAAATTTGCGAAAGCACAGGCCTTGCGCGACACACCGCACATTGCACGACGGCGATCCCGGGCGATGAGCCCGAACCGGTCACACGCCCCAGACCACATCCGCGCCTTCGGCGGCACTCTTGCGCAGCATCTCGATGAACGGGGCCGCTCGTTGGCGCAAACGCACCAGGTCGCGGCGATCGTCGGTTGTGGCCTGTTCGTCGGCTTCGGTCTCCGCGTTGTCTGCGGCATGTTGGGCCTCATCGGCCACCACCGCGGCCTCCAATGCGGCAATGGCCGCTGGAATCTGCGCTGCGGTCACGATGCCGTTCGGGCCAGGTGTTTTACCCACAATCGTCACCATCTGGCGCCCCTGGGGTTCCAGCATGATCAAGTCGGCAGTGGCGCGGGATTTGAATTTGTAGAGCATCAGAAGTATCTTCCTAGGTGGGTGTGTTGTGGGGCGGGGCGTAGATATAGTCGCGCTTGAATGGATACACCGATTGTGCGCCGCGCATGGCGCCGCTTGCGACATCGCCATCGGGGCGGGTGGCCAGTATCTGGTGCAAGGCCAACCAGCCCTGCTCAAACCCCAGCGCACTGCCCGCCAGGTACAGGCGATAGGCGCGCAACGCTCTCTCGCCTTGCGAGTCACCAGCATGCGCTTGCAATACCTCCCGCGCCGCAGGCAATTGGGTTTCCAGTGCGTCAGACCAGGCCCACAGCGTGCGCGCATAGTGTGGGCGCAGGTTCTCCGTGTCCACCATCTCCAGCCCCGATCGGGCCAGGTCCTGAAGCACTGCACTCACGTGCAGCAGCTCGCCGCCGGGAAAGATGTAGTGCTCCACAAAATCACCCATGCCCGCACCCAACTGCGCGTTGTCCACCGCCCCTGCCGTGATGCCGTGGTTAAGTAGCAGCCCCCCGGGTCGCAGCAGGCGGGTCACTGCGTTGAAATAACGCCCCATCCTCGCCCGCCCAACGTGCTCAAACATCCCGATGGAGGCGATTTTGTCAAAGGGTTGTGTTGCCTGCAGCTCACGGTAGTCCACCAGTTGCATGCGCACCTTGCCTTGCAGGCCCCGCGCTGCGATGAGCTGCTGCACATGGTCATATTGGTTGCGCGACAGGGTGATGCCCGTCGCCTGCACGCCGTAGTGCTCGGCGGCCCACAACAGCAAGCCGCCCCAGCCAGCGCCGATGTCCAGAAAACGCTCGCCGGGGGCCAGGCGCAGCTTGCGGCAGATGTGGTCGAGCTTGGCCTCCTGGGCCTGTGCCAGGGTCAGCGCGCTGTCGCGGAAATAGGCACACGAGTACACACGGCGCGGGTCCAGCCACAGCGCATAGAAATCATCGGACAGGTCGTAGTGGAACTGTACATGCCGCGCGTCGTTTCCCAGCGTGTGGGCCGCCATGGACCGGGTGCGCGCCAATGCGCGGTGCCACCAGCGGTTTTGCTGCTCGTGCGCGGGGTCGCGTGCGACGAGCCCCGCAGCCGCCGCCATCAAATCCCGCATGCTCCCTTCCAGCGCGACGCGGCCTTCGACGATGCCCACACCCACATTGCCGATCTCCCCCGTGGCGAGGGCGACCACCGACGTGCGGTCCCGGCAGCGCAAGGTGACGACAGGGTGGTCTGCGCCCAGTTGCAGGCCCGTCGGCAACTCCACCGCCAAGCGCACGGGCAACGCGGCCAAGCGCGCTTGCAGGGTGTGCAGCAGGTGCTTCATGGCGCCCATTTTTGGGGGCGACCGGCACCGCGTCAACACCCTGCGCCCACAACGCCAGACCCGCGCGCATCGCGGGGAACGCCCCATTGACAGCAAGTTGTTTAAGCCTAAACTATTTTCATATGAACATCCTCTGCATTGGCGGCGGGCCTGCTGGCCTTTATTTCGCACTGCTCATGAAGCAGCAAAACCCAGCCCACCGGGTGACGGTGGTGGAGCGCAACCGACCGTTCGACACCTTCGGCTGGGGCGTGGTGCTGTCTGACCAGACGCTGGCCAATCTGCAGGCGGCCGACGCGCCCACGGCGGCGCTCATCGGCGATGCGTTCAACCACTGGGACGATGTGGAGGTTTTCTTCAAGGGCCGCAGCGTGCGCTCCACAGGCCACGGCTTTTGCGGCATCGGGCGCAAGCGCCTGCTCAACATCCTGCAGGACCGGTGCTTGGCGGTGGGTGTGGAACTGGTGTTCGAGACCGACGTGGCCGACGACCAGCAGCTCGCCGCGCAGTACAACGCCGATATGGTGATCGCCAGCGACGGCCTGAACAGCCGCATTCGCACGCGCTACGCCGCCACCTACCAGCCCGACATTGACCTGCGCCAGTGCCGCTTCGTGTGGCTGGGCACCAAGAAGAAGTTCGACGCTTTCACCTTCGCGTTCGAACAGACCGAGCATGGCTGGTTCCAGGCGCACGCCTACCAGTTCGACGCCGACACCTCCACCTTCATCATCGAGACACCCGAAGCCGTGTGGAAGGCCCACGGCCTGGACCAGATGGAGCAGCCCGAGGCCATTGCCTTTTGCGAAAAGCTGTTTGCCAAATACCTCGACGGCAACGCGCTCATCAGCAACGCCACACACCTGCGCGGCTCGGCCAACTGGATCCGTTTTCCGCGCGTGATCTGCAACACCTGGGTGCACCGCGAGACCATTGGAGCCCAGCAGGTACCCATCGTGCTGATGGGCGACGCGGCGCACACCGCGCACTTCTCCATCGGCAGCGGCACCAAGCTGGCGCTGGAGGACGCCATCGACCTGGCCAACGAGTTTGCAACGGGCTTGCCCATTGACGAGGTACTGCAGCATTACGAGGCACGCCGCAGCGTGGAGGTGCTCAAGATCCAGAACGCCGCGCGCAACAGCACCGAGTGGTTTGAAAACGTGAGCCGCTACACCGGCATGGAGGTGGAGCAGTTTGCGTATTCGCTGCTCACGCGCAGCCAGCGCATCAGCCACGAGAACCTGCGGCTGCGTGATGCGGCGTGGTTGGAAGGCTATGAGGCTTGGCTGGCCGGTGGCAAGGCTGCCATTCCGCCCATGCTCACGCCGTTCACGCTCAAGGGCCTCACGCTCAAGAACCGCATCGTGGTCTCGCCCATGGCTACCTACAGCGCCGTCGAGGGCGTGCCGCAAGACTTCCACCTGGTGCACCTGGGCGCCCGCGCGCTGGGCGGCGCGGCGCTGGTGATGGTGGAAATGACGAGTCCTACGCCCGAGGGCCGCATCACGCCCGCCTGCACGGGACTGTGGAACGACGAACAACAGGCGGCCTTCACACGCATCGTGAACTTCGTGCATGGCAGCAGCACGGCCAGGATGGGCCTGCAACTGGGCCACAGCGGGCCCAAGGGATCGACCCGCGTGGGATGGGAGGGAACGGATGAGCCGCTGCCTGCGAATGACCCGCATGGCAACTGGCCGCTGCTCGCCGCGAGCCCTGTGGCGTATGGCGAACAGAACCAGACACCCACCGCGATGACCCGCGCCGACATGGACGCCATGACCGCCGCGTTTGTCGCCAGCGCCGAGCGCGCCGCAGCCTGCGGCTTTGACTGGCTGGAACTTCACTGCGCCCACGGCTACCTGCTGGCCAGCTTCATCAGCCCCATCACCAACCAGCGCACCGACGCGTACGGCGGCAGCCTGGACAACCGCTGCCGTTACCCACTCGAAGTGTTTGCGGCGCTGCGCGCTGTGTGGCCGCAAGACAAGCCGCTGAGCGTGCGCATTTCCGCCCACGACTGGGCGCCCGGCGGCACCACGCCCGACGATGCCGTGGCCATTGCGCGGCTGTTCAAGGCGGCGGGCGCGGACCTCATCGATGTGTCGTCCGGCCAGACCACACGCGCCGCCCAACCCGTGTATGGCCGCATGTACCAGACACCCTTTGCCGACCGCATCCGCAACGAGGTGGGCATTGCCACCATGGCGGTGGGGGCCATCACCGAGGCCGACCACGCCAACAGCATCGTCGCGGCGGGCCGCGCCGACCTGTGCGCCATCGCCCGCCCGCACCTGG
>RCMZ01000343.1_pt1 | contig 26786 bp, 21 predicted proteins | sample 2041141 | NCBI WGS metagenome assembly RCMZ01 (sample SAMN09708263, study PRJNA481090) | Wastewater metagenome, whole genome shotgun sequencing project. | biome: sewage; isolation source: Davis station wastewater (DW) | place: Antarctica: Davis Station | collected 2010-03-01
CCACGGGGCGGGCCTTCATCGCCATCCGGGATTCGGAGATCTCGGCGCAGAGCATGGGCATTCACCTGGCACGCTACAAGACGCTGTCTTTCTCTCTGTCTGCCGCGCTTGCGGGGGTTGGCGGCGCGCTGTATGCGCACAAGCTGCAGTTCATCTCGCCCGACCAGTTCAACATCCTGCAATCCATCGACCTGCTGCTCATGATCGTGATTGGTGGCCTGGGGTCGGTGCATGGCGCGTTTCTGGGGGCCATCTTCCTCATCTCCATGCCACAGCTCATCTCCCTCAGCAAAGACTGGCTGCCCGACGCCATCGGCCAAGCGCCGGGTCTGCAGGCTGTGGTGTATGGCGCGGTGCTGATCGCCTTTGTGCTGTTCGAGCCCATGGGCCTCTACGGCCGCTGGCTCAAGGTGCGCGCCTGGCTGCAGATGTTCCCGTTCTACCGCCAGGGTATGTTCAAGCGGCAGAAGTCCTTCCAGAAGTCTGATCGCTTGAAATGACCGGCACAGCCTCCATGACCGACGACATCCTGCTCCAGGCCCAGAACCTCAGCGTCCGCTTTGGCGGGGTGCTGGCGGTGAACAACGTCAGCTTCGACGTGCGGCGCGGCGAAGTGTTCACGCTCATCGGCCCCAACGGCGCGGGCAAGACCACGGTCTTCAACCTCATCAGCCGCATCTACACACCCACCACCGGCACCATCGCCTACGCCGCCCCGGGCGGAGCCATGCTGCCGCTCACCGACCAGCCGCCACACAACGTGGCGGGCCTGGGCATCGCGCGTACCTTCCAAAACATCGAGCTGTTCGAACACGCCAGCGTGCTGCACAACCTGCTGATCGGCCGCCACACCCGGCGCGAGACGGGCCTGTGGGCCGACCTTTTCTTCACGCGCAAGGTGCGCGATGCAGAAGTCCGCGCCCGCGAGAAGGCCGAGCAGGTCATCGACTTTCTGGACCTGCAGCACTACCGTGACACCTTGGTGGCGGGCCTGCCCTACGGCGTGCGCAAGGTGGTGGAACTGGCCCGTGCGCTGTGCACCGAACCACAGCTGCTGCTGCTCGACGAGCCCTCCTCGGGCCTCAATGTGGAGGAGACCGACGACATGGCCTTCTGGATCCAGGACATCCAGCACGAGCTAGGCATCACGGTGCTGATGGTGGAGCACGACATGTCGCTGGTGTCCAAGGTGTCCGACCGCGTGCTGGCCATGAACCAAGGCGAGGTCGTCGCCATGGGCACGCCGCGCGAAGTACAGTCGCACCCCGGCGTGATCGAGGCGTACCTGGGCACCATCGACGACGTGAGCAACCTGCGCCGCCCGGCGGGTTCCACCATGGGAGTTCGTGCATGAGCGCCGTGCTTGCTGCTGTCAACACACCACCTGCCGCAGCCGCCCAACCGCTGCTGCGCCTGCAGAACGTGGAGAGCGCCTACGGCCCCATCAAGGCCATCCGGGGCGTCAGCCTGCAAGTGCAGCGCGGTGAGATCGCAGCCGTGCTGGGCAGCAATGGCGCGGGCAAGACCACCATCCTCAAGACCATCAGCGGCATTATCGACCCGCGCAAGGGGTCCATCGAGTTCCAGGGCGCCGACATCACGGCCAACGACCCGGCCGCCATCGTGCGCCGAGGCCTCATGCATGTGCCCGAGGGGCGCGAGGTGTTCGCCCTGCTCTCGGTGCGCGACAACCTGCTGATGGGCGCCTACACGCGCAGCGACAACGACGCCGTGGCGCGCGACATCGAAACGGTGTACGGCTATTTCCCCATCCTGAAGGAGCGCGCCGCGCAAGACGCGGGCCTGCTCTCGGGCGGCCAGCAGCAGATGCTGGCGATCTCGCGCGCGCTCATGGCCAATCCCGAACTCATCCTGCTCGATGAGCCCAGTCTCGGTCTGTCTCCCAAGCTGACCAAGGAGATTTTCGAGATCGTGGTCCGCATCAACCGCGAGCGCGGCACCACCATCTTGCTGGTAGAGCAGAACGCCAACATGGCGCTCAACGCATCGGACTACGGCTATGTGCTGGAGAACGGCCGCATTGTGATGGAGGACAGCTGCGAGCGCCTGCGCGAGAAGGACGACATCAAGGAGTTCTACCTCGGCATGAAGGACGAAGGCGTGCGCGGCGAGCGGCGCTGGAAAAAGAAGAAAACATGGCGGTGAGGACGGTATGAGCAATCTCTGGGACCTTTCTCACATCGAACCCGCAGGCAACGACGTGCTCGCGGGCGACACCATCCCCGCCATGTTCTGGAACGCAGTGGCCGAGCGAGGCCCGCGCGTGTGGATGCGCCAGAAGGAGCTGGGCATCTGGAAAAGCTGGACCTGGAACCAGACCGCTGAGTCCGTGCGTGAAATTGCAGGGGGGCTGATGTCTTTGGGGTTCGCGCCCGGCGAATGCGCGTCCATCCTGTCGAACACCAACATCGAATGGGTGCTGGCCGACCTGGCCGTGCTCAGCTGTGGCGGCGTGTCCAACGGCATCTACCCCACTGATGCCGCCGCGCAGGTGCACTACCTGAGCGAAGACTCTCGCACCACCGTCCTGTTTGTTGAAGACGACGAACAGCTCGACAAGGCTTTGGAGGTGCGCGAGGGTCTGCCCCTGCTGCGCAAGATCGTCGTGTTCGACATGGAAGGCCTGCGCGGCCTGGAAGACCCCGAAGTGCTCAGTCTGCAGGCGCTGCGCGAACGAGGCCGCGCCTGGAACCAGCAGCACGCAGACGAACTCACGCGACGCGTGCAAGCGTGCAAGCCAGACGACGTCGCCATCCTCGTCTACACCTCGGGCACGACCGGCAAGCCCAAGGGCGCCATGCACACCCACGCCGCGCTCACCTACACCGTGCGCGGCTACAACACGCTGATCTCGCGCAGCGAGGCCGACGAGACCATGTGTTTTCTGCCCCTGTGCCACATCGCCGAGCGCATGGGCGGCGAATACTTCTCGCTGTACACCGGCGCGCGGCTTAACTTTGTGGAGAACCCAGACACCGTGCCAGAGAACGTGCGCGAGATCGCTCCCACGGTGTTCACCGCTGTTCCGCGCGTGTGGGAGAAGTTCTATTCTGGCGTGATGATCGCCCTGAAAGAATCCACACGCCTGCAGCAAGCCGCATATGGCTGGTCAATCGGCGTAGGCACACGCATTGCCGACCTGGTGCTCGCAGGCCAGCCGGTGGGTGGGCTGCTGAAGCTGCAGTTCCAGTTGGCTCGCTGGTTGGCGCTCAACAACGTGCGCAAGCTCATCGGCATCCACCGCGCACGCTTTCTCGTTACGGGGGCCGCGCCCATATCGCCAGAGCTGGTGAAGTGGTATCTGGCCCTGGGCGTGCCCATGCTGGAGGTGTGGGGCATGACCGAAACCTGCGGCGCGGCCACCGGCGTGCCCGCCAGCCGCATCAAGCCCGGCTCCATTGGCCCGGCCGCCAGCTACAACGAAGTGCGCGTCGACCCTACCACGGGCGAGATCCTGGTGCGTGGCCCCAACGTGTTCAAAGGCTACCTCAACCTGCCCGAAAAGACCGCACAAGCCATCGACCCTGACGGCTGGTTGCACACCGGCGACGTGGGCCTGATCGACGCCGACGGCTACCTGCGCATCACCGATCGCATGAAGGACATCATCATCACAGCGGGTGGCAAAAACATCACGCCGAGCGAGCTGGAGAACGAACTCAAGTTCAGCCCCTACGTCACCGACGCGGTGGTCATTGGCGACAAGCTGCCTTACCTGACGGTGATCATCATGATCGACCAGGAGAACGTGGAGAAGTACGCACAAGACAGTGACGTGCCGTTCAGCAATTACGCCAGCCTCACCCGCACCCGCGAGGTGCAGGAACTGATCCAGGCCGAGATCGACCGCGTCAACGCCAAGTTCGCCCGCGTGGAGCAGATCAAGAAGTTCTTCCTGCTCGACACGCAGCTCACCGCCGAGGACGAAGAACTGACGCCGACCATGAAGCTCAAGCGCAAGCTGGTGCAGCAGAAATATGCGCCGCAGATTGAGGCGATGTACAGAACTCCTCTCTGAGCCATTTCGCGCCTTCATACAAGGGCGCCACCAGGGGCCCGGGGAAGCTCCAGGGTTGAAAGTCTGGGGAATGGCGAACGTCGCCATCTCGGTAGGGGAAAGTGCTGGTGCCCCACCCTGGGCATCGTTCTATAACGGGCAACCGAGTTCGATCCAACCAAAGGAGACGTGTCATGAAACTTCATCACATTGCCGCGCTGGCCATCGTGGCCATGGCCGGCGGTGCTGCGCAGGCGCAGCCCAGCCAGGGCGTGAGCAAGGACACCATCACGCTGGGTTCCATCCAAGACCTTTCAGGCCCGCTGGCGGGCTTTGGCAAGCAGGTGCGACTGGGCATGATGCTGCGCGTGGACGAGGCCAATGAGCAAGGCGGCGTCAATGGCCGCAAGCTGGACCTCAAGGTGGAAGACTCGGGTTATGACCCCAAGAAAGCCGTGCTGGCCGCCCAGAAGCTGGTCAACCAGGACAAGATTTTCATGATGGTGGCGCACATCGGCACAGCCCAGAACCTGGCCGCCATGCCCGTGCAATTTGCCAAGAACGTCATCAACTTCTTCCCGGTGACGGCCGCGCGTGAAATGTACGAGCCCTTCCACAAACTCAAGTATTCGTTTGCCGCCACCTACTACGACCAGATCCGCCTGGCCTTGCCCGCGCTCGCAAAAGAAAAGAACGCCAAGAAAATCTGCACCATCTACCAAGACGACGAGTTCGGACTGGAAGTCGAAAGGGGTGGTGAGGCAGCGCTCAAGGCCATGGGCATGGAATACGCCGAGAAAACATCGTTCAAACGCGGCGCCACCGACTTCTCCTCGCAGGTCGCCAAGATGAAAGCCGCCGGGTGCGACTTCGTGGTGTTGGGCACCATCATCCGCGAGACCATCGGCACCATTGGCGAGTCGCGCAAGACGGGTTTTAACCCGACTTTCCTGGGCTCCAGTGCGGCCTATACCGACCTCATCCACAAGCTGGGCGGCAAGCCCATGGACGGCTTGTACGCCACCATGACGGTGCAACACCCCTACCTGGACGAGGCCAGCCAACCCATCCGCTTCTGGGCCAACAAGTACAAGACCAAGTTCAATGAAGACCCCACCGTCTTCTCGGTCTACGGCTACAACGCGGTGGACGCGTTCATCAAGGCTGCCCAAAAAGCAGGCCCCAACCTCAGCACCGAAAGCTTCATCAAAGCCATGGACACCATGGTGATCCCGCCGGATATCTTTGGCAGCGCCGAAGGCACCTTTGGCCCCAAGAAGCGGCTGGGCAGCGACCTGTCACGCCTGTCGCAGATCACCGATGGCAAATGGAAAGTGGTGTCCGACTACATGAAGTAGCCGCACGCAACCTTCTGCCGCGCCAGCAGGCCGCCCTCGGGCGGCCTTTTTGTTGTGGGGGTGCATTTTTTCTGGGCTAATGGCAGAATTTAACCAAGCAGTAACTTTGCATAAATAACCCGAGCCCCGCACCATGATCGACCGCACCCTCTTTCAGCCCGATCACCAGGCCTTTGCCCATAGCTTTCGCCGGTTCATCGACAAAGAAGTCACCCCCCACCACGCCGACTGGGAAGACCAGGGCTACGTGGCACGCGACGTGTGGAACCAGGCAGGTGCCAACGGCTTTCTGTGCATGAGCCTGCCGGAGGAATACGGCGGCGCGGGCGCCGACAAGCTCTACGCGGTGGCGCAAATGGAAGAGATTGCGCGCGCAGGCTGCACTGGCATCGGGTTTGGACTGCACAGCGAGATCGTGGCGCCGTACATCCTGCACTACGGCACCGAGGCCCAAAAGCGCAAGTACCTGCCGCAGATGGCCACCGGCGCGATGGTCGGCGCCATTGCCATGAGCGAGCCCGCTGCGGGTAGCGATCTGCAGGGCATCAAGGCCACCGCCATCAAAAGCGCTGATGGCAGCCACTACGTGCTCAACGGCAGCAAAACTTTCATCACCAACGGCTGGCACGCCGACCTGGTGATCGTGGTCGCCAAGACCGACCCGAGTGCGGGAGCCAAAGGCACCAGCCTGCTGCTGGTGGAGCGCGGCATGCCCGGCTTTGAGAAAGGCCAGCGCCTCAAAAAGGTGGGTATGAAGGCACAAGACACTTCCGAACTGTTCTTCAACGACGTGAAGGTGCCCGCCGAGAACCTGCTGGGCGGCCCTGCAATGCAAGGGCGCGGCTTCATCTGCCTCATGGAGCAATTGCCGTGGGAGCGCCTGCAGATCGCCATCACCGCCGTGGCCGCAGCACAGGCTGCCATTGACTGGACGGTGGACTACGTCAAGCAGCGCAAGGTCTTCGGCCAGCCGGTGGCCAGCTACCAAAACACCCGCTACACGCTGGCCGAGCTGCAGACGCAAGTGCAGGTGGCGCGCGTGTTTGTAGACAAGTGCTGCGAGCTGCTGCTGCACAACAAGCTAGACACCGACACCGCCAGCATGGCCAAGTTCTGGACGACCGACCTGCAGTGCAAGGTGATGGACGAATGTGTGCAGCTGTTCGGCGGCTACGGCTACATGTGGGAATACCCCATCGCGCGCGCGTATGCCGATGCGCGGGTGCAGCGCATTTATGGCGGCACCAACGAGATCATGAAAGAAGTGATCGCGCGTGCCATGGGCTTGGGCAAGTAGCCCCATGCACAGCACCGCGAGGGGCTCCGAATGCAGTTACAGATACCAGGCGTTGCGCGCTTCCTCGGGGCTGAGCGGCGCACCCGGGCGACGGTCGGTGACATTCAACCAGGAGCGCACCCCTTGGCTACCACTCAAGGCACGCATCAGCAGCAGGCCCGCGCCAATGCCCCGCAATGCAGCCGAACTGCGGGTGGGCGCCATCAATGCCGACACTGCCAGTGCGCTGGAGGCGGCCAGTACCAAATGGTGTTCAAGCGCGAACCCTTCGCGCGTGTCGTCGTATTCAACAGCGCTGCGGGCCATACGCTGCAAGGCAGAGGATGTATTTCGTGTCATAGCCAAAATTGAGAGAACAACTGCAGAAAGATAGTGCAAAAACTGCTGCCCCAGCGTCAGAAAGCGCGCTGTTGTTATGTGAGCCGTGAAGGCACCACCAGCTACCAAATTCCGTGAGGCGCGCTTTTCTGAAAAAGCCTTGCCTCGCAACCTAGAGACCTTCAAGTTTAAAGACCACAGGAGACAACGATGACCGAAGCCTACGTATTCGACGCACTGCGCACCCCGCGCGGCAAGGGCAAGAAGGACGGCACCCTGCACGAGGTCAAGCCGATCGACCTGCTGGTGGGCCTTCTGACCGAGCTGCAAGCGCGCCACCGCTTTGACACCGCAGCGGTGGACGACGTGGTCATGGGCATCGTCTCGCCCGTGGACGAACAAGGCTCGGTTTTACCGAAGGTGGCGGCACTCAAGGCCGGGTGGGACTTTCGCTGCGCGGGCGTGCAGGTCAACCGTTTCTGCGCCTCGGGCCTGGAGGCGGTGAACTTGGCAGCGCAGAAGGTGCGCAGCGGCTGGGAGGACCTGGTGGTGGCGGGTGGAGTGGAGAGCATGAGCCGCGTGCCCATCGGCTCCGACGGCGGCGCCTGGGCGCAAGACCCCGCCACCAACTCCGCCACGCTGTTCGTCCCCCAGGGCATCGGCGCCGACCTGATCGCCACGCTGGACGGCTACACCCGCGCCGATGTGGACGCCTTCGCGCTCGAATCCCAGCGCCGCGCCACCGCCGCGCGCGCAGCGGGCTACTTCAAGAACTCCGTCGTGCCCGTGCGCGACTTCATCGGCCAGACCATCCTGGCCGAAGACGAGTTCATCAAGCCCAAGACAACGCTCGAAGGCCTGGGCGCGCTCAAGGCCTCGTTCGAGCAACTGGGCGGCATGGGCTTTGACGCCGTGGCGCTGCAGCGCTACCCGCAGGTGGAGCGCATCCACCACGTACACCACGCGGGCAACTCGTCGGGCATTGTGGATGGCGCCGCCGCCGTGCTCATCGGCAACGAGGCCGCCGCCAAGGCCCACGGCCTCACGCCGCGCGCGCGCATCGTGGCCACGGCGCTGAGCGGTGCCGACCCCACCATCATGCTCACCGGCCCCGTGCCCGCCGCCAAGAAGGCATTGGCCCGTGCTGGTATGACCATTGAGCAGATCGACCTGTTTGAAGTGAACGAGGCCTTTGCCGCCGTGCCCATGCGCTTCATGCGCGAGCTGGGCGTGCCACACGACAAGGTCAACGTGAACGGCGGCGCCATCGCCATGGGCCACCCGCTGGGCGCCACGGGCGCCATGATCCTCGGCACCCTGATTGACGAGCTGCACCGCCGGGGCCAGCGCTACGGCCTGGCCACGCTGTGCGTGGGCGGTGGTATGGGCATCGCCACCATCGTTGAACGCGTATGAGGAACAACCCCCTGAGCGGCTGTGCCGCTTCCCCCTTTTCTCATCGCTGCGCGATGGGAAGGGGGACGACGCCACTGGCCTGGCCAAGCCAGTTCCACGGCGCCCGCTGGCCTCGGCCACGCTTCTTCTAAGGCCGCGCCCCATAGCTGCGCCATGGCGCATTACAGATTCGGAGACATCAGCATGCAAACCATCCGCTACGAACTCATCCCCGCCCAGGGCACCGAAGGCGAAGTAGCCGTCATCACGTTTGACGAAACCAACTCCCCCGTCAACACCATGTGCCGTCAATGGCAGCAGGAGCTGGGCGAGGTCACCGCGCAGGTTCTGGGCGACCGCGAACGCCTTGGCGCCGCGCTCAAAGGCATCGTGCTCGCATCGGCCAAGACCAGCTTCTTTGCCGGTGCCGACCTCAAGGCCACCATGCGCCTCACGCCCGCCGATGCACCGGCTGCGTTTGGCGAGATCGAGCGCATGAAAAAACACTTTCGCACGCTCGAAACCCTGGGCATCCCGGTGGTGGCCTGCCTCAACGGCGCCGCGCTGGGCGGCGGCTGGGAGGTGGCTCTGATCGCCCACTACCGCATCGCCGTGGCCGACGCCAAGATCCAGTTCGGCCTGCCTGAGGTCACACTGGGACTGATGCCAGGCGCCACGGGCGTGACCAAGATGACGCGCCTGCTGGGCTTGACGGGCGCGCAGCCCTACCTTCTGGAAGGCAAGCTCTTCAACCCCGCCGAGGCGCTGGAAATGCAGTTGGTGCACGAGCTGGTGGCTACCCGCGATCAACTGCTGCCCGCCGCGCTGGCCCACATCGCAAGCCACCCGCACGCGGTGCAGCCGTGGGACGACAAGAACTACAAAATGCCCGGCGGCACGCCCGCCAACCCCAAGATTGCAGGCGCCCTCACCGTCGCGCCCGCCATGCTCAAGAAGACCACGCGCGGCCGCTACCCCGCGCCCGAGGCCGCGCTGGCGGCCATGGTCGAAGGGGCGATGGTGGACTTTGACACCGCCCTGCGCATCGAAAGCCGCTACCTCGCCCGCCTGATGACCGGCCCCGTCGCGCGCAACATGATCAACACGTTCTTCTTCGACATGAACGCGATCAAGAGCGGCAAGTCGCGCCCTGGCTCGGCCCCACGCTACAAGCCACAAAAGGTCGGCATCCTGGGCGCGGGCATGATGGGCGCGGGCATCGCCTGGGCCCAGGCCAGCCGGGGCATCGCCACCGTGCTCAAGGACGTGAGCACCGAGAAGGCCGAGGCCGGCAAGGCCTACAGCGCCAAGCTCACGCAGGCCCGCGTGGACAAGGGCCGCATGACGGCCGAGGCGCAGCAGGCACTGCTGGCCCGCATCACGCCCACCGCCAGCGAGGCCGACCTGGCGGGCTGCGACCTCATCATCGAAGCCGTGTTTGAAAGCCGCGACCTCAAGGCCAAAGTCACACACGAGGCCGAGCCACAACTCGCGCCCGGCGGCTTCTTTGCCAGCAACACCTCCACCCTGCCCATCAGCGGCCTGGCCACGGCCAGCAGCAAGCCCGAGAAGTTTGTCGGCATTCACTTCTTCAGCCCCGTGGACAAGATGAAGCTGGTGGAGATCATTCGCGGCAAACAAACGGACGACGAGACCGTGGCCCGCGCGTTCGACTATGTGCAGGCCCTGGGCAAGGTGCCCATCGTGGTCAACGACTCACGCGGCTTCTACACCAGCCGCACCTTCGGCACCTTTGTGATGGAAGGCGCCGCCATGCTCGGCGAAGGCATCCCTGCCGCCGCCATTGAAAACGCCGCCATGCAGGCCGGCCTGCCCGTGGGCCCCCTGGCCGTGCTGGACGAAACCGCGCTGACCCTGAGCGTGCACGTGCTGGACCAGACCCGCGCCGACTACGCGGCCGAAGGCAAAACCTATACCGCCACGCCCGGCGAGCTGCTGGTGGAGCGCATGGTCAAGGAACTCAAGCGCCCCGGTCGCGCCGGTGGTGGCGGCTTTTATGACTACCCCGCAGGCGCCAAGAAGCACCTGTGGCCGGAGCTGAAATCTCTGTTCGAAAAGCCCGGCGTGGAGTGGAGCGTGCAGGAGATTCAGGATCGTTTGCTCTACCGCCAGGCCATCGAAACCGCGCGCTGTCTGGCCGAGGGCGTGCTGACCAGCGTGCATGACGCGAACATTGGGTCGATTTTTGGGATTGGGTTTCCGGCGTGGACGGGAGGGGCGATGCAGTTCATCTATGGGACGGGCAATGAAGCGTTTGTGCGTCGCGTGAATGAATTGGCTGCGAAGTATGGGGCGGGGTTTGAGTTAGATGCGACGACGCGGGAAACGATTGCAAGGTTGCGACCAGTCTACTAATTGGGCGAATGTCGCCCTCCGACACTCAGAGAAGTCATCCAGATACGAGCCAAAGAACAATCATTCGGTCAACGGCAAGTTCAAAGCGAAGAAATTCAACGGACTGAGTTATCCAGGCATAGCCTGATCGACGGTCAGGCTATAGTGTTTGTAACAAATATGTGACGTAAGAGCATCAACGCTCCTCCGAAGCGTTCAACCTAACGCGGCACTCTCGGAGCAACCTCGAAAGAAGGCTAGGCACCGTCGACAGCGGGATCAAAAAAATGCTAATCAACTATGCACACTTAAGGGAGCGATCCACCTCGGGAGGCTGGATCGATTTCGCCGTTTTCGAGGCACGTTCTACCAGTGGGACCGACTCAGCCAATGCCGAGGTGCTCGCCCGACTGACAGCCAGTGCGCGCGCTGCAGGTCAGAAAATTGATCAGTCCGCTTTAGCCTTTCAGGAGCATGGACGTATAAAGTTTTACGGTGATAGCAAGCTTGTCGAATATCTATCAAAGACGGGCGTGCCTGGCTGGACTCACACCATCAATGGCTAAAAGCGCGTCGGAGGGCTGTCATGGCGCATAAGCCACCCCAGGTTGAACGTCAGTTGATTGTCGCAAGGGATCACCGCCGAAAGTACGGCGCTCGACTCACTTTTCAAGTTCGACGTTCGGCGCATATCGGAGACCTTGAGAGAGTCTCCCTACTACTGCCTGATGGCTCACTGGCAACAATAAAACCCGACGAAACGTTTGACTTTCAGGTCGAGGGAGGCAAGTCCTACGATCTAACGGTTGAGGGTTTTCCTACAGCCAGTGATGCCGAAGCTGCGGGGATGCAGATGGCACAGGCGCTGTTGCTTTGTGCAGTTAGCTTGGACTTTGGCCTTCGTTTGAGCTATCAATCACACGAACCGCCGACCGTATTTGATCGAACACTGTCAGCTGGTATGTTTGGCTTCGCCACGGGGTACACCAGCTGGCCGCAAGACATCGTTCTTTCCGAGCTGTGGCGAGCGATTGAGACACCGCAGCAGAACCGGCGGTTGCTGCTGTCCCTTGAACTCTTTGCTTCAGCTGCTCTTGAATCGAACGATCGCGCTAGATTCGTAATGGCTGTTTCGGCTCTGGAACCGTTGGCCGTACAGGAATCGCTTGGTGATGAGGTTTCAAAAGCGGTTGATGAGCTTGTGGCCCAACTCTGCGGGCACTCCACTATCCCCGCAAGTCTTAAAGATTCTTTGATGGGGCGGTTGTTGCAACTCAAGCGAGAGTCCGTACGGCAAGCTCTGAAGAGGCATTGTCTCCGTTGGTTTCCCCACGACTCGGCTGCTTGGAAATTTCTTGATCACGCGTACGGGCTGAGGAGCGAGCTCTTGCATGAGGGCCGTCCGGCTGATCTCGACCTCCTGCTCTCCGAGCAAACCATGACCATCTCGAAATATCTTCGAGCAATTTATGAGAGGGAGTTCGGCCTGCAGTTGCGCGCGCCCGCGCATACAACCTAGCCATCGCTTGAGCCGACTCGCGTTCACATACCGCCGCTGGTGGCTCAGCCTCAATGTCGAAGTCTCCGCTTCATTTCGCCAGTTCAACGCGACCTGTCACAGATGCGCGTGAGCGTGGTGACCGGGACACTGCATCGCTTTTGGCGCATTTGCGGGGAGAGCTCTTCAATGCATCCCAACTGGGGCAGTCACTGGGCGGCGTCTCGCACACCACTGCCTCACGATGCTGGTACGCCGTCTGGAGTCACATTTTCCCAGCTGGGTTGAGCCGCCCTCCGGAGGCGCATGAAGGCTTCTTGCACCCACCGCTCGACACTCTTCATCCTTGCAAATTGATCACACAACGATCAATTTGCAAGGATAAAAAACCGCGCAACTACCGCGCCACAATCATCCGCACACCCAACGCAATAAACACCGTGCCGGCCAGCCTGTCCAGCCACTTCCCCACCTGCGGCTTGCGGTTGATCAACCCGCCGACGCGGCCGGAGAAGTAACCCAGCAAACCAAACAGCACAGCCGCCTGGGCCGTGAACAACAGCCCCAGCAGGCCCAGTTGCAGCTCCATGCTGCCGCGCGACACGTCGACGAACTGCGGCAGGAACGACAGGAAAAACAGCACGACCTTCGGGTTGATCGCATTGGCGACCAATCCCTTCGAGAAGGTGCGGCTCAGCGATTCAACCGGGGCCTGCTTATTGGTGTCGCTCCGTCCATCGATGCGCACGGCGCCCGCGTGGCGCAGGGCCTGGATGCCGAGCCAGATCAGGTACGCGCCGCCCGCCCACTTCAACGCGGTGAAGGCCATGGGCGATGCAGCCAGGATGGCGCCCATGCCGATGACGGCCAACACGGTGTGGCTGAGGCAGCCCAACGCGCACCCCAAGCCAAACACGATGCCGGCACGGCGCCCTTTGGACATGCCGACGCTCAACACCATGAGGTTGTCGGGGCCGGGCGTGGCCGTGAGCATCACGGCGGTGAGCAGAAAGGCAAGGATTTGGGCGGTGGTCAACATAGGCGGTAGTTGCTAGTTCGGGGATCGCGAAGCAACGGCGATACCCTTGGCGGCGGGACTCTCTACAGCCGCATCGGTGACGCTGGCCACCAAAAGCAATTGCTACTATTTTTATAGCTTTCAGCGCTTATTGGATAAGCGCCAGGTGCCAAAATAATTCATATTCTAGGAGATGAGAGGGTGAACGCCGGGAGCTCTGCCGGCCTTCACCCGTTGCGGCACCTGCACCTGTGGAACAGCTGGCTGGCCTACGCCGCCTTCAACCCCAACATCCCCCGCGCCTCCTGCGGCGAAGCCACTTCCCGCCCCGCGTTGCGCGCGTACTCCGCTAGCTTCTCCATCAACGGCCCGTTCGAATCCGCCTTGGTCCCATCCGGCAGATAGAACGTATCCTCCAGCCCCGTGCGCAGATGCCCGCCCAGTTCGGCCACGCGCTGGTGCACGGGCCAGATCTCGCTGCGGCCGATGACGGTGGCTTGCCAAGGGGCATCCTTGATTTTTAGCTTGCGCAAGATGGGCAGCAGGTCCGGGTCGGCAGGCATGCCGGACTCGACGCCCATCACAAAGTTGTATTCGGGCAGGCGCTCGGTGTACATGCCGGTCTGCACGTACATCTCCACGCAGCGCACGATGCCCACGTCGAAGCATTCGAACTCGGGCAGCGTGCCGGTCTCCAGCATCACGTCGATGAAGTCCTTGACCTTAGCGGGCTGGTTATCGAACAGCATGGGAGGCCAGGCCCAGGTGCCGTTGCTGCGCACCTTCAGGTAGTTGAGCGAGCCGGCGTTGCATGCGGCCATCTCGGGGCGGGTGGCGCGCAGGCAGTCGAGCGGGCCCTGGTAATTGGGGCCGACCACGCCGGTGGTCTGGTTGATGATCAAACCCGGGCAGGCCTCGCGCATGGCTTGCACGCAGTCGCGCGCCACCTGCGGGTCCCAGCTGGGCAGGTGGCCTTTGCCGGGCTCCTGGTTGCGAAAGTGCACGTGGACGACGGCGGCGCCTGCGTCGTAGGCGCGGCGGGCTTCTTTGGCCAGTTGCTCGGGCGTGACGGGTACATGGTGCTGGCCGGGGTCGGTCAGCACGCCGGTGATGGCGCAGGTGATGATGGCTTTGTTGCCGTGGGCGGTGCTGTGCATGGGGCCTGTCTCCTTCAAATGCCTAGCTGGCGTGCAGCCAGGTCCTTCATGATTTCTTCCGCACCGCCGCCGATCATCATGACCTTGACCTCGCGGTAGATGCGCTCGCTGACGGTGCCGCGCATGAAGCCCATGCCGCCCAGGATCTGCACGGCCTGGTCGGCACAGAACTGCATGGTTTGGGTGGCGTGGTTCTTGAGCAGGCACACCTGCGCTACCCACTCGGGGCCGGTGCGGCCTGCGTCAGCCTGCGCAGCCACGGACTCGCACCACGCGGCGGTGGACTGGATGCGCATCTGCATGTCCACCAGCTTGTGGCGGATGACCTGGTGTTCCACCAGCGCGGCGCCAAAGGTCTTGCGCTGGCGGGCCCAGGCCAGCGCTTCGTCGTAGCAAGCCTCGGCAAAGCCCAGGGCCGATGCCGCCAGGCCAAAACGCTCGCCGTTGAAGTTGCCCATGACGATGCGAAAGCCCGCGCCCTCTTCGCCCAGCAGATAGCGGGCGGGCACGCGCACGTTGTCAAACCGCAGGTGGGCGGTGTCGGAGCAGAGCCAGCCCATTTTTTCGAGGCGCGTGCGCGACAGGCCCCCGCTGTGGCCGGGGATGAGCAGCATCGAGATGCCTACGCTGCCCTTGCTTCCGGCCTCCCCGGTCCTCACAGCCACTGTGATCCAGTCCGCGCGCATGCCGGAGGTGATGAACACCTTTTCGCCGTTGACGATGTAGTCATCGCCCTGACGCCGCGCGGTGGTCTTGAGCTGGGCCACGTCGGACCCGCCACCGGGCTCGGTGATCGCCAGCGCGGCGATCTGTTCGCCTGCCAGCACGGGCGGAATAACCTCGGCGCGCACAGCATCGCTGCCATGCGCCAGCACGGGCGGCAGGCCGATGTTGTGCGACAGCAGACTGGCCAGCACGCCGCCGCTGGCGCCGTGGCGGCTGAGCGCGCGCCACAGCGGCAGGCGCAGCTGGTAGCTGGCGGGCGTGCCGCCGTACTGCTCGGGGTAGCCCAGACCCAGCAGGCCCAGGTCGGCCGCACGGCGGTACAGGCTGCGGGGGAACTCACCGGCAGCGTCCCACGCGTCCACATGCGGGGCGATCTCGGTGCGGGCAAAGCGGGTGACGGTGTCGGTGAGGGCGGTGCGGTCTTCTTCGCTCACAGCACTTGCATCGGATCCGGCGGTCATGCGGGCACTCCTTGCGTGGCGGGTGTAAAGCGGGCCAGCACCTGCCCGGGCGACACCTGCTGGCCCGGGGCCACCAGCAGCTCGGCCACCGTGGCGGCTGCGGGGCTGGCCAGGCTGTGTTCGAGCTTCATGGATTCGATGACCACCACGGTGTCGCCCGCCGCCAGCGCCTGGCCTTGGGCCACGGGCAGCGCAACCACCTTGCCGTTGAAGGGCGCGCGCAGCTCGGATGCGCCGCCAGCGGCACCGGCGCGCGCTGCGGGCTCCCACGAGGCGTCTTCCACCCAGCCGTCCACACCGCCGGTTTGCCAGTGCCAACGCCTCGGCCCCACCGCCACGGAATACAAACCGCGCTGGGGCAGTTGCAAGGTCAAAGGTTCTGCCCCGGCCTGCTCCACCTGCAGCCGCCCATCGCCCAGCTCGCGCACGGCGATGGAGTGCACCTCGCCCTGGTGGCGCAGCCGAAGGGGCCTGGCCATGGCACAAGGCAGGTCCGACATCGGATTTGAAGCAAAAATGGCCGATAGCGCCCAAGGAATATGCGCTGACAGCTCCTTATTTGATAGCAATTGCTGCAACTCCTGGGCGTGCTCGGCCAGGAACGGCACCAGCGCCCGGCCGCTGGCAAACACGGGGTGCTGCAGGCAGGCCGCCAGAAACGCGCGGTTGGTGGGCAGGCCCAGCACGCGGGTGCTGTGCAGCGCGCGCACCAGCGCGGCAATGGCTTCGGCCCGCGTGGGCGCGTGCACGATGAGCTTGCCCAGCATGGCGTCGTAGTGGGGGGTGACCTCGGCGCCCTCCTCCAACGCATGGTCAAAGCGCAGCGCGCCGGGCGCGGCGCGTTCAAACGCGGTGGCGGGTGGCGCGCTGAACTGCAGCACGCGGCCCGTGTGGGGGCGGAAGTGCGCGTCTTCGGCACACAGGCGCACCTCGATGGCGTGGCCTTGCAGGTGCACCTGGTCTTGCGCGAGCGGCAGCGGCTCACCCCGCGCCACGCGGATCTGCCACTCCACCAAGTCCAGGCCCGTGAGCGCTTCGGTCACCGGGTGCTCCACCTGCAGGCGGGTGTTCATCTCCATCAGGTAGAAGTCACTGCCGTCGAGCAAGAACTCCACGGTCCCGGCACCCACATAGCCAGCGGCCTGGGCCAGCGCCACGGCGCAGGCGCCCATGCGCTCGCGCAGCGCGGCGTCCACCGCAGGGCTGGGAGCCTCTTCAATGATCTTCTGGTGGCGGCGCTGCACCGAGCAGTCGCGCTCGCCCAGGTGGATGCACGCGCCGTGGGCGTCGGCAAAGACTTGCACTTCCACATGGCGCGGCAGCAGCAGCGCGCGCTCGATGAGCAAGTCGCCGCAGCCAAAACCCGCCAGCGCTTCGGAGCGGGCACTCGCCAGTGCGGCGGCCAACTGCGCCAGGTCGGTGACCAGGCGCATGCCGCGCCCTCCCCCACCCGCCACGGCCTTGACCATGAGGGGCGTGCCGATGCGGGCTGCCTCGGCGGCAAAACGCTCGTCGCTCTGATCCTCCCCCGCATAGCCGGGCAGGCAGGGCACGCCATGCGCCTGGGCCAGCGCCTTGGCACCGGCCTTGCTGCCCAGCGCGCGGATGGCGCCGGGCGGCGGGCCGATCCAGCTCAAGCCTGCATCGATAACGGCCTGGGCGAAGTTGGCGTTCTCGCTGAGGAAGCCATAACCGGGGTGCACGGCATCGGCGCCCGTGGCGCGGGCGGCAGCCAGGAGCTTGTCGGTGCACAGGTAGGTGTCGGCGCTGGCTGCGCCGCCAAGGGCCACAGCCTGGGTGGCTTCGCGCACGTGCAGGGCGTTGGCATCGGGGTCGGAGTAGACGGCTACCGTTTCGATGCCCATGCGCTGGGCGGTGTGAATCACCCGGCGGGCGATTTCGCCGCGATTGGCGATGAGTATCTTTTTCATAGGCTGTGCCCTCGCGGCTCCATCGCCCGCCTGCACGCTGCGCGTGCACGGGCAATCTGCTTCGCCATGCCTGCGGCATGAACAGCCCGATTGGCTATGAGGATTTTCTTCATGAATTGGCACTCCACGGCGGCGCCTTGCGCGCGGCAAACGCCGCCAGCCCTTGTGGCGCCTCGGACCCACGCAACGCTTGCGCAAAAGCCATCGCCGCCTGATCCAGCAGCGCGGGCAATGGCGTCTCGGGCTGGGCCAGCAACAAACGTTTGGTAGCGGCCACGGCCTGCGGCGCTGCGGCGGCGTGGCGCGCGATGGCGACTTGCACAGCAGCCTCCATGTCGCCAGCGACCACCTCATCCACCAGCCCTGCATGTTGAGCCGTCGCGGCATCCCAGCGCTCGCCCGTCAGCAAGCACCGCCGCGCGGCCGCAGGGCCAAGGCGCCGCACGACAAACGGTGCAATCTGCGCTGGCACGATGCCCAGCGTGACCTCAGGCGTGGCGAATTGCGCGCTAGTGTGGGCAAGAACCTGATCTGCACAGCACACGAGCCCAAAGCCGCCGCCCATCGCGGCGCCCTCCACTGCCACGATGAACCACTGCGGCAGCGCGCACAGGGCCTGCAGCAGCGTGCCGAAGCGGCGGTTCAGTGGCACCAACGGATCAGCTGCGCCCGCAGCCAGGGGTTGGCCGATGGTCTTGGCAAAACCGCCCAGGCTGCCACCCGCGCAGAAGTGCCCGCCGGCACCGCGCAACACCACGCCGCGCAGCTCGGTATCGGCCGCAGCGCGCTCACACGCGGCTATCAAACCGTCAACCATCGCCTCGGACAACGCATTGCGGCTGGCCGGATCGTTGAGCGTCCAGGTTTCCACGCTGCCGCTGGCCAGCGGCGCGCTGTCGATCAACAGCGAGTCGGCCATGTCAGTGCGCGGGCCGCTTGGCGATGCCCATGAGCTTGGCGAGGATGCCCAGCATCACTTCGTCTGCACCGCCGCCAATCGACGCCAGCCGCCCGTCGCGGTACATGCGCGAGACCTTGTTCTCCAGCGTGAAGCCCATGCCGCCCCAGAACTGCAGGCAGGTGTCGGGCACCTCCCGGTTCAGGCGGCCGGCCTTGAGCTTGGCCATGCTGGCGAGCTCCAGTACGTCCTGCCCGTTCACGTACAGATCGCAGGCGCGGTAGGTGAGTGCACGCAACGCTTCGACCTCGGTCTTGAGTTCGGCCAGCTTGAACTGCACCCACTGCTGGTCGGCCAGCGTGCTGCCAAAGAGCTTGCGCTCCTGCGCGTAGTCGATGGTCCACTGGATGCAGTGGTTCAGCGATTCGAGCGTGCTGGCGGCGCACCACAGGCGCTCCTCCTGGAACTGCTGCATCTGGTAGATGAAGCCCTGGCCTTCGGCGCCGATGCGGTAGCGCTGCGGCACGCGCACTTCGTCAAAATAGATCAGCCCGGTGTCGCTGCTGTGCATGCCGATCTTGCGGATCTTCTGCGCCACTTCAATGCCCTTGGTGAGCTTGCCGTTAGGGCCATCGCGCATGGGCACCATCACCAGGCTTTTGTTCTTGTGCACGGGGCCTTCGCCCGTGTTGACCAGCATGCACATCCAGTCGGCCTGCAGGCTGTTGGTGATCCACATCTTCTGACCGGTGATCACGTAGTCGTCACCATCCTTGCGGGCCACGCTTTGGATGCCCGACACGTCGCTGCCCGCTGCAGGCTCGCTCACGCCGATGCAGCCCACCATGTCGCCCGCGATGGCCGGTGCCAGAAACTGGCGCTTGAGTTCTTCGCTGCCATAGCGCGACAGAGCCGGAGTGCACATGTCGGTCTGCACGCCAATGGCCATGGGCACGCCGCCGCAGTGGATGTGGCCCAGCGCCTCGGCCATGGCCAGGCTGTAGGAGTAGTCCAGCCCTGCGCCGCCATATTCCTCGGGCTTGCACAGGCCCAGCAGGCCCAGGTTGCCCATCTTCTTGAAGACCTCGTGCGCGGGGAAGATCTCGGCCGCTTCCCACTCATCCACGTGGGGGTTGATCTCTTCGTCGATGAAACGCTTGAGGGTCTTCTGGATCTCCCGGTGCTCGTGCGTGAAATGCATGGTGCTTGTCTCCTGCTGTTGCGTTTGTGTGTTGGTGTGCCTGCAAACCTCGATCAAGAAAGCTGAAACTGCCCCAGCGGCTGGGGCCGCCCGTTGAGCACCAGCTCCACCTGGTGCGCACCGGGGTAGTGGGTGCGTGTGGTCATCTGCTGCAGCGACAGCGTCTTGCCCACGGCCACGGTGGCGCCGGGGGCGATGTCCAGCGTCTGAAGCTTGAACACCTTGGGCGCCGCGCCACCATGGGCCTTGACGTAGTGCACCTTCAGGTCCGCCAGCACGCGCTGGGGTTGGGGCGTGGGGTTGTGCAGCTCGGCCTCGATGCGCACCTTGTCGCCAATGCGGGCACGGGCAGGCACCACGCGGGCGGCCCGCACATCCAGCGCTACGGCATGGCCCACGCCCAGGGCATCGAGCGCGCCAGCGTCGCCGCGTTTGATGAGAAAACGCAGGCCGTGGCGCACCAGGGCTTCGCGCGGGGCGGGTGCGTTCTGCAGCCAGGCACGCGCGGTGCCTACAGCCAGGTCGGGGTGGTCCTTGGCGATGTCGCCCAGGTGATTGGCCACCGAGCGGCGCACGTAGGACGATGGGTCGTCCTTGAGCGCATCGAGCAACGGCAGGGCCAGTTGCGAGTTGGCCTGGAATGCGGGCAAACGCGGCGCCCAGGGCAGGCGGGGACGCGTGCCTTCGCTCACCAGGCGGCGCACATGGGCGTTGTCGTCCTGCGCCCAGTCGCGCAGCCGCGCGAGCGTGTCGCCCTGGTGGAGCAGCAGGTAGGGGCGAATGCAGAACTCTGCCGTAAAGCGCTGGGTGAGCGCGTGCTGCGCGGCCATGGCCGCCTCGAAATGCGGCAGGCCGTGTGTGCCGATGTAGATGCTGTGCGGCAGGTACAGGAAGGCGCTGTACGGGCGGTCACCCGCGTCGGGCTCACCGGCGGCATCGATGCCCATGGGTGGGTCCATCGAATCGACCAGCACGCCCAGTGCGCGCGGCACGTCTTGCGGCAGGTGTGCCTGCAGGGCCTGGGCAATGCGCTGGCCGCGTGCCATCAACTCCAGCGATTCGTAGCCGGGCTCAATCTGGCGCAAGAAGGCCTGGGTATCGAAGGACCGCCACGCGCGCCGCACCATGGCTGCGATGCGCGGCGGCACGGTGTCGTTCAGCAGGTATTTGAGAGGCTCGGCCATCGTAGAGATTGCGTGCGAAGCGCTTACATCCGCGCCACGCCAAAGCTCAGGGGCCGCAGTGTGCGGGCCTGGGCCTCGGCGCAGGTGTCCAGGCAAAACGCCAGCACGGCACGCGTGTCGCGCGGGTCGATCACGCCGTCGTCCAGCAGCAGGCCGCTGGTGTAGAACGCATCGGCCTGGGCCTCGAACATGGCGACGATCTTGTCGAACTGGGCCTGCGATTCGACCGGGTCGGGCGTGATGCCTTTGCGCGCCAGCGCCGCCTCGGTCACGATCTGCATGGTGCGCGCAGCCTGCTCGCCGCCCATCACTGCCGTCTTGGCACCGGGCCAACTGAACAGGAAGCGCGGCGCATAGCCGCGCCCGCACATGCCGTAGTTGCCCGCGCCAAAGCTGGCGCCGCACTGGATGGTGATCTGCGGCACGGTGGCGTTGGTCACGGCCTGGATCATCTTGCTGCCGTGCTTGATCATGCCGCCCTGCTCGCTGTCTTTGCCCACCATGTAGCCCGTGGTGTTCTGCAGGTAGATGATGGGGTGGCCCAGTTGGCACATCCACTGGATGAAGTGCGTGGCCTTGTTGGCGCCGGCCACGTCGATGGGGCCGTTGTTGCTGATGAAGCCCACGGCATGGCCTTGGATGCGCCCTTGCGCGCACAGGGTGGCGGCACCGTAGCGTGCCTTGAACTCCAGCAGCTCGGAGCCATCCACCAACCGCGCGATGACCTCGCGCATGTCCACAGGCTGGCGCAGGTCGGCGGACATCAGGGACAGCAGATCGTCGGCGGACAAGCTGGGGCCGGGTGCGCTGGGTCGCGGGGGCATATTCCACCCCAGCTGCGCGACCACATCGCGCGCCAGGCCAATCGCCTCGCGGTCGTCCTGGGCCAGGTATTCGCCCAGGCCCGAGACGGCGGTGTGCATCTCGGCGCCGCCCAGTTCTTCTTCCGTCGCGATCTCGCCCGTGGCGGCCTTGAGCAGCGGTGGCCCGGCCAGAAAGGCGCGCGAGCGGCCCTGCACCATGATGACCACATCCGACAGCCCCGGCATGTAGGCCCCGCCCGCAGTGCCCGAGCCATGCTGCACGGTGATCACCGGAATGCCTGCCGCCGACAGCCGCGCCAGGTTGCGAAACAGCGTGCCACCGTGCACAAAACCTTCGACCCGGTAGCGCATGAGGTTGGCGCCTGCGCTCTCGACCAGATGCACAAAGGGCAGGCGCTCGCGCAGGGCAATCTCCTGCACGCGCAGGATTTTTTCCAACCCCATGGGCTGGATCGCACCCGCCTCGATGCCCGAGTCGCTGGCCACCACCATGCAGCGCACGCCACTGACGAAGCCGATGCCCGCGACCATGCCGCCACCGGGCACGGACTTCTCGGGGTCTTTCACGTCTTGCAGGTAGCCCGCCAGCGTGCACAGCGGCAACCAGGGCGCACCGGCATCCAGCAGCAGGGCCACACGCTGGCGCGGCAACAGCTGGCCGCGCTTTTCAAACTGGGGGAGCGACCGGGCCGAGGCGACGGCGGCGCGCTCTTCCAGCGCGCGCAAAGCATCGAGGCGCGCGGCCAAGGCCGTGCGACGCTTTTGTGCGTCGGGCGCGCCCGGGTTGAAGCGCGAAGCAAAGGCGGTGCTCATTCGGAATCCTTGGGTGCGCCAGAGGCTGGCGCTGCAGACGCGAACACGCGCGGCACCTGCGCGCGGTGAAAACCGCCATAGGGCTTTACGGCGGCGCGCTGCTGCGTGGCGGCGTCGGGTGCGCGCAGCGGCCAACCCAGGCGCACTTGCGGCCGTGCGCCGTCCACGCGCAGCGTGGTGCCGCTGATGAAGTTGGCTGCGGGGCTGAGCAAGAAGGTGATGGCGGCCGACACCTCGGCCTCCGTGCCGAAGCGGCCCAGCGGCACGGTCTGCGGCATGGCGCGCAGCATGTCGCCCGCCTCGGGCGGATAGTTGTCCATACCGCTGGAGGCAATGTAGCCCGGCGCCACGGCGTTCACGCGCACACCGCTGTGCGCCCATTCGAGCGCGGCGGTTTCAGTGAAGCTGACCATGCCAGCGCGCGCTGCACCGCTGTGCCCCATGCCCGGCATGGAGCCCCACATGTCGGCCACGATGTTGACGATGGAGCCGCCATGCTGCGCCATCCATTGCCGATAACACTCGCGTGCCATCAGGAAGCCGCCGGTCAGGTTGGTGTGCAGCACGGCCTCCCAGCCCTTGGCGCTGATGGATTCGAGCGGCGACATGAACTGCCCGCCCGCGTTGTTCACCAAGCCATCGATGCGCCCTTGCGCGGCCAGCACCTGCTGAACCAGCACGACCACCGCGTCTTCGGAGCGGATGTCGCAGGCAAACCAGGACACCGCACCGCCGTCGATGGTGATCTCATCGGCTACGGCCTGCAGCTTCTCGCGTTTGCGGCCGATCAGCACCACCTGCGCGCCCAGGCGGGCCAGCTCATGCGCGGCGCAGCGGCCAATGCCCGAGCCGCCACCGGTCACCACCACCACCTGGCCATCGAAAAGGCCTGGAGCGAACACAGAGTCGTAGGCGTTGGGTAAGGTGGTTGCCGTGGATGCCATGGTCGCTCTCTCCCTCTAGGTGCGGATAAAAAGAGCCAGGGCCTCGTCCGTCAGCGCGTCGAGCGACTTGCCCTTCTTGGGCGAGAACCACTGCACCGCCCAGTTGAGCGCGCCAAAGATGAACAACCTCGCCACGCCAGGCTCTGCCTGCAGCGCGCCCTGCTGCACCAGCGCTTCCAGCGCCGGCATCCACGCCGCCTCGTAGCTGTCCTTGATGCGGGCAATGCCCTTGCGCTGTGCGGGTGTGAGCGAGCGCCATTCGTACAGCATCACCGGGATGAAGCTGCTGCGCGGCCCGAGCAGGATCTCGAAATGGTGGCGGATGAGCGTGTGCAGCTGCTCGCTTGGTGTGGCCTTGGCGGGCAGCGCATCCAGCGCCTGCTGCTGGCTCTGCGTTGCCATGGTCATGCCCTCGCTCATCACGGCGTAGAGCAGCGCGCTTTTGCTTTCAAAATGATAAAAGGGCGAGCCGCTGTGCATGCCCGCAGCGGCGGCAATGTCGCGCGTGCTGGTGGCCGCAAAGCCCTGGGTACGAAAGAGCTTGGCGGCACCGTCCATGAGCTTGCGGCGGCGGTTGCCGTCGTCGAGTTCTTCGGCAGTTTTGCGCGGGCGGCCACGGGGACGGCGGGTGGCGGTTGTCTCTGCAGGGGTTGCGTTGGGTGCGGAATGGGCGCTGGAGGAAGCTACGGCCTTGCTGCGGGGGCGGGCCGGGGTTTTTTTGGGAGTGGGGGCAATGGCGCTGGTGCGCGGCACGGGTGAATCCATGCAGGCACGATAGCAAAATTGTTTATTTTCAGCAAGCAAGTGCTTTGTAAAAATAGATAGCTTGTCTGATCGCGATTGCTACGGGTGCTTTTTGAGGTTAAGCGCCGGTATTCACTGCCTGATTTGCTGTTCATTTGGAAGCAGGTCGCATGCCTATGCGAAGGACGGAGGCCGGACGACTCCCGGCTCCCGCACTCAACACGGGCATGCAGTAGCCACCGCACAAAAGCACCGACAGGCTCAACCCGAACGGATGGGAGGAGAACGAACTATAAAAACAATAGCTGCCAGCGCTTTATGAATAAGCGCTAGCAGCCAAAAAAGCCTTAGAACCAACGACTCAAACCACGCTGAAATCCTGCCTAGGCTCTTACCGAAAGATCCAGCGGTCTGCTACGCGGCTACCCACCTTCAGACTGCGCTGAAGTCGGGACGGCGCTTTTACCGAAAGATCATCCAGCCCGCTACGCGGTCTGCACCGCTACCGCGGCGGCCAGATTTCAGCTCTTGCTGAAATCTGGCTTTCTCTTTTCCATAAACGCCGAGAACGCTTCTCGCGCCGCGGGCTCGCGCAACATGCGCCCAAAGCTCTCACCCTCTTGCGCCATCACCTCCAGCACCTTCGCCGTCTGCCCGCCCTTCATCAACCGTTTGGTTTCGATGAGCGACGACAACGGCTTGGCCGCCAGCTTCTTCGCCTGCGCCTGGGCATAGGCATTGCACTCCGTCGGCGGCACTACACGGTTCACCAGCCCCACTTCCAACGCAGCCTCAGCCATGAAAGGCTCGCCCAGCAGCAAAGCCTCAGCAGCACGGTGATACCCCAGCATCTGCGGCACCAGCAGGCTCGACGCCGCCTCGGGACACAGGCCCAGATTCACGAAAGGCATGGAGAACGCCGCGTTATCGCCCGCATAGACCAGGTCGCAATGGAACAGCATCGTCGTGCCGATGCCCACGGCCGGGCCGCAGACCGAGGCGATCACGGGCTTGGGAAAGGTGGCGATGCCGCGCAGAAAACGAAACACGGGCGAGTCCTGCGTGGCCGGCGGCTGCTGCAGGAAGTCGCCAATGTCATTGCCCGCGCTGAAGATCGCCACGTCGCCCTGGAACACCACCACGCGCACGCTGGCGTCGGCCTTGGCGGCGTCAAGCCCGTCGGCCATGGCGGCGTACATGTCGCGCGTGATGGAGTTCTTCTTGTCCACGCGGTTGAAGGTGATGGTGGTCACACCGGCTTCGGTGTGGACAAGGATGTCTTGCCGGGCTGTAGTCATGGTTTGCAAAGCTCCTGAGAGAGATGGATCGGGAATGCGGCAACAACGCACACGCCACGCTGGCGTGTGACTATCACTCTTTGTAATAAACGATCTGGTGGCTGGTGGCCAGCAATGTGCCCACCTCGTTCCACAACTGGGCGGTCTGGTCGAAAAAGCCGTTGCGAAACTCTTGCCCGCGCGCCTGGCCCAGCAGATAACCGGTGCCGGTTTCTTGCAGTTGCGCCTGGCTGGCGTGGAAATACACCGTGATCGACACCGTGCCCGCAGGCACTTGACGCGCGCGGCGCAGCCACACACGGGGAAAAAACACATCCGCCAGTGCGGCCAGCGAGCAAAAATCGAGCGGCCGAGGCGGTGCATCGCGCATCCACAACTGGGTCAGGCTGTGGTCGCCGCTGCCGTCCCAGGTGCGCGGAATGAACCCTGTAACGGGGCGCATTTCATAACGGTTGAGCCATTCCACCGCCCCCCCAGGCACCACGATGGATTGATGGTCTGCCGGTTGCGGCACCTCGGGCATGGGCGTGTCGCCCACGCTCCAGGTTTCACGGCGCACCGCCGTCACCGCCGTGGCCGTGGTGGTGACCACCAGCGCACCTTCGGCGTCGGATTGCAAGATCGACAAGGTCCAGTGCTGGGTCGAGCGGTTGGTGCGCACCGGCACCGCCTGCACCGTGAAGGCCCCGGCCGCCAACGCTCCGGCGTAATTCACCGTGAGCGACAACGGATCACCCAGCCGGTCGGGGTGTTGCAAAACAGCCTGCAACAATGTGGCTGCGGTGATGCCACCAAACGGCCCCACCATGTTCCAGTAGCCCGCGTGCGTAGCCCCTTCGTACTGCCCCGCAGCGATAGTGGCCGCTGCCGACGGTGCGGGCAACGACGAAGACGATGACGCGACGGGCTGCAGGCGCAACGCCTCGTCAAAAGGATGGGTGGTAGAAGTCATGCTGCAAGTGTGCCGCGAAATACAAAAACAATCCGTCACGCAGGTGGCAAGGCCGGATACGTGCGCGAGGTTGACGGTGTGCGTGTCGGATCGCGAGGATGGCTGTACAAGGCTTCGACAAGCTCAGCCCGGCCGGATTTTTGGTGTGCTGGCGTCCTACAAAACACAAAGCGGTCACCCATTGCACGGCAGCCAGCCGCTATCCCCCCGCTCTACCCTTTTGCATCTTCCGCAAAGATGCAAGGAAACGATCCGATCCGTCGCGTAGCGGCGCGGATTGGGGCTTGCGCGAGGCTTCGACAGGCTCAGCCCGAACGGGTTGTTGGTGTGCGGGCTTCTTAATAAAAACAAAGCAGACCATCAAACGCAATGCGGTCTGCCCCCCTGCCCCCCTGC
>RCMZ01000344.1_pt1 | contig 26739 bp, 26 predicted proteins | sample 2041141 | NCBI WGS metagenome assembly RCMZ01 (sample SAMN09708263, study PRJNA481090) | Wastewater metagenome, whole genome shotgun sequencing project. | biome: sewage; isolation source: Davis station wastewater (DW) | place: Antarctica: Davis Station | collected 2010-03-01
TTACGCGCAGCGGTAGTTCAGTCGGTTAGAATACCGGCCTGTCACGCCGGGGGTCGCGGGTTCGAGTCCCGTCCGCTGCGCCATATTCGAAAGCCCTCAGGCAGAAATGCCTGGGGGTTTTTCATTTGCGCGGATTTTTCCGCGTTAATGAATCCTCACCGCGGCGCTTCGATTTTCTTCGCGCCATCTGCTTGTCAGCCTTGCGCAAGCGCTTGGCTCAATTCGCCAAGTGCTTGAACTATTCGGCATTTTCTCGCTCAGATCGTGGGTAGCCAGTGATTGAGGCGGCCTGCTAAGCTCGCCCCTTCACTCGAATCGCCCCTCAAGCGCAGGAACAAGGAATAAGCATGAAACAACATTTGGCAGCTGTAGCTCTGGTGAGCCTGGTTCTTGCGGGCTGTGATTCGCAAACCAGCGCCGAGCTGAAAACTCCGGCGCAGAAAGCTTCTTATGGCATCGGCCTGAACATGGGCAAGAGCCTGGCGCAGGAAGGCATGGATGATCTGGATTCCCAGGCTGTGGCCCAGGGCATCGAAGACGCCATCGGCAAGAAAGAGCAGAAACTCAAGGACGACGAGCTGGTTGAGGCGTTCGCCTTCCTGCAAAAGCGTGCCGAAGAGCGCATGGCTGCCCTGAACGACGAAGCGGCCAAGGCCGGCAAGAAGTTCCTTGAAGACAATGCCAAGCGTGACGGCGTGAAGACCACCGCTTCGGGCCTGCAGTATGAAATCGTTACCAAGGCCGAAGGCGCTCAGCCAAAAGCCACCGACGTGGTGAGTGTGCACTACGAAGGTCGCCTGACCGACGGCAAGGTGTTCGACAGCTCGATCCAGCGTGGTAGCCCGATTGATCTGCCGGTTAGCGGTGTGATTCCAGGCTGGGTTGAAGCCCTGCAACTGATGCACGTTGGCGAGAAGGCCAAGCTGTACATCCCGAGCGAACTGGCTTACGGCGCCCAGAGCCCGAGCCCGGCGATCCCAGCCAACTCGGTATTGGTATTTGATCTGGAACTGTTGTCGATCAAAGACCCGTCGGCAGCTGCTCCCCAGCAGTAAGCAGTAGCCTGGCACCCAGCGCCCCGTCTCGACGGGGCGTTGTGCATTCTGCGGGTGAGAAAATACCCACAGGGTGCTTGACGAGCCGGTTCTGGTGCGGGTTTGGCGATTGTTACCGTTACGGTTATGCACATTGACCCATACGCGTGACTGTGCCTTGGATCGAGTTCTGGTGGCACTTTGGGTTTTATTTTAAGTTATTGATTTTATTCATTTATTTTTGCTGTTTAAAAAATGCCCGATCTGTAGGGGAGGCCCGTGGGGCGGGGCTTTCGCCATGTTGTTAAGAATTTGTGCACAAGGTTATCCACAGCTTTTGTGGGTAACCTTGCGGGGCCCAGGCCGTGGGCGGTGGACCGCAGAATGGCGTTGGCTTGAGCGCCCGACGCGGCATGGCTCCTGTTAAGATGACGGCAATTAAGGAATGTGCCAGCCAGTCTGGTGCTGCTTTCCATGGAGCCCTGAACAATGAATGTGCAAGTGATCACCCGCGAAGGTGAGCCGGAATACGCTGTAGTGCCTTGGGCCGAGTTTCAGGCCTTGCTAAAGGCCGCCGGCATGCCGAGTAAATCCCCGATGGCCGAACCGGCTGCGCCACAACCGCCTGTGGCCGCGTTGAGCCAGATGCGCAGTCTGCGCGAGGGCCTAGGTTTGTCCATCGAGCAATTGGCCCGCACGGTCGGCATCAGCCCGTCCTACCTCGAATTGATCGAAACCGCCGAGCGCCAGCCGGACGCCGCCATCCGCCGCGCCCTGGCTCGTGCCTTGAGCGTCTCTGGCTGGAGTGATCCGTCTTGAGCGTGAAGATCAGTCGTCAGCATTGGCAGGCGCTGTTGCTGGAGCTGGACGATGCCCGTCGCAAGCGCCATCTGCTGACCTATCGCGCGCTGGTGGAGCGTCTGGAGTTGCCGACACCGGCGATGCAGACCCTGACGGCTGCGCTGGAGTACCTGGCAGGCCTGGATGCCCGTGCCGAGCGGCCATTGCGCAGTGCCCTGGTGATCAGCCAGGGTGCCAGTCGTCTGCCGCGCACTGGCTTTTTCGACTGTGTGTCGCAGTTGGGCCGCTTCAGCGGTCCTTCTGACGGTATCGCTGCGGCGTCCTGGCATGCCTCGGAAGTGGCGCGGGTATTCGAATTCGCCTACCCCGAGGAACTCTGATGCTGTGGTCGTTGCGGGCGCGTTTGGGTTATCTGCTGGCTCGGCGGTTGCTGGGCTGGCCCTGGCTGGTCAAGCAGCCGCGGGCTTGGCAGTGGATGCAGGGGCAATTTTCCCGCATGGCGGCGCTCGGTGACGTGGCGGCGCAAAGTTTCTATGGCCATCTGCTGCTGTTTCGCGGCCAGGGCCTGGGCGCGCGTGAGGAGGGCATGCGTCTGCTGCGCCTGGCGGCTCAGGCCGGTGATGGCAAGGCGGCCTATCAGTTGGGCGTATTGAGCCTGGCGGGCGATACGCGGCAGGCCGCCGATGGGCAGCTGGCGGCTAGTTGGTGGGCCATGGCGGCTGCGGCGGGTCATCCCCTGGCCGCGCGGCGGTTGGCGACCTTGTACCGTGACGGCGCGGCGGGGCAGCAAGCCGACCCGCAGCTGGCACAACGCTACGAGGCGCGTGCGGCCGAGTTGGGGCTCTGATTGTTCACCAGCAGCGTATCGACGATGTGCAGGCTGTAACCCGGTACGCCTTTGGCGTGATGCTTGGCTTGTGAGGCCAGCTCCGCCAACTGGCTGGCATCCAGCTGGGCGCAGGCTTGTGGATGCAGGTGCACGACGCCGATGGACAGGGTCAACAGGCCAAACTCCTGACGCTGGCCCTGGCGGTTAGTGGCGCTGAAACAGCCCGCCTGCAAGTGTTCTGGCCGATAGAAGCGCCGGCATTGGCCCTGAAAGTCCTCTTGCAACTGGTGCAGGCGCTTGCGCCAGTCCTTGGAACTGAGCACCAGGAGAAAGTCATCGCCGCCGATATGGCCGACAAAGTCGCAGGTTGGGTCGACCCGCTCGCTCAGGCAGTGGGCCAGGCACAACAGCACTTCATCACCCTTGGCATAGCCGTAGATGTCGTTGAACGGCTTGAAGTTGTCGATATCGACATAGCAGATCAGCGCTTCGCGTTCTTGCTGCAATACGCGGCTCAGGCACTGCTGAATCGGTACGTTGCCCGGCAGCAGGGTCAGCGGGTTGGCGTGTCGGGCTTGCTGGATCTTCAACTCGGTAATCAGCTTGAGCACGTCGATCACCCGGCCGAGGCCGTGATAAATGCCCTTGTGGGTAATGATGAAGTCTTCTTCGATGCGTTGCCGTGCCCGGCTGGTGAGCAGGCGGCTGACTTGCTGCAGGGATTGCTCCAGTTCGACGGCGAGAAAGTCGTCGCTCATCAGGCGACTGATCGGCTTGCGTGCCAGCAGGTCGGTGGCAAAGGGTTTCAGCAGGGCATCGGTCAGTGAGTGGCGATGGACGATGCCAATCGGCTGCTGCTGTTCGTCGAGCACCGCCATGGAGTTGAGGTTGGCCTGGGCGCGGAAGGCCGCCAGAACCTCGCCGATGGTTTGTTCGGCCTGCACGGCTGGTTGCTGGTTGAGCAGGGCGCTGAGGTCGCAGCCCTCATCCTGCAGGACACCAGGCCGCGCTTCCAGCAGGGGCAGGAGCTGTTGCGCCTCGTGTGCGGGCTGCTCTTGCGGGCGGCCAAGCAGGTAGCCCTGCAGCAGGTCCACACCCATTTCGGCGAGCACCGCCAGTTCCTCGGGGAGTTCGATGCCTTCGGCAATCACCTGAGCCCGTGAGGCCTTGGCCATCTGCAGGATGGAGCCGACGAACTCGCGTTTGACCGCATCCTGGTGAATGCCATCGATAAAGTGCCGATCGATTTTTACATAGTCCGGACGCAGCTCCGACCACAAACGCAGGCTGGAGTAGCCTGCGCCGAGGTCATCCAGGGCAATCGAAAAGCCCATGGCGCGGTAGTGATGCAAGGCGGTGTGGAGCAGGGAAAAGTCGTCAATCGGCGCCTGCTCGGTCAGTTCGATCACTACCTGGCTGGGAGCGATGCCATAGGTTTTCAGCAGCTGCAGGGTGCGGCCTGGCTGATGGCTGGCTTCCAGTAGGGATTCGGGGGAAATATTGAGGAACAGCTTGCCCGGCAGCTGCAGTTCGCTGAAGCGGCGGCAGGCGCTTTCTCTGCAGGCGAGTTCCAGTTCGCTCAGGCGACCGCTTTGGCGGGCCACGGCAAACAATGGAATGGGTGAGTGCAGGGGGCTGTTGGATGGCCCGCGGGTCAGGGCTTCATAGCCGAGAATGCGTCGTTCGGAGAGCGAGACAATCGGTTGGAACAGGCTGTGCAAGTTGCCTTGGGCCAGGATCTGGCTCAGGGCGCTTAACTGCTCGATGGTGGTCATGGGCGTCTCGTTGCCGGTGAAATAAACAGGCCGTCTGGTGGCGGCCTGTTTATTTCACGACAGTTGCGTGACGTTCTGATTACATCGCTGGGTTTAGGGTCTGTTGCCGTTTCATTCGCAGCCGCGCCGGAGCCGGTTTTTGTGCGAGGCAAGGCGCGAGGAGCGTGATTTGGTTGTTCCAAATAAGCGACGAGTAACGCCGCATCGCACAAAAACCGGCCCGGCCCTTCGGGTTGCGCGAGAAATGGCCCCCGCTGTTGTTGCAGGACTTGGCAAGGGAATAACCATTACCTGCGTCCTGCGCCTAACCGGGAGCCATTTCGCGCGGCAACGCGGCTCGCGATGAAACGGCAACAGACCCTAATGAGTGGCAACCGCCGGACGCAGGCCCAGATAGTCGAGCATGATCTTGCCGGTTTCGGTCAGGTAGGCGTCGTCTTCCGGTTTGGTTTTGGCTTCTTCCTCCGGGGCGGCGTCTTCGTCGACTTTCTTCAGTTCTTTCAGCTGCTCTTCGCCTTTGGCCTTGCGCCGGGCATTTTCCATCGCCAGTTGCTGGCCTTCGATGTCGGCATGCTGGGCGCGGCGCTGGGTTTCATTCAGGCTGACGGTGGTTTCATGCATCAGCTTCTGTGCCAGGGCCAGGCGCTCGCGGGTGAAGACGAAATCCGGGTCGGTGGCGGTGCGCGTGTTATGCCGGGCCTGCAGTTCGGCCAGGAAGGGCTTGAACGGATCGACCGCCGGTTTAATTGCTGGACGAATGCTGTCCCATGGCATGGCTTCAGGCAGGGCGCTTTCGCCGATTTCCTTGGTGTCGACTACCGCTGGGTATTCGATGTCCGGAATCACGCCCTGGTGCTGGGTGCTCTGCCCGGAGACGCGGTAGAACTTGGCCAGGGTCAGCTTCAGTTCGCCATGATTCAGCGGTTGCACGGTTTGCACGGTGCCCTTGCCGAAGGTCTGGCCGCCGATGATCAATGCACGGTGGTAGTCCTGCATGGCACCGGCAAAAATCTCCGAGGCCGACGCGGACAGGCGGTTGACCAGTACGGTCAGCGGGCCCTTGTAGAAGATCCCGGTGTTTTCGTCGTTGAGCACATCCACGCGGCCGTCGCTGTTACGTACCAGTACGGTCGGGCCCTGGTCGATAAACAGGCCGGTCAGCTCAGTGGCTTCCTGCAGGGAGCCACCGCCGTTGTTGCGCAGGTCGAGTACCACGCCGTCGACCTTTTCCTTTTGCAATTCGCCGAGCAGGCGTTTCACGTCGCGGGTGGTGCTGGTGTAGTTCGGGTCGCCAGCACGGAAGGCCTTGAAGTCGAGGTAGAAGGCCGGCACTTCGATCACGCCCAGTTTGTAGTCGTGGCCTTCGTGCTGCAGCTTGAGTACAGATTTTTTCGCCGCTTGCTCTTCCAGCTTCACGGCTTCGCGGGTGATAGCCACGACTTTGCTGGTCTGGTCATTAGGCGCATTGCTGGCCGGGATCACGTCGAGGCGTACCACCGAGCCTTTCGGCCCACGGATCAGCTTGACCACTTCATCCAGGCGCCAGCCGATCACGTCGACCATCTCGCCATTGCCTTGGGCCACGCCGATGATCTTGTCGGCAGGCACGATCTGCTTGCTCTTGTCCGCCGGGCCGGCCGGTACCAGGCGCACGACTTTGACGTAGTCATTGTCGTTTTGCAGCACGGCGCCGATGCCTTCCAGCGACAGGCTCATGTTGATGTCGAAGTTTTCCGCGTTGTCCGGCGACAGATAATTGGTGTGCGGGTCGTAGGTTTGGGCGAAGGCGTTGATATAGGCCTGGAAGATGTCTTCGCCGCGGGTTTGTTCGAGGCGCGAAATCTGATTTTTGTAGCGCTTGAGCAGCAGCTCCTGAATGGCCTTGGGTTCTTTGCCGGCAATCTTCAGGCGCAGGGCTTCGTCCTTCAGGCGCTTGCGCCAGAGATCGTCGAGTTCTGTGCTGTTCTTCGCCCAAGGGGCTTTCTCGCGGTCGGTTTGCAGGCTTTCGTCGATGCTGAAGTCGAGCTTGTCGACGCCGTCATCCAGTTGGGCCAGAACAAAGTCCAGGCGCTGCTTGAGGCGGTCGAGGTGGCGCTTGTAGATGATAAAGCCAGGGTCGAGATCGCCACTTTTCAGCAGGTCATCGAACTGGGTGCGCCATTGGTCAAACTCGGCAATGTCAGCGGCCGTGAAATAGCTGCGCGACGGGTCGAGCAGCTTCAGATAGCTGTCGTAGATCTTCAGCGAGCGCTCGTCGTTGAGCGGCGGCTTGTTGTAGTGATGGCGCTTGAGCAGCTCCACTACATTAAGGCTGGCAATCACTTGCTCGCGCTCAGGTTGCAAGGCGCTCCAGCTGTTGGACGCGGCACTGGCGGCAAGCAGCGACGGGGCAAAGCCGAGCAACAGGGCAAGCGTAGTGGCGGGGAAGAAATGCTTCATGCTGATTCGACGCGAAGGCTGCTGATAACGCATATTGGGCCATATTTTGGGGCGCCGGTTCCGTTACCCCGGCTGCAAATGCAAAAAACCCGGCAATTCCATGCTGGGCTCAGTCAAAACTCACTATGGAGGCAGCGTGAAGGCATTGCAAGGCGTCGAAGGGAGTGTGGAGTGGGTGCAGCGTCCGTCATTGAGCTGTGATGTCGGGCAGATTCGCATCCGGGTGGCGGCCGCGGGGCTGAATCGCGCCGACCTGTTGCAGCGTGCGGGTTTGTATCCGCCACCTGCCGGGGCCAGCGACATTCTCGGCCTGGAGTGTTCCGGGGTGGTGACCGAGGTCGGTGCCGGCAGTAACTGGCAGGTGGGTGACCGGGTTTGCGCCTTGCTGGCAGGCGGTGGCATGGCCGAGGAGGTGGTGGTCGATGGCCGTCACGCCTTGCCGGTGCCCGAGGGGGTGTCGCTGGCCGAGGCCGCGGCCTTGCCTGAGGTCTACGCCACGGCTTGGCTTAACCTGTATCAGCTGGCGGCCCTGCGTCCGGGCGAGAAAGTTTTGCTGCATGCCGGCGCCAGCGGTGTCGGCTCGGCCGCCATTCAATTGTGCAAGGCGTTTGGCAACCCGTGCTGGGTCAGTGTCGGCTCGGCAGATCGCTTGGCGTACTGCGAAGCACTGGGCGCCCAGGGCGGTGTGGTGCGCAAGGATGATTTGCAGGCCTTGCGCGACTTTGCCCCGTTCGACGTGATCCTCGATCCGGTCGGAGCCAGTTACGCGGCGCTTAATTTGCAGCTGCTGGCCCTGGATGGCCGCTGGATCAATATCGGCCTGATGGGCGGGCGTGAAGCGCAGTTGGACTTTGCCTTGCTGTTGGGCAAGCGTATCCAGTTGTTGGGCTCGACCCTGCGCAATCGTGATGAGCTGTTCAAGGCCGAACTGATGCACGACCTCGCCCAGCACGTATGGCCGCTGTTCGCTTCCGGTCAGCTCAAGCCGCAACTGACGCAGACCTTTGCTGCCGCTGATGTGGAAGCCGCCTTTGCCGCGCTGGCGAGCAATCAGGTGAGTGGCAAACTGGTATTGAGTGTCGACGCCAGCCTGCTTTAAAAACTGTATCAGAGCGATGGGTACGATTGGCTTAGCCAATCATGCCCATCGGTTCAATCAATGAGCCATTGTCATCAAGCCGGCCTATGATTCTCCCCGTCAAGTTACTAACCCCAATGAGGAACCACTCAATGTCGTTGATCAACACTCAAGTTCAGCCGTTCAAAGCCAACGCTTTCCACAACGGCAAGTTCATCGAAGTCACCGAGCAGAGCCTGAAAGGCCAGTGGTCGGTACTGATCTTCATGCCGGCTGCGTTCACCTTCAACTGCCCAACTGAAATCGAAGACGCGGCCAACAACTACGCCGAGTTCCAGAAGGCCGGTACCGAGGTCTACATCGTTACCACCGACACCCATTTCTCGCACAAGGTATGGCACGAAACGTCGCCAGCCGTAGGCAAAGCCAAGTTCCCGCTGATCGGTGACCCGACCCACGCCCTGACCAATGCGTTTGGCGTGCACATCCCGGAAGAAGGTCTGGCCCTGCGTGGCACCTTCCTGATCAACCCGGAAGGCATGATCAAAACCGTGGAAATCCACTCCAACGAAATCGCCCGTGACGTGTCGGAAACCCTGCGCAAGCTGAAAGCTGCCCAGTACACCGCCGCTCACCCAGGTGAAGTGTGCCCGGCCAAGTGGAAAGAAGGCGAGAAGACCCTGGCTCCGTCTCTGGACCTGGTTGGCAAGATCTAACAACGCTGTGTTGTAAGACCTGCTCTGCGCTTCGCGGGCTGAGATCCAGCCCTCAAAGTGCCCGAACGCCCGGGCGCGATCCGTCCGGGCGTTTGTTTATCCAAAATTTGTCATAGGAATCGCAGTCATGTTGGACGCCACTCTTAAAACCCAGTTGCAGGCTTACCTTGAAAAGGTTGTTCTGCCGTTCGAGATCGTCGCTTCCCTCGATGACAGCGCGAAATCCGAAGAGCTGCTTGGTCTGCTCAATGACATCGTCAGCCTGAGCGACAAAATCGCTCTGCGCACTGATGGCAACGACAGCCGCAAGCCGTCGTTTGCCCTCAATCGCCCGAACGGCAATATCAGCCTGCGTTTCGCCGGCCTGCCGATGGGCCATGAGTTCACTTCCCTGGTACTGGCTTTGCTGCAAGTGGGCGGTCACCCGTCCAAGCTGGCCCAGGATGTGATTACCCAGATTCAAAACCTCGAAGGCGAATTCAACTTCGAGACCTATTTCTCGCTGTCCTGCCAGAACTGCCCGGACGTGGTCCAGGCGCTGAACCTGATGGCCGTGCTCAACCCCAATATCCGTCACGTGGCCATCGACGGTGCGCTGTTCCAGGCCGAAGTTGAAGCGCGGCAGATCATGTCGGTGCCGAGCATCTACCTGAATGGCGAACTGTTCGGCCAAGGCCGGATGGAAGTTGAGCAAATTCTCGCCAAGATCGACACCGGTGCCAGCGCCCGTGACGCCGAGAAACTCAGCGCCAAGGATGCCTTCGATGTGCTGGTTATCGGTGGCGGCCCAGCTGGCGCCTCAGCGGCCATCTACGCCGCCCGTAAAGGCATCCGTACCGGTGTTGCTGCTGAGCGTTTTGGCGGTCAAGTGCTCGACACCATGGCCATCGAGAACTTTATCTCGGTGCAGGAAACCGAAGGGCCGAAACTGGCCCGCGCCCTGGAAGAGCACGTCAAGCAATACGACGTCGACATCATGAACCTGCAGCGTGCCACGGCCCTGGTTCCGGCCAGCCATGCCGGCGGCTTGCACGAAATCAAGTTCGACAGCGGTGCGACCCTCAAGGCCAAGACGGTGATTCTCTCCACCGGTGCGCGCTGGAGGGAGATGAACGTACCGGGCGAGCAGGAGTACCGTGGCAAGGGCGTGGCTTACTGCCCGCACTGTGACGGCCCGCTGTTCAAGGGCAAGCGTGTGGCGGTGATCGGCGGCGGTAACTCCGGCGTGGAGGCGGCCATCGACCTGGCCGGCATCGTCGCCCATGTGACCTTGATCGAGTTCGACAGCCAATTGCGTGCCGATGCGGTATTGCAGAACAAGCTCAACAGCCTGGGCAATGTGACCATCATCAAGAGTGCCTTGACCACTGAAGTGCTGGGTGACGGCCAGAAGGTCAGTGCTTTGGTCTACAAGGATCGCAACAGCGATGAGCTGCACACAGTCGAGCTGGAAGGCATCTTCGTGCAGATCGGCTTGCTGCCCAACAGCGACTGGTTGAAAGGCGTGGTGGAGCTGAGCCCGCGTGGCGAGATCATCGTCGACGCCAAGGGCGGCACCAATATCCCCGGCATCTTTGCTGCCGGCGACGTGACCACCGTGCCCTACAAGCAGATCGTCATCGCCGTGGGCGAAGGTGCCAAGGCATCTCTGAGTGCCTTCGACCACCTGATCCGCAGCTAAGCGACTGCGCAATGCAAAACGCCCCGGCATCTGCCAGGGCGTTTTTGTTTGCAGCGCAGGCTAATTCTTCAATCGATAACCGCTGCGGAACATCCAGCTGACGATCACCAGGCACAGGGCGAGAAAGCCCAGGGTCATGCCCACGCTGAGGCCGACATTAACGTCGGCCACGCCGTAAAAGCTCCAGCGGAAGGCGCTGATCAGGTACACCACCGGGTTAAACAGGGTGATGGTCTGCCACACGGGCGGCAGCATGCTGATGGAGTAGAAGCTGCCACCGAGGAACGCCAGCGGGGTGACGATCAGCGCTGGCACCACCTGGAGTTTTTCCCAGCCGTCGGCCCAGATGCCGACGATGAAGCCGAACAGGCTGAAGGTCACGGCGGTCAGGGCCATCAGCAGCACCATCCACAGCGGGTGGGCAATCTCGAAGCTGACGAACAGGCGGGCGGTGAGGAGGATCACCAGGCCGAGAATCATCGACTTGGTGGCCGCCGCGCCGACATAGCCGACGACGATCTCGAAGGGCGAAATCGGTGCCGACAGCACTTCATAAATCGTCCCCGAATAACGGGGCATATAGATGCCAAAGGCGGCGTTGGAAATACTCTCGGTGAGCATCGCCAGCATGATCAGGCCCGGCACGATAAAGGCGCCGTAACTGATGCCATGTACCTCGGTCATGCTGGCGCCGATGGCTGAGCCGAACACCACGAAATACAGCGAGGTGGAAATCACCGGGGTGGCGATGCTCTGCAGCAGGGTGCGCCAGGTGCGTGCCAGTTCAAACAGGTAAATCGCACGGATCGCATAAAGGTTCATGCGCGCGCCCTCAGCAGGTTGACGAAAATCTCTTCGAGGGAGCTTTCGCTGGATTTCAGGTCCTTAAAGTCAATGCCGTTAGCCGCCAGGTCGCGCAGCAGTTCGGGAATGCCGGTGTGCTCGCGCTGGCCGTCGAAGCTGAACACCAGCTCATGGCCATCATCGGCCAACTCCAGGGCGTAAGGCGCCAGGGCGACGGGAATCAAACTCAGCGGCTGCTTGAGTTGCAACGTCAGCTGCTTTTTACCGAGGCGCTGCATCAGCACGTGTTTGTCTTCCACCAGGATGATCTCGCCCTTGCTGATCACGCCGATGCGGTCGGCCATTTCTTCGGCTTCTTCGATGTAGTGGGTGGTCAGGATGATGGTCACGCCGCGTTCGCGCAGGCGGCGGACCATGGCCCACATGTCGCGGCGCAGTTCGACATCGACGCCAGCGGTGGGCTCGTCGAGAAACAGGATCGAGGGTTCGTGGGACAGCGCCTTGGCGATCATCACTCGGCGTTTCATGCCGCCGGACAGCTCAAAAATCTTTGCGTCCTTCTTGTCCCACAGCGACAGGTCCTTGAGCAGTTGTTCGAGGTAGGCCGGGTCCGGCTTCTTGCCGAACAGGCCGCGACTGAACTGCAGCGTGGCCCAAACGGTTTCAAACACGTCGTTGACCAGCTCCTGAGGCACCAGGCCGATCTGCGAGCGGGAGGCGCGGTAATCCTTGATGATGTCATAACCACCGACCTGCACCGAGCCGCTGCCGGGGTTGACGATGCCGCAGATGATGCTGATCAGGGTGGTCTTGCCCGCGCCGTTGGGGCCGAGCAGGGCGAAGATTTCACCCGCCTGGATGTCCAGATTGATGCTGCGCAGGGCGGGGTGGCCGGAGGCGTAGGTCTTGTTCAGTTGCTGGATGGAAATGACCGGTTGCACGAAAAATCCTCGGGCGGGCAGGGGTGAACAAGGTTGCTGGGCGCCAGGGCCCGCCGCTTGGCGGGCGCGCTAGCCCTGGCGGCGTAGCGCCAGGGTGTAGCTCAGGGCAGTTCGCGGCTGGCGTAGAAGGCGCTCAGCACTTTGACCAGGTGGGCCAGGTCATGGCTGCCGGCCAGCTCGCGGATCGAGTGCATGGCGAAGGTCGGCAGGCCGATATCCACGGTGGGCACGCCCAGGCGGCTGGCGGTGATCGGCCCGATGGTCGAGCCGCAGCCCATGTCGCTGCGGGTTACGAAGCTTTGCACCGGCACTTCGTTTTCCAGGCACAGGTGGCGGAAAAAACCGGCGGTTTCACTGTTGGTGGCGTAGCGCTGGTTGCTGTTGATCTTGATTACCGGGCCAGCGTTGAGCTTGGGGCCGTGGTTGCTGTCGTGCTTGTCGGCGTAGTTGGGGTGCACGGCGTGGGCGTTGTCGGCGGATACCAGCAAGGAGCGCTGCATGACTTGGGCAAAGCCGTCCGCGTCCGGCAGCAGGCGTTGCAGCACCTGTTCGAGCATCGGCCCGTCGGCGCCGCAGGCAGAACAAGAGCCGACCTCTTCGTGGTCGGTGCACACCAGTACGCAGGTTTCTTCGCTGTCGGCGGTCAGCAGTGCCTGCAGGCCGGCATAGCAGGACAGCAGGTTGTCCAGGCGCGCGCCGGCAATGAAGTCGCCATTCAGGCCGATCACCGCTGCGCTCTGGGTGTCGTAGAAGCTCAGCTCGTAATCCAGCACCGCGTCGGCGTTGAGGTCGTGCTCCAGGGTCAGTTGCTCGGCCAGCAGGGCGCGGAAGTCGGCGCCGGTTTCGCTGGCGACCTGGGCCAGGATCGGCGGCAGTTCGTTTTGTTGGTTGATCGCCCAGCCCTGGTTGGCCTCGCGATTCAAGTGGATGGCCAGGCTCGGGATGATGGCGATCGGCAGGCGGAAATCGATCAGCTGGCTCTGCACCTTGCCGCCTGCACGGAAGGTCACCCGCCCGGCCAGCGACAGGTCGCGGTCAAACCAGGGGGCGAGCAAGGCACCGCCGTAGACCTCCACCCCCAATTGCCAGAAGCCTTGCTTGTGCAGCTCCGGGTTGGGTTTGACCCGCAGGCACGGACTGTCGGTATGGGCACCGACCAGGCGCAGGCCAGCCTCCAGCACCGGGCGGCGGCCGAGCTGGATGGCGATGATCGAGGAGTCGTTGCGGGTCACGTAATAGCGCCCGCCGGCTTCGACGGCCCAGCTCTGGCGCTCGTCCAGGTGCTGGAAACCCGCGGCCTCCAGGCGTTGAGCAAGGCTGGCGGTGGCATGAAAGGGGGTCGGTGAGGCCTTGAGGAAATCGATCAGGCCTTGATTCAGCACTTCGCGCATACGGGACTCCGGGCGGTTATGCCCGGAGTTTAACGTAATTGATTCGGCTGATGGGGTGCGCGCCGCCGGCTAGAACGGTGCCGGGCACTCGAAACGCATCCGCTCGCCCGTTTGCGGATGGGTTAGGGCGAGCATGCTGGCGTGCAGGCACAGGCGCGGATAGGCGGCCAGGGCTTCGGGGTGGGCATAGAGGCCGTCGCCCAGCAGCGGATGGCCGATGGAGAGCATGTGTACGCGCAACTGGTGCGAGCGGCCGGTGATCGGGGTGAGCTCGACGCGGCTGTAATGGCCACAGCGCTCCAGCACCTTCCAGAAGGTCTGGGCGTGTTTGCCTTGCTCGTGGTCGACCACATGGCGTGGCTTGGTGGGCGGGTCGTAGCGCAGCGGCAGGTCGATGCTGCCGCTGTCGGCGGCAGGCTCACCCCAGCACAGGGCGGTGTAGGCCTTTTCGGTTTCGCGGTCGTGGAATTGCCGCGACAATTCGCGGTGGCTGTCGGCGTCGCGGGCGAGCACGATGATGCCGGAGGTTTCCCAGTCCAGGCGGTGCACGATGCGCGCTTCCGGGTAGCCGTTGTCCTGCAGGCGGGTGACCAGGCAGTCCTTGTTGTCTTCGGCGCGGCCGGGCACCGAGAGCAGCAGGGTGGGCTTGTTGATCACCAGCAGGGCGGCGTCCTGGTGGATGATTTCGACATTCGACAGCGGCATGGTGCGTTCCACTAATGCTAGGGGGCATAAATGCAAACGGCGGCCCATTGGCCGCCGTTGTTCACGTCCGCGCGATCAACGATCGGGCAGGGTGATGTTCAGCTCAAGGATCGAGCAGCTGCCCTGGTTCTCCAGGGCGACCTGGACCTGGTCCTGGTCGATGTTGACGTACTTGCGGATCACTTCCACCAGCTCTTTCTGCAGAGCAGGCAGGTAGTCAGGTTGACTGCGCTGGCCACGTTCGTGGGCAACGATGATCGACAGGCGCTCTTTGGCAACTGAAGCGGGGGTTTCCTTCGGCTTGCGCTCGCGAAAGAAGTCGAAAATATTCATTCACGGCCACCAAATAAACGCTGCATGAGTCCTTTCTTCTGCACATCGAGGAAACGATGGGCAACTTCCTTGCCGAGCAGACGGTCGACGGCATCGCCATAGGCTTGGCCGGCGTCGCTTTGGTCGTCGAGAATCACCGGCACGCCCTGGTTGGAAGCCTTGAGTACCGCTTGCGATTCCGGGATCACGCCGAGCAGGCGGATGGCGAGGATTTCTTCAACGTCTTCGACGCCGAGCATCTCGCCCTTGACCACGCGCTCAGGGTTGTAGCGGGTCAGCAGCAGGTGTTCCTTGATCGGCGTTTCGCCCTGTTCGGCGCGGCGCGATTTGCTCGCCAGCAGGCCGAGCATGCGGTCCGAGTCGCGTACCGAGGAAACTTCCGGGTTGGTCACGACAATAGCCTCATCGGCGAAGTACATCGCCAGGTGGGCACCGGTTTCGATACCGGCCGGGGAGTCGCAGATGACGAATTCGAAGTTTTGCGACAGTTCGTCGATGACCTTGCCGACGCCTTCTTTGGTCAGCGCGTCTTTGTCGCGGGTCTGGCTGGCGGCCAGTACGTAGAGGTTTTCCAGGCGCTTGTCTTTGATCAGGGCCTGGGTCAGGGTCGCTTCGCCGTTGATGACGTTGACGAAGTCGTACACCACGCGCCGCTCGCAACCCATGATCAGGTCGAGGTTACGCAGACCGACGTCGAAGTCGACGATCACGGTCTTGTGCCCGCGCAGGGCGAGGCCGGTGCCGATGGCAGCGCTGCTGGTGGTTTTGCCCACGCCGCCCTTGCCGGAAGTGACTACGAGAATCTTGGCCAAGGTGCTTTACCCCAAATATCGATTAAACGGCAACGTGATCAGCCAGAACGGCGGCTTTGCGGGTGCCGTGTGTCCCTTAAAATTGGCCGCAGTATCCGTTAAAGGCGGGTGATGTTCAACACGTCAGCCGACAGGCTGACCTGTACCGCTTCGGCCCATAACGGCTCGCGGCGCAGGTCTTCGGCGACCTTGTACTGGCCGGCAATGGACAGTAATTCGGCGCCAAGTTGTTGGCAGAAGATGCGTGCCGTGCGATCGCCCTTGATCCCGGCCAGCGCGCGACCGCGCATCGGGCCGTAGACGTGGATATTGCCGTCGGCCAGCAGCTCGGCACCGGCGCTGACCGGCGCCAGTACGATCAGATCGCCGCCCTGGGCGTACACCTGTTGGCCGCCGCGGATCGGGGTGGTGATGACTTTGCTTGGGCGGGCCACTGGTTCGGCAGGTTTCTCTGGCTCTTTGACCGGCTCCGGCTCGATCAGCCGCTCGCGGGCGCCGGAGGGCGGTAATACGGGTAAATCGAGGGCCTGGGCGGCGCTGATCTGGTCTTCGCGGCTGGCCCGCACGGCCAGGGTGCGCAGGCCATGCTGGCGGCAGACGCTCATCAGGGCGGCCAGGTCGAGGCTGGGTTCGCCCTCAGGCAGTTTATCCAGGGCCAGCACCAGTGGGGTATTGCTGAAGAAGTTGGGCGCTTGGGCGACCTTCTCCGCCAACTGCCGGTCGAGGCGCTCCAGGTCGTTGTGGGCCAGCTCCAGTACGGTGATGGCCAGCATACTGCCTTTGAGTTGGAACACGGGATCTTGGTCGAGAAGGTCGGCTTGGCTCATGGTCTGCACAGAAGGACAAAGGCGGCTGTCAAGCAGCGGCACCCGGCGGCTGTCGCCGCGGATGAAGGGAACGCTACCAGCGAAATAGGCGACGACTTATAGCGAGAACGTCGGTGGGCCGCAAGCCGGGCAACCTATGTAGAATGCGCGACCCTGGTTGTGATTTTGGAATATGTAATGGAAGGCCCACGGTTTCGTGCCTATTTTCTTCATCCGCGGTTCTGGCTGTTGTGGCTGGGCCTGGGCCTGCTGTGGTTGGTCACGCTGCTGCCTTATAGCGTGCTGCTGCGCCTGGGGCGTGGGCTGGGCGCGCTGATGTACCGTTTGGCCAGCTCGCGGCGGCAAATCGTCGAGCTCAATCTGCAACTGTGTTTTCCCCAGTTGTCCGAGTCTGAGCGCCAGCGTCTGGCGCAAGAAAACTTCGCCTCCACCGGCATGACCTTTTTTGAAATGGCCATCAGCTGGTGGTGGCCGGTCGAACGCCTGCGTCGCCTGGGCACAGTCGAAGGGGTTGAGCATCTGCAACAGGCCGAGGCCGATGGTCAGGGCGTGATTCTGATGGCCCTGCATTTCACCACCCTGGAAATGGGCGGTGGCTTGCTGGCGTTGCAGCGCGGCATGTACGGCATGTACCGGCCGCACAAGAATCCGTTGTTTGACTATGTTCAGCGCCGTGGCCGCGAACAGCGCCTGCTGGGTGTGATTGACCGCGATGATGTGCGTGGCATGCTCAAGACGCTGCGTGCTGGCGGCGTGGTCTGGTATGCCCCCGACCAGGATTACGGCGCCCAGCGCAGCGTATTTGTACCCTTGTTCGGCGTGCCGGCGGCTACGGTTACGGCCACCAGCAAGTTTGCGCGGATGGGCAAGGCGCGGGTCATCCCCTTTACTCAAGAACGCTTGCCCGATGGGCAGGGCTATCGGGTTATCGTCCATCCGCCGCTGGCAGATTTTCCCAGCGAGAGTGAGGAGGCCGATTGCCTGCGCATCAATCAATGGATCGAGCAGGCCATTCAGGTTTGCCCTGAGCAGTACTTGTGGGCCCATCGACGGTTCAAGACGCGCCCGCCAGGTGAAGCCAAACTGTACAAAAAACGCCGCTGAGAAGCGCTTCTCCACTTGCCACGAAACGCCGGGAAGTTTGCATGCACCAAGCCGCCAGCCCCAACAAGCACGTGACTGGACTGATTCTCTCGGGCGGTGGGGCGCGTGCGGCCTATCAGGTCGGGGTGCTGGCGGCGATTGCCGATTTGCTCCCGGACTCCGCGAAGAATCCGTTTCCGGTGATCGTCGGCACCTCGGCCGGGGCCATCAATGCCGTGGGCCTGGCCTGCGGGGCGTTGCATTTCAGCGAAGCGATCCGCCGTCTGACGGCGGTCTGGCAGGGCTTTCATACCCATCAGGTGTACCGCAGTGACTGGCCAGGGGTGCTGCGTCAGGCCGGGCGCTTCGTCGGTCACAGCCTGCTGGGGCTGGGCGGCGATATGCCGGTGGCGCTGCTGGACAGCTCGCCACTGCGCGAACTGCTCGGCCGCGAGCTGGATTTTTCCGGCATTCACGCCGCGGTTGCCCGCCGGCAGCTGCGCGCGGTGGCGGTGACGGCCTTCGGCTATGAGTCGGGCCAGGCGGTGACCTTCTATCAGGGCCGCGGCAGCATTGATCCCTGGTTCCGCCATCGGCGTGTCGGCGTGCCCACCCGTTTGAGTCTCGAACACCTGCTGGCCAGTGCGGCGATTCCGTTGATCTTTCCGCCGGTCAAGGTCAATCGCGAGTACTTCGGTGACGGCGCGGTGCGTCAGTCGGCGCCGATCAGCCCGGCCTTGCACCTGGGCGCTACGCGGGTGCTGGTGGTCGGCGTGAGTGGCAACCCCCAGGGCAGCGGGACGCCGCCCGTTGAACTGCCGCGGGCGCCGAGCGCGCGGCCGCCGAGCCTGGCGCAAATCAGTGGGCATATGCTCAACAGCACCTTTATCGACAGCCTGGAGGGCGATATCGAGCTGTTGCAGCGCCTCAATCATATGAGCGGCCTGGTGCCGTCTGGCCTGCATCCGCGCGGGCTGGGGTTGAAGCCGGTAGATGTTCTGGTGATTGCGCCCAGCCAGCCGTTGGACCAGATCGCCGCCCGCCATCGTCATGAGCTGCCGAAAACCCTGCGCATGTTTCTGCGCGGGCCGGGTGCGACCAAGGCCAGTGGCGCTGGCGTGCTGAGTTATCTGCTGTTTGAGGCGGGTTACTGCGGCGAGCTGATCGAGCTTGGCTACCAGGATGCGATGGCGCGCAAAGAAGCGCTGAGCAGTTTCCTCGATCTCGGCAGCCTGAGTGCCGCTCCTCAGGTTCTCGACCCGCTGTCGACGCGCTGAGGAGCGGTTGCTGAGCGCTTAGTCGCTGACCTGCAGCCTGCGCACTTCGCCGTACAGGTAACGCACCCGCGAGTATTCGAAAGGCGTATTTAGCTGGCCGTATTTGAACGGCGTGACATAGCGCGTATCGATGGCCTCCAGGACTTTGATTTCTGGATGCTGGCTGCTGCTTTCGGCCACGTCGAGGTAGTTGATGTTGCTGACCGCCACGGTGTCAGCCACCAAGCCCGTGGTATCGCGCAGGTTGGACGGGCCAAACAGCGGTAACACCAGGTAGGGGCCGTTGGGCACGCCGTAATGGCCGAGGGTCTGGCCAAAGTCTTCACGTTCTTTGGGCACACCCATGGCGGTGGCCGGGTCCCACAGGCCGCCGACACCCAGCAGGGTGTTGAACAGCAGGCGCGCGGTGGTGCGCATGGCCCGTTCGCCCTTCAACTGCAGCAAGCTGTTGCCCAGGCTGGTGACATCGCCCAGGTTGCTGAAGAAGTTGCTTACGCCGGTGCGCAGCGGCTTGGGGGTGACGTAGACGTAGCCCTGCACTGCCGGCAGCATGACCCACTGATCGAGGCGGTAGTTGAACTGGTAGATGCTGCGGTTCCAGCGCTCCAGCGGGTCGTAGACCTGCATGGCGGCGTTGCTGGCGGTGACGAAGGTGTCTGGCCCGGAGACGAAGGTCAGACGTTGCAGCGGTTGGGTGAAGCCTTCATCGGCGCTGTGGCTGGCTTGGTCGGCGTGAGCCAGGCCGCTGCCCAGGAGCAGGGCGGTCAGGAGCAGGTGCTTAGCCACGGAAAAACTCCAGCATGGCGTCGGTGTTGACGCGGTAGTCGAGGTTGCCGCAATGGCCGCCCAGGGGGTAAACGCTCAGGCGCGGGCCGAAGGTTTGACGCAGGAAACTGAGGTCGCCAGGGCCGAGGATCAGGTCATCGGCGTTGGTCATTACCGCAATTTTCGGCGTGTTCTTCAGATAGCTTTCCAGGGCGTGCAGGCTGACCTGCTGATTGAGCTCTGGCAGCGAGCCTCCCGCATGCTTGGCCTGCCACATGGGCAGTAATTGCTGTTCGGCGTAGCAGCGGAAGTTGCAGGCGGCAGCTTTCTGGAAGAAGGGGGTCAGCTCGGTGCCGTAGTTGAACTGCTGCTGGGGCGGGGTAATCAGGCCGCGCCGGTTGATCAGGTCGGAGGTGAACACGATATCCGCCACCGAGAAGCGGAAGGCGCTGCCGATCAGCGCGGCCATGGTCGGCGTATTGAGGCGCTCCTTGGAGTCCTGAAAGTCATACAGCAGCGCCTGGTCGATTTCGATCCGGCCCTTGTCCTTGAAGTAGCGTGCCAGTTTGTCGAAGACCAGATCGAAGGACGCCGACTGGCCTTGCAGCCGCAACTGCGCCCGCGACAGGCGGTCGAGGTTGTCGACCGAGGTCAGCAGGTCCACGGGCGGGTTGAGCATCAGCACCCGTTTGAAGTTGAAGCTTTTGCGCTGTTCATCCAAGTGGCTGACAAAAGCGGCGTTGAGGGCGCCCAGGCTGTAGCCGGTGAGGTGGTAATCGGTGACTTGCAGGTCGCCGTGCTGGGCCTTGATGCCTTCCATCACCCGGTACAGGTCTTGGGCGTCTTCGCTGGAAATACCCGGCGTGGCGCTGGTGGACGCCGCCGTGATGAAGTCATAGCTGGTCGGCGAGGACAGTTGCACAACATGGTAGCCGGCACCGTAGAAGAGCTTTTTCAGAAACTCTGGGGTACCGCTGGAGTAGCTCATGCCGGTGCCGGCGATGATGAAAATCAGCGGTGCCGGGCCGTCCTGTTGGGCCAGGCGATAGGGCAGGCTGGTGCCATTCCAGAAAATATCAGGCAGGCGCTTGCTGCCGTCGGCATGCAGCTTCAGACGGTAGTCGCTCTGGTCGATGTCCTCGTCAGCAGGCACGCTCGGGCGCAGGTTCGGCGGCGTGCCGCCGATGGTGGCTTCGAATGGATTGCTGACGGGGTAGCCGTAGGTGGTGGCATCAATGCGGGTGGCCTGGGCTGACGTGGTCAGAAACAGGCCGACAAGCATGGCGGCAAGGCTGGTAAGCCGGAGCATGGTGCAATCTCATGGGGTTAGAGTCGGCTAAAGGACCATAGAGACTATGGCGTACACAATGGGGCAACCCTGAAACAAGGAATTATTTTTTCTATTGGCCTGTGGTTGCGGGTGTGTATGGCTTGCATCGCCGGGGTTGGCGGTTATCCTTGGCGCCGTTTTTGCCTTCTGGAGTAGTTCTATGTCGCGCCCTGTACCGCTGATTTTGTTGCTGGTTCTGTCGCTGTGGTTGGCGGCCTGTTACGGCGTGCGCTTTGGTTTTATGGAAGATGGCCAGTGGGTGGGCGCTTGTGCCGATGATGCTGGTCTTTGGCAGTGCCAGGTGCGCGCCACGCTGGGGCTGTTGATTCACTGGCGAGTGCTGGCCTGGGTGGCACTGGGGGCGGCGCTGTTGGGGTTCTTGCTGCCGGGTCGCAAGGGTTCGGTGCTGGCTGTAGTGGCGCTGCTGTTCGCCTTGCCTGCCCTGGTGCTCTACACCGCCAGTCTGGCGGTGTTTGCTTTGGTGATCGCAGCGCTCCGCCTGGTGCGGGCGCCGCGTCCGGCCTGAGGTTGCCGGCATAAAAAAGGGATGACCATGGTCATCCCTTTTTTTGTCCGCGTTTTTTACCCGCGTGCTAGGCGCAGGCTGCGCCACAGGGCGCCGAGCAGCAGCAGGCTGACAGCCGCCCAGCCAATGGCCTGGAGGTTGCCGAGAGTTTCCTCGTACAGCTGCGGCACGATACCGGCGCCGACAAAGACCGCCAGCAGGGCGATTTCGCGGCGCGGTGCGGCCACCGGGCGGCACAGGTAGAACAGCGCCGGCAGCAGCAGGGCGGCGCTCGGGAAGCTGCGGTAGCGGGCGTCGAACACCAGTGCCAGCATCAGCACTGCGCCGGCAAAGCCGCTGGCCAGCAACCACCAGCCGGCTCGGGCCTGCAGCCAGGCATAGGCGCGTGCGCGCCAGCCGCTGTGGCTGCTCAGGCTCAGGCTGGCGTGGGCCAGTACCAGCAGGTTCAGGCCGATCAGGGCGGCGGCCCACAGCCATTCGGCCAGGTAACGGCTGGTGATCAGCGCCAGTTCGGCCCACAGGCCGATGCAGGCAGCGCCCAGGGCGGCCACGGGTGGCAGCAGCAAGGCGGCGCGGGTCGAGGCTGGTCGGCCGGCCAGCGCCAGGCTGGCAGCAAACAGGCCAAGGCTCAGGGCCAGCCACAGCGGCCAGTGCGGTAGGTTGGAGACCGGGCCGGCGAGCACGCCCTTGTCCTGCCGGTCGGCATCGTAGAGGCCCCAAAAGCCGCCGACGGCCCCTTCGCTGACGCGCTTCCAGGGTTGGTCGAAGGCTTCAATCAGGTTGTAGCGCCAGCCGTTCTGCTCGGCCATGGTGACAAACCCGCGGATGAACTTGGCTTCGTTGACGCGGCTGGGCAGGGCGGTTTCGCGCTGGCGGCCTTCGCTGGGCCAGCCGGTTTCGCCGATCAGGATGTCTTTCGGTGCAAAGCGATTGCCGAAGGTGCGGCGCACTTCGCCGACGTGGGCGAGGGCGGCATCGATGCCGGTGGGGTCATCTTCCCAGTACGGCAGTAGGTGAATGGTGAGGAAGTCCACGGCCGGCGCCACTTGCGGGTATTGCAGCCAGAACTCCCAGACATCGGCATAGGTCACCGGTTGCTTGACCTGGGCCTTGACCTGCTGGATCAGCGTGACCAGTTGATCGCCGGTGACTTCCTTGCGTAGCAAGGCTTCGTTGCCGACGATCACGCCGTCGACCACATCCGGGTTGGCGTTGGCGCTTTTGATCAGCGCCTCGACCTCAATGGCGGTGTCCATCGGGTTGGCGCTGACCCAGGCGCCCAGCAGCAGCTTCAGGCCGTGTTTGCGCGCCATGTCAGGAATGCCTTCCAGACCGGTCATCGAGTAGGTGCGCACGCACTGGAAGCGGGTGGCCAGCAGGGCCAGGTCGGCGTCGATGCGTTCCGGGCGCAGGGTAAAGGGCTGGTCGAACGGCGACTGGTCCTTATCAAACGGCGTGTAGGAGGCGCACTGTAGCTTGTGGGTCGGGGTGGCGGCATCGGCCAGCACCACAGGCTGACCAATGGCGTACCACAGCCCGGCCAGGGCCGAGAGGGCGAGCACGCTGGCGAACAGGTACGGCAAAACGGGGAAACGGGACGTGGTGGGCATGGTCGGGTGCAGGTCTGAAAACGAAGGCGCGCATCTTAGCGGATTCGGCGCGCCGGTAGCAGCCTGCCGGCACGCTCAGCCTGCAGGCGTCGTTAGCTGTGCGCGTGCAGCCACTGGCTGATGGGGTGGGCGGCGCCGGTTGCATCGGCCTGCTGCAGTTGGCTCCAGAATTTTTCGTGGAAGTAGAAACCCACCGAGTTGCACAAAGGCTCCACCACCGCGAGCAAGCCGCCGACGGTCAAGCTGCCGGTCAACGCATAGCCAACGCTGAAGGCGATGCAGAAATGCATAAGGGTGAAGCTGATGGTTTTGCACATGTTGCACCTCGGAATCTGGGCTGGAGCGACAGCTTCAGAGTAGGGCTTTACTAGTGATTGCGAGAATCAATCTTGATTATGGTGTTGATAGTGATTGGCTAATTAGATGCAGGCCGCAAGTACTCGCTGTTCGATCGAAACAAGTAGGTGGCGGCGCCTTGTTTCGTGGCTGGGGTGCGACCATTATTAATCGATTAGGGGCTTTTCCCTGCGGAGTATGTGTATGTCGGATGCCGGTGCCCGTGACCGCATCAAAATGCCCATCGGGCAGCTGAGCATTGGCATGTACGTGGTTGAGCTGGATCGCCCGTGGGGCGAGACGGCGTTCCTGTTTCAGGGCTTTCGCATTCGTCAGCAGCAGGAAATCCTGTTGCTGGCCGAGGTCTGCCAATACGTCTGGGTAGATGCCCGGCGCTCGGTCGGGATGCAGCGTCAGGTCGAGGAAAACCTCGCGGCAGCGGCCACTGCCGAGCTGCAACCGGTGATTGCCAAGGTCGACTTCAACCTGGAAATGCAGCAGGCCGAGCCGGCCTTCCATTCTGCCCGCGAGCAATCCTTGCGCCTGCTGGAGGCGGTACGTCTGGGCCATGAGCTGGACGTGGCGCAGGTCAAGGTGGTGGTCAAGGAGTGCGTCGAGAGCATGTTGCGCAACCCCGGCGCCATGCTCTGGCTGGCGCGGATCAAGCACAGCGACGAGTACACTGCCGAGCACAGCCTGCGGGTGGCCATCTTCAGCATTGCCCTGGGCCGTGAGCTTGGCCTGCGCCAGGGCGAGCTGGAGCACCTGGGCATGTGCGGCATGCTCCACGATGTGGGCAAGATCAAGGTGCCCAGCGCCATTCTCAACAAGCCCGGCGCCCTGACACCCCATGAAATGCGCGTGATGCAGAGCCACGCCAGCGAAGGGCGCAAGCTGCTGATGAGCAATCAGCAGGTTACTGCCGCGGCGGTGGATGTCGCCTTTTCGCACCATGAGCGCCTGGACGGTCGCGGTTATCCGCGCGGCCTGGATGCGCCGCGAATTCCGCATTTTGCCAAGATCGTCGCGGTGGTTGACGCCTACGACGCGATCAACAGTGATCGCCCCTACAGCAAGGGCAAGTCGAGCCTGGAAGCGCTGCGTATTTTGTTTGAAGCCAGTGGCAGTCACTTCGACGAGGAGCTGGTGAAGGTCTTCGTGCGCCGCATCGGTATCTACCCGCCGGGCGAGATCGTCGAGATGAGCAACGGCGAGGTCGGCATCATCATCGCCTGCTCACCGCTGAGCAAACTCAAGCCCAAGGTCCTGCTGGTGCTCAATGAAGGCAAGCAACCGGGCCCCGAGCGGGTGGTGGATCTGCAGGAAACCCCGCTTGATCGCAGTGGCCGCTCGTACCGGATCAAGGAGGTCTATCCTACGGGAGCGTTCGGCATTGATATCGAGGCTTACCGGCGCAAAGGCCTGGTGATTCCTGGGCACCTGTGACCTGCGACTTTGGTCGTGGCTACGACTAAGGTCGTCTTTCACCTCGGCGCCGGCGATCTAGAGTGAACTCACCAGCAACCCGTGCTGTGGAGGACAACAACAATGAAAGACGACGTCTACGAGCGGATCGAAAAAACTCCGCAATTCAAGCAACTGGTAGCCAAGCGCGAGCGATTCGCCTGGCTGCTGTCGGCCATCATGCTTGGCCTGTATGTAACCTTTATCCTGCTGATCGCCTTTGCTCCGCAACTGCTGGGCACGCCCATCAGTGAAGGCTCAGTCACCACCTGGGGTATTCCCATGGGTGTCGGTCTGATCCTCTCTGCCTTCATCCTCACCGGCATCTACGTGCAACGCGCCAACGGCGAGTTCGATGCCCTGAATCAGGCCATTCTTGACGAGGTGCAGAAATGATTGCGCGTCTACTGACTGCCTTGGCTTTGTCCGCTTTTGCCCCGCTGCTGTGGGCCGGCGAAGCCCTGACCGGCGAAGTGCAGCGTCAACCGGTGAACGTGTCGGCGATTGTCATGTTCGTGGCCTTTGTTGGCGCGACCCTGTGCATCACCTACTGGGCATCGAAAAAGAACAACTCGGCCTCTGACTACTACGCTGCTGGCGGCAACATCACCGGCTTCCAGAACGGCCTGGCGATTGCCGGCGACTACATGTCGGCGGCGTCCTTCCTGGGGATTTCCGCGCTGGTGTACACCTCCGGCTACGACGGCCTGATCTACTCGATCGGCTTCCTCGTGGGCTGGCCGGTGATCCTCTTCCTGATGGCCGAGCGCCTGCGCAACCTGGGCAAATACACGTTTGCCGACGTGGCCTCGTACCGCCTCAAGCAGATGGAAATTCGCACCCTCTCGGCCAGCGGTTCGCTGGTGGTGGTGGCGTTCTACCTGATCGCGCAGATGGTCGGTGCCGGCAAGCTGATTCAGCTGCTGTTCGGCCTCGACTACTACGTCGCGGTGGTGCTGGTCGGTATCCTGATGATGCTCTACGTGTTGTTCGGCGGCATGTTGGCGACCACTTGGGTGCAGATCATCAAGGCGGTCATGCTGCTGTCCGGTGCCAGCTTCATGGCCTTGATGGTGATGAAGCACGTCAACTTTGACTTCGGTCTGCTGTTCTCCGAAGCCGTCAAAGTTCACCCGAAAGGCCTGGCGATCATGAGTCCGGGCGGTTTGGTGAAAGATCCGGTGTCGGCCATCTCCCTCGGCCTGGCCCTGATGTTCGGTACTGCTGGTCTGCCGCACATCCTGATGCGCTTCTTCACCGTGGGCGACGCTAAAGAAGCCCGTAAATCGGTGTTCTACGCCACTGGCTTTATCGGCTACTTCTACATCCTGACCTTTATCATCGGCTTCGGCGCGATCCTGCTGGTCAGCACCAACCCATCGTTCATGGATGCCTCTGGTCTGCTGGTGGGCGGTAACAACATGGCGGCCATTCACCTGGCCAATGCGGTCGGCGGCAACCTGTTCCTCGGCTTTATCTCGGCTGTGGCCTTCGCCACCATCCTGGCGGTAGTGGCAGGCTTGACCCTGGCTGGAGCAACGGCGGTGTCCCACGACCTGTATGCCAGCGTGATCAAGAAGGGCAAGGCCAACGACAAGGATGAAATCCGTGTGTCGAAGATCACCACCATCGCCCTGGGCGTGTTGGCGATCGGTCTGGGTATCCTGTTCGAGAAGCAGAACATCGCGTTCATGGTAGGTCTGGCGTTCTCGATCGCAGCCAGCTGCAACTTCCCCGTGCTGTTCCTCAGCATGTATTGGAAGAACCTGACCACCCGTGGCGCCATGATCGGCGGCTGGCTGGGCCTGGTGACTGCGGTAACGCTGATGATCCTCGGCCCAACCGTATGGGTGCAGGTGCTGGGCCATGCCCAGGCGATCTTCCCCTACGAGTACCCGGCGCTGTTCTCCATGGCTGTGGCGTTTATCGGGATCTGGTTCTTCTCGATCACCGACAAATCCACCTCGGCGGCTGACGAACGTGCGCGCTTCCTGCCACAGTTTGTCCGCTCGCAAACCGGCCTGGGCGCCAGTGGTGCCGTAGCCCACTGATCGCATCGACTCCGTGTAACTTTAGGCGACCTGCGGGTCGCCTTTTTTATGCGTGCGCCAGGCATGGCGCGTTGCGCGTAAGCGCAACCAGCTTGGCTGTGGTGGCCACGCTGGTGACTTGGAGGTGAAAG
>RCMZ01000606.1_pt1 | contig 26730 bp, 24 predicted proteins | sample 2041141 | NCBI WGS metagenome assembly RCMZ01 (sample SAMN09708263, study PRJNA481090) | Wastewater metagenome, whole genome shotgun sequencing project. | biome: sewage; isolation source: Davis station wastewater (DW) | place: Antarctica: Davis Station | collected 2010-03-01
CAACAAGATCAAACAACCACCTTGTCAGCCCGGCGCATTTTACACAGCTTTCGCTGCTTTGCAACCTCTCTTTTCAAGCTAACTCATTGCTTCCAAAAGAGTTTTCCGAGAGGTCTGCGCCGGAAGAGGTGCGAATTATAGACACTTAAAACGCACCGTCAAGGAGTATTTAAACCCTCACTCCGCTTTTAACGTTACGCGGGCAAAAGCCTTCTTACCTGCCTGACACACATGGGTCGCCCCGAGCGCAAATATAAAGGTGCGATCCACAACCTCGCCATCTATACGCACACTGCCTGCATTTAATAGATCACGAGCACCCGCAGCGTTCTTTACCATCCCCGCCTTATTAAGGAGGGAGGCAATCGGCAGATCCTCGAGCGAGGATACCTCTACATCAGGCAGATCCTCAGGCAGTTCGCCCTCCTTCATACGGTTGCCCGCTGAACGGTGAGCACTCGCAGCCGCCTTATCGCCATGGAAACGCGAGACGATTTCTTCGGCCAGTTTGATTTTAATGTCGCGCGGATTAGTGCCACGACCGACATCGCACTTGAACTCGTCAATCTCGGCCATCGTGCGGAAGCTCAGCAGCTCAAAGTAACGCCACATCAACGAATCCGGAATAGACACCAGCTTGTTGTACATAACGCCAGGCGCTTCCTGGATACCTATATAGTTACCCAGCGACTTGGACATCTTCTTCACACCATCCAAGCCTTCCAGCAGGGGCATGGTCACAATGACTTGAGGCTCCTGGCCATTGGCGCGCTGCAGCTCACGACCCATCAGCAGATTGAACTTCTGATCAGTGCCGCCCAACTCAATATCCGCGCGCAAAGCTACGGAGTCATAGCCCTGAATCAACGGGTAGAGAAACTCATGGATAGCGATCGGCTGGTTAGTGCTGTAGCGCTTGCTGAAGTCATCTCGCTCGAGCATGCGCGCCACCGTGTACTGCGATGACAAGCGAATAAAGTCAGTCGGATTAAGCTGATTGATCCAGGTGGAGTTGAACGCCACCTCGGTTTTGGCCGGATCGAGGATCTTAAAGACCTGCGCCTTATAGGTTTCAGCGTTCTCCAACACCTGCTCGCGCGTCAATGGCGGACGGGTGGTACTTTTGCCGCTTGGATCACCGATCATTCCAGTAAAGTCGCCGATCAGAAAGATCACCTGATGGCCCAGGTCCTGAAACTGGCGCAACTTATTAATAAGCACCGTGTGCCCGAGATGCAGATCGGGCGCTGTCGGATCAAACCCAGCCTTGATGCGCAGCGGCTGACCACGCTTGAGCTTCTCAATCAGCTCAGCCTCAACCAAAACCTCTTCCGCACCGCGTTTGATCAGCGCTAGCTGTTCTTCGACCGACTTCATGACAGGGCTCACAACCACTCAAAATTTAAGGGAACCAACCATACAAGATCAGGCACTAATTACAAGTTTTGCCCGGCCAGATACCGTCCTGGGGACATCGAAGGTTGCCTAGACCGGCTTTTGGTTATATTTTAAGCAGTTAATAGATTCGATTTTTACGATTGCGCATCTTCATTTTATCTTCAATTCATACTTTAAGAATCTTGCCAAAACTATGACGTCGACTACCAAGCCCCCGCTCTACCCTAAAAGCCACCTACTTGCCGCCAGTGGAGTGGCGGCCTTTCTAAGCTTTGCGCTGCTAGTGTTTCCCTCTAGTGAAGTAGAGGCCAAACGCACCACGCTGAGCATGGACATATCCAGCGACGCTGAACTGCTGACACAAGACAAAGACGATCTCAGTCAGGCCGCGGTCACCGCGCCAGAGAAGCAGCAGCCTTTCGCCTCAGCTGCTGACACTCAAGCCGCGCCCAGCACGGCCAGTGTCCCCACAGACCCGTTGCATAAAAACATTACGGTCGGAAATGGCGACACCCTTTCCACGATATTTGCCAAAGTCGGCCTGTCATCCAACGAACTGCATGACGTCATCAACAGCAGCACAGACGCCAAACGCTTCAGTCGCTTGAATGTTGGCCAGGAACTGCAGTTTGAGCTGACCACAGACGGCCACCTGCAGAGTCTGAACAGCAAACTCAGCGACCTCGAAAGCATCAGCCTGAGCAAAACCGACAAGAGTTATGCGTTCAAACGCGAGCTGGTAAAGCCCGATGTACGCGCAGCCTATGCACGCGGCGTCATTAACAGCTCCCTATCCCAGTCAGCCCAGCGCGCGGGCCTGCCCCATAGCCTGGTGATGGATATGGCAAATGTGTTCGGCTATGACATCGACTTTTCCGAAGACATCCGCAGCGGCGACGAGTTCGACGTGGTTTACGAGCAGAAAGTGGTAAACGGCAAGCCGATTGCTAATGGCAACATCCTCTCCGCCCGCTTCATCAATCGCGGCAAGACCTTTACGGCGGTGCGCTACACCAACAAACAAGGCAGCACCAGCTACTACACCGCTGATGGCAATAGCCTGCGCAAAGCTTTTATTCGCTCGCCGGTGGATTTTGCCCGCATCAGCTCCGGCTTTTCCTTAGGCCGTCGCCATCCAATTCTGAACAAAATTCGCGCCCACAAGGGTGTTGATTACGCCGCCCCGCGTGGCACGCCGATCAAGGCGGCAGGTGATGGTCGAGTAATGCTCGCCGGTCGCAACGGTGGCTATGGCAATGCCGTGATCATTCAGCACGGCAATAACTACAAGACGCTCTACGGCCACATGCAAGGCTTTGCCAAAGGCATCCGCACGGGCAGTAACGTCAAGCAGGGACAAATCATCGGCTACATCGGTACCACAGGGCTATCTACCGGGCCGCACCTGCATTACGAATTCCAAGTGAACGGCAAGCACGTCAATCCGCTAAGCATCAAGACTGCCATGGCCGATCCTATTGCCCGGGATGAAAAGCAGCGCTTCTTACAACAAAGCAAGCCGCTACTCGCGCGCATGGATCAGGAAAAATCCAGCATGCTCGCATTGAACAAACGCTAGCCCAAGATGCAGCGTTATCTGGGGGTAATGTCCGGCACCAGTCTTGATGGTTTGGACATTGCCCTGATCGAACAAGACCAACACACCCGCCTGATCGCCACCCACTACCTGCCAATGCCGGCCACGCTGCATGCCGAGTTACTTGCTTTGTGCAGCTCAGGACCAGACGAACTGGCGCGTGCCGCACTGGCCGAACAACGCTGGGTCGAGCTCGCCGCACACGGCATTCAAACCCTGCTGACCGAGCAACATCTGCAGCCCTGCGACATTCGCGCGATTGGCAGTCATGGTCAGACCATCCGCCACGAACCGGCTCGCGGCTTCAGCATTCAGATCGGCAACCCGGCCCTGCTTGCTGAACTGACCGGCATTAGCGTGATCAGCGATTTTCGCCGCCGTGATATCGCCGCTGGCGGACAGGGCGCCCCCCTAGTACCCGCATTTCACGAAGCCTTATTTGCCACCGGCCAGCGCTGTGCGGTGCTGAACGTCGGTGGTTTTAGCAACCTCAGCCTGTTGCAACCCGAGCGCCCAGTGCATGGCTTTGATTGCGGCCCTGGCAATGTATTGCTCGATGCGTGGATCCAATTACAACGCGATGAGCGCTTCGACCGTGACGGCGCCTGGGCAGCCAGCGGCAAGGTGATTCCGGAGCTACTGCAAGCACTGCTCGGCGATGACTTCTTCCAGACCCGCGGGCCAAAAAGCACTGGCCGCGAGCTGTTCAGCCTGGATTGGTTGCAACAGCACCTGACACAGTTGCCGCTCTATGCGCCTGCGGATGTGCAGGCGACGCTGCTGGAGATGACCGCGCAAAGCATCATCGACTCACTCGTCAGCGCCCAACAGAACACTGAGACCCTGCTGGTGTGTGGCGGTGGCGCGCACAACGGCGCACTGATGCGTCGCCTACAAAACCTACTGCCCGACGCTCGCGTCAGCAGTACTGACGCCCAAGGCGTACCGCCCGACTGGGTAGAAGCCATGGCGTTTGCTTGGCTGGCCCACTGCTGCCTTGAGCGCATCCCGGCTAACCGCCCGAGCGTCACAGGCGCCCAAGGCCTGCGCGTACTGGGCGCCATCTACCCAGCTTAAGCAGTGGCGCAGAAACGACAATGCCGCGCACGAGGCGCGGCATTGTCGGTAACACTCGGCAAGCGAATCAGATCGAGAACGACTGACCACAACCGCAGGTGCTGGAAGCATTCGGGTTTTTGATCACGAAGCGTGAGCCTTCCAAACCTTCTTGATAATCGACTTCGGCACCCACCAGATACTGAAAGCTCATGGGGTCGACTACCAAACTCACGCCTTCGCGCTCGACTACGGTGTCATCCTCGGCCATTTCATCATCGAAGGTGAAGCCGTACTGAAAGCCGGAGCAGCCACCGCCGGTCACGAACACCCGCAGTTTCAGGCGCGGATTACCCTCTTCTTCAACTAGGCTCTTGACCTTGCTGGCAGCACCTTGGGTGAACTGCAAAAGAGTGGGTGTGAAGGTTTCGACGCTCATGTTGCTGCTCTCCCGACGCTGCGCGTCATACTGCTTAGGCCTAGCATTATCCGCTTACCCTACCAAACTGGTCAACTATTCTCCGCCAGCACGCTACAGATGCGCCCAGCCGCACCGACTTAAGGCAGCAGGGCTGCGTGCATCAGGCCCATGCGCTCATCTAAACCGCAACGGATGTTCATGCACTGCACGGCTTGACCCGACGCACCTTTGACCAAGTTGTCGATCACCGACAGCACCACCACCAGATCACCACCCTGGGGACGATGTACCGCCAGACGGCAGACATTCGCGCCGCGCACGCTGCGGGTTTCCGGGTGGCTACCAGCCGGCATCACATCGACAAAGGGTTCATTGGCATAACGCTGCTCGAACAGCGCCTGCAAATCCACCGATTGATCGACCACGGTGGCATACAGGGTGGCGTGAATGCCGCGAATCATCGGCGTCAGGTGCGGCACAAAGGTTAGACCTACAGCTGCGCCCGCAGCGCGGCGCAAACCTTGGGTGATTTCCGGTAGGTGGCGGTGACCCTTAACGCCATAGGCTTTCATGCTCTCGCCTGCCTCGCTGAACAGCGAGCCGACACTGGCGCCACGACCCGCGCCGCTAACCCCAGATTTGCAGTCGGCGATCAGCCGACTGTTGTCCGCCAACCCAGCCTCCAGCAACGGCAAAAAGCCCAGTTGGGTGGCGGTTGGGTAGCAGCCGGCCACCGCAATCAGGCGTGCCTGGCGGATTTGTTCACGATTAACTTCCGGCAGGCCGTATACCGCCTCTGGCAGTAACTCTGGCGCACCGTGAGGTTGGCCGTACCACTTGGCCCACTCCTCGGCGTCTTGCAAACGGAAGTCTGCCGACAGGTCGATAACCTGAGTGCCGGCCGCCAGTAACTCACCGGCGAGAGCGTGAGCAACGCCATGCGGGGTGGCAAAGAACACCACATCACAAGCGCCCAAAGCAGCGCTGTCCGGCACACTGAAAGCCAGTGAGTCGTAGTGGCCACGCAGGTTGGGGTACATATCGGCGACCTTCACCCCAGCTTCGGAGCGCGAGGTAATCACTGCCACTTCAGCTTCCGGGTGCTGTGCCAACAAACGCAACAACTCGACTCCGGTGTAGCCCGTGCCGCCGACAATCCCTACCTTGACCATGACCTGCCCCTCGCACCAACCTGCTGGAAAGCCCACGATGATACGGCCGCATGCCCGCGCAGCCAACACTAAGGCGCGTCTGCCGCATGCTTTTGACCGCCGCGGAGCACAATAACCAACGCAAGATGACGAGTGACGGCGCTTGCCTCTACTATCGGCAGACTTTGTCACGTGGAGTCACCTCATGCTTTATCTCTGGCTGAAAGCCTTGCACATCATCGCCATGGTTTGCTGGTTTGCTGGGCTGTTCTACCTGCCCCGACTATTTGTCTACCACGCCATGAGCAGCGACACCGTCAGCCACGAGCGTTTCTGTGTGATGGAGCGCAAGCTCTACCGCGGCATCATGCAACCGTCGATGATTGCCACGCTGATCCTCGGCGCTTGGCTGCTGTACCTCAATCCGGCGTGGTTGAGCATGGGCTGGTTACACATAAAACTAACCTTGGTCGCCGTTCTGGTCGGCTACCAACTCGTTTGTGGTGCACAAATGCGCGCCTTCGTACGCGGCGAAAACGCTCGCGGACATGTGTTCTTCCGCTGGTTCAACGAGGTGCCAGTACTATTTCTGCTGGCCATCGTGATTCTCGTGGTGGTCAAACCGTTCTAAGCACACGCCATTAAAACAAGAGGAATGCTCATGTCCCTGCCGCCCTTACTGCAACTGCGTCTGCGTTTACCCGTGGTGGTAGCGCCGATGTTTCTAGTCTCCAACCCGCAACTGGTGCTGGCCTGCTGCAACGGCGGCATTGTCGGCAGCTTTCCGGCCCTCAATCAGCGTGACAGCAGCGGCTTTCGCGCCTGGCTAGAAGAGATTGCCGCCGGCCTGCAGAGTGATGCGGCGCCTTACGCGGTCAATCTCATCGTTCACCACAGCAACCCGCGCCTGCAGGATGACTTGGCCATCTGCATAGAAAAACGCGTGCCCATCATCATCACCAGCCTCGGCGCGGTGAAGGAGGTGGTGGACGCCGTACACAGCTACGGTGGCCTGGTGTTCCATGACGTCACCACCCGTCGCCACGCTGAGAAAGCCGCAGAGGCCGGGGTTGACGGCCTGATCGCGGTAGCCGCTGGCGCCGGCGGCCATGCCGGCACCTGGAGCCCGTTCGCGCTGATTGCCGAGATTCGCCAGTTCTTCGACAAAACCTTGCTGCTGGCCGGTTGCCTTAATCACGGCCATGAAGTGCTCGCCGCACAATTGCTCGGCGCCGACCTGGCTTACCTAGGCACGCGTTTTATCGCCACCGAAGAGAGCCACGCCGGCGCCGCTTACAAACAGATGCTGCTGGACGCCAAAGCCGCCGACATCATTCACACCCCTGCCGTCTCCGGCATTCCGGCCAGCTTTATGCGCCAAAGCCTAGAAGCCGCCGGTTATGACCTGCAGCGTCTGCAAGACAAGGGCGAGGTCAACTACGGCGAGAAACTCAAACCCATTAATGATGAGGCCAAGGCGTGGAAGACGGTGTGGTCGGCCGGCCAAGGCGTAGGCGATATCAATGATGTACCGAGCGTGGCCGAACTGATTGCCCGCTTAGATGCCGAATACCGCGCGGCCCGCCAGCGCTTCACCACGCTGGAGCACTGAGCCTGCAACCTTGGCGGCCGAAGTTAAGCTGCCGCCAAGAACTAGACCACTTTTCTCCTGCTGCGCACTTGTCGTCTTGGGCTACGCCCCATTAGGCTGTGCGCTTTCCTCCTTCCTGCCGACAGGGATGCCCGCATGTCAGAAGCCCGTTTCAAAATCGTTTTTAGCGGCGAGTTAATGCCCGCAGCTCAGTTGGACGAGGTTAAAGCCAACCTCGCCAACCTGTTCAAAAGCGACAGCGCCAAGATCGACAGCCTGTTCACTAACGGCCCGATCGCCCTCAAGCGCGACCTGAGCGAAGACGAGGCCGAGAAATACCTCGCGGCTCTGCAACGCGCCGGCGCCAAGGTCTACAAGGAAGCCGACCTAGCTGCAGCCCTGAGCTTGGTAGAAACCGAAGACCACAATCCAGTTACAGCTACCGCCAGCACAGACAACGGCAGCATGAGCTGCCCCAAGTGTGGCCACGAGCAGAACAAAGCCGCCGAATGCAGCGCCTGCGGCATCATCATTGACAAGTACCTAGCACGGCAGGCCGAGCTGGCGGCCAGCGCACCGACGATTAGTGTCACCGGCACCGCCTCGGGAGCCGCTTCTGCGGCCTCGCCCTACGCGCCACCCACCGCCAACGTCGCCGAATACCTACCGGAGTACGCCGAACTGCGCCCGTTTGGGGTCGAAGGCCGGATCGGCCGTTTGCGCTACCTGGCCTGGAGCGTGAGTTTGATGTTCGCCGCCATGGGCGTGTTCGGCGTGATTGCGATTAGTTTTCAGATTTCACAAGTGCTCGCAGCGATTCTCGGTGTGCTCGCACTGGTCGCCATGATGGTGGTTAGCGTGCAAATTGGTGTGCAGCGCCTGCATGACATCGGCTGGTCTGGCTGGTTACTGCTGCTCAATCTGGTGCCGGTGGTTGGCAGCGTATTTGCCTTCATCATGCTGCTGGCGCCAGGCAGCCCTGCGGCCAACCGCTTCGGCCCGCCGCCGCCACCTAACAGTACTGCGGTTAAAGTCCTCTCAGTCCTCTGCCTACTGGTTCCACTGGTGTTCGGTATTCTGGCTGCCATTGCGATACCGACCTATCAGGGCTATATCGAGCGCGCTGAGTCCTCAATGCAGAGCAGCTACGACGACTACGAAGACGCCGACAGCGCCGAAGCCTATGCGCCGGACAGCGACGACCAGTAACCTACCTATGAGCGGCCAGCCGGCCGCTCGTTCACGGAGTCACCCATGCCCCGTTATGCCCTAGTTACCGGCGCCTCCAGCGGGATTGGTTTGGCTATTGCTGAAGCCTTGGCCCGCCGCGGGCGTAATTTGATTTTGGTGGCGCGTCAGCGTGACGCCTTAGAAAGCATCGCCTATGAGCTGACGCAACGCTTTGGTGTTGAAGTGTTGTTCAGCTCCTGCGACCTTAGCGAACCGCTGCAGATCTCTGGCCTGCTGCAAGAGCTGGAACTGGCAGACCAGCAGATCGATCTGCTGGTCAACAACGCCGGCTTCGGTACCGCCGGCGCCTTTATCCAGCAGGAATGGAGCAGTGAGCAGCAGTTGGTCGAGGTCAACATCCTGGCCCTCGCCCGCCTCTGTCATGCCCTTGGCCAGCGGATGGTGCAGCAGGGTGGCGGACAGATTCTCAACGTGGCCTCGGTGGCGGCCTTTCAACCAGGTCCGTGGATGAGCAATTACTTCGCCAGCAAGGCCTATGTACTTAGCCTGTCGGAGGGGTTACGCGAGGAGCTCAAAGGCTTCGGCGTGAAGGTTTCAGTGCTCTGCCCAGGGCCAACCCGCAGCGCGTTCTTTCGTAATGCACAGATGAAAACCGGCAAGCTGGAACGCAGCTCATTGATGATGTCGTGTGAAGAAGTAGCGCTGCTCGCGGTCCGCGGCTTGGATAAGAATCGCGCGATCATCACCCCAGGCTGGCGCAACAAGCTGATGGCGCTCTGGCCACGTTTCACGCCTCGGGCCTTGGTGCGCCGCTTAGTGGGCAAGATCAATCGCTCTAGCGCCGGACGCAAAGCCGGTTAGGGCAAGATGACAGCCGTATGCTCGGTTGAGTCGATTAGCGGTAGCAATACCGCCAACCGAATTCATTAACGGCCGAACTCAACTGCAACTTCAGCCGCGGATCAATCCGCACTCACCGTGCGGCCATCTGCCCAAGCACGCAAGCGGGCCAGATCCTCAGCCATGACCACTGATAATGGCGCACTGCTCTGGATGGTTTGCAACAGCAACGCTTGATCAACCGCATGCTGACGCGCCTGAGCGGCATACAGGGCGCTGACCACGACCTGTTCAATCTCCGCCCCGGCAAAGCCTTCGCAGGCGGCCGCCAGGGCGGGCAGATTAAACTGCGCGGGCGCCAGCTCACGGCGCTGCAGATGAATAGCGAAGATCTCAGCCCGCACCTCGGCATCGGGCAGATCAACAAAAAACAGCTCGTCAAAACGTCCCTTGCGCACCAACTCGGGCGGCAGACGGTCGATAGCATTGGCGGTAGCCACTAAGAACACCGGCGCCTTGCGCTCAGCCATCCAAGTCAGCAAGGTACCCAACACCCGCTGGCTGACGCCGCCATCGTGATCGCCGCTGGCCAGGCCCTTCTCGATTTCATCCATCCACAGCACACAGGGCGCCATCCGCTCGGCCAACTGCAAGGCCTCGCGCAGATTGCGTTCCGTTTCGCCAAAGAACTTGTTGTACAGGCAGGCAAAATCCAAGCGCAGCAGCGGTAAGCCCCAGAGTCCAGCCACGGCCTTAGCCGCCAAACTCTTGCCTCCGCCCTGCACGCCCACCAACATCACGCCCTTGGGCAGGTCTTCGGTTTGGCCGGCGAGAAACGCCGGCTCGCGCTCACTCAACCAGCGCTTGAAGGTACGCAAGCCACCCACTTCGGCGAAGCGCGCGGTGTCGTACTCAAAACTCAATACACCGTCCAAGTTCAACAATTGAAACTTGCTCTTATTCAACTCCGGCAGGTCATCTTGAGTGATCGCGCCATCGTCACAGATCACCCGTCGTGCCAGTGCACGCGCCTCGGCGTGACTCATCCCGCGCAAGTTCTTCACCACCTGCTGCAAGGTGCGGTTGTCGGTGCGCACCCGCGCACCGCAATTACCCTCACTCCAGCGCGTGGCCTCGTCGCGAACGATGGCCAGCAGCTCCTCCTCGGAGGGCAACGCCAGCGCAAAATGCGCCGCATAACGCTGCACTTCTGCGGGCAGTTTGAGCGCATGGGAGACCAGCACCAGGGTCGGCTTGTGTGCGCCTTCAGCCAGAGCAATCTCTTTGAGTAAGCGCACCAGCTTGGGGTTGTCGACGAGAAACGGATGCAAGTCGCAGAGCACGTACAGGTTGGGCTGCGGGTCGTACTTGATCAGCTTCAACGCGGCTTCCGGCTCTAGGCTGGCGCTCTCTGCCGTGGCGTCGGCGGCAAAGCCTAAACGCTGCAGGCCTTCGGTCACCGCCCAGGTGTAAAGGCCTAGGCTGCGCTTGATGGCCAAGCTGGTGAGCGTCTCCAGCACCCGACGCTCGTCCCATGACTCGATCACCACCAGCTTGACCTTAGAGTCCAGCACCAGCCCTAGGTCATGAATGTCGTTTATCACTGTTGCTCCTCGTTCGCGCGGGCGCCACTGGCCGCCCCCGGTGCGCATGGTTACACTCTGGCGCTCAAATTATCAGCCGGAGGACTGTCCGTGGACTGTCTGTTCTGCAAGATCGTCGCCGGGGACATCCCCGCGCGCAAGCTTTATGAAGATGATCAGGTCGTGGCTTTCCACGACATCAGCCCGGCCGCGCCGGTGCACTTTCTGGTGATCCCGAAAAAACACATCAGCACCCTCAACGACCTGAGCGAAGAAGATAAGGCCCTGGCCGGCCATATTCTCTTCACCGCCCAGCGCTTAGCGGTCGAGCAGGGCTGTGAGGACGGCTTCCGGGTGGTGATGAACTGCAACCCGCAAGGCGGCCAGACCGTCTATCACATCCACATGCACGTACTGGGTCAGCGCCAGATGCAGTGGCCGCCGGGCTGATGCGAGCATTGCTGGGCGTCAGCTTGACGCTACTGCTAAACCTGCCGGCGCTCGCCAGCGAGCCCGGCCGGGTGTTTCGCGATCCGCTAGCCAATGATCGGCAAGGGCCTGAGATGGTGGTTTTGCCTGCCGGGCAATTTAGCTTGGGCGACAGTCTGGGCCGTGGTAACGACAACGAGCGCCCCGCACGCTCGGTCGCAATCGCCCAACCGATTGCCATGGGGCGGTTCGAAATCACCTTCGCTGACTGGCAGCTGTATGCGGACGCCACCGGCAAGAGCATGCCGGACAATGAAGGCTGGGCCATGTCAGCCCAGCGCCCAGTGATTCATATCAGCTACTTTGCTGCGCAAAGTTACTGCCAATGGCTGAGCAAGGTCAGCGGTCATACCTACCGCCTGCCTACCGAGGCTGAGTGGGAGTACGCCGCCCGCGCCGGCTCGCAAAGTTATTACTGGTGGGGCGAACAACTCGACAGTAATGAGGATCAGCCGCGCGCGCACTGCCGAGGTTGCGGCACGTCGCGCAGCATGGAGTACAAAACTGCCTTAGTCGGGCAGTTTGCACCCAACGCTTTTGGTCTTTACGACACCGCCGGCAATGTGTGGGAGTGGACCGCCTCGGCGTTCGTCGCCCCCTATGATGGGCATGAACAGCGCAGCGCCAGCTTGCTCGACAGCAGCCCAAGAGCTGTGCGTGGTGGCGCTTGGAACAGCGGCCCGGCATATTTGCGCAGCAGCCTGCGCGACCTTAAGCAGCCGCAGATCAATGATTACGCGCTGGGTTTTCGCGTGCTGCGCGAACAGCCCTAAGCTGATCGCAATCAAGACCGTTACGCTGGCTTGGAGTAAACTGGCCAGCGTATTCCACCTGCATGTCGCCCGGAGCGCCCATGGCCAGCGAACGTCATTACTCACCCATTGACCGCCTGTTACTGCAAGCCGATGCAGCCATGCGCACCCTGCTGCCGTTCAGCGGCCAGCCTTATCGCCCGTCGCCGGCGATTATTCAGCCCGACAGCCAGCTGGACCCAGAGACTACCCGTCACGTCGCCGGCCTCATGCGCATCAACCATACCGGCGAAGTCTGCGCGCAAGGGCTGTACCAAGGCCAAGCGCTAACCGCCAAACTGCCCGAAGTACGCAGCGCCATGGAACATGCCGCCGAGGAAGAGATCGATCATCTGGCGTGGTGCGAGCAACGTATCCGCCAGCTGGGCAGCCATCCGAGTGTGCTCAATCCGCTGTTCTACGGCCTGTCGTTCGGGGTTGGCGCCGTGGCTGGACTGATCAGCGACCGGGTTAGCTTGGGGTTTGTCGCCGCCACCGAAGACCAAGTGTGCAAGCACCTTGATGAACACCTCAGCCAGTTGCCGGTTGCGGACGAAAAATCCCGTGCCATCCTGCAGCAGATGCGCAGCGATGAAGAGCAGCATGCCAATAGCGCGCTGGCCGCTGGCGGTCTGCGTTTCCCTGCGCCGATCAAGTTCGGCATGAGCCTGCTGGCCAAGGTCATGACCAAAAGCACCTACCGCATCTGAGTAGCAATCTGTAAGCCACAAAAAAGGGGCACTGATTAGCGCCCCTTTTTTATGCCTGAAGGCATTCAACCCAGCTCAACGATCTCATAGTCGTGACTGATTTCGACGCCCGCGCGACCCAGCATAATCGACGCCGAGCAGTACTTCTCGGCCGACAACTCCACTGCGCGTTTAACCTGAGCCTCTTTCAGACCACGACCCTTGACCACGAAATGCAGGTGGATTTTGGTGAAAACCTTGGGATCTTCATCGGCACGTTCGGCCTCAACAAACGCCTCGCAGCTCTCCACGGCCTGACGGGATTTTTTCAAAATACTGACCACGTCGTAGTTGCTGCAGCCGCCTAGGCCGATCAGCAACATCTCCATCGGCCGCACGCCCAGATTACGTCCGCCAGCCTCCGGCGGACCGTCCATGACCAGCGCATGGCCACTGCCAGACTCGCCGATAAACAGGGCTTCGCCCGCCCACTGGATGCGTGCTTTCATCGTCAGATGTCCACTAAAAAAGGGTAGCAAGCTTAGCACAGGGCCATTACCGCACGGCAAACGGTGCCGCGTAGACCATTTACCGACGGCTAGGTGTTAGCTAGGTCGCAAAATCCACCGTTGGGCCCATGGGTGTCTGTTAAGCTGGCGGCGGATAAATGGCACACTGTCTGTATGAATAATAAAAAATCGTCTAGCTGACAGGGACTTACCTGTTCTTTATCGGGACTCGCGCATGGTCGCTATTACGCTCACACCCAAAATCAAGAATCTAGACAAGCTGCTTGCCCATTGTCATCGTCGTCGCTACACCGCCAAAAGCACCATCATCTATGCCGGTGATCGCTGCGAAACGCTGTTCTTTATCGTCAAAGGCTCGGTCACCATTCTGATCGAAGACGATGACGGCAAAGAGATGATTATTGCCTACCTCAACTCCGGAGATTTCTTCGGTGAGATGGGCCTGTTCGAGAAAGAAGGCATCGAGAAAGAGCGCAGCGCCTGGGTGCGCGCCAAGACCGAATGCGAAGTGGCCGAGCTTAGCTACACCAAGTTCCGCGAACTGACCTTACAAGACCCAGACATTCTCTTTGCTCTCGGCAGCCAAATGGCCGAACGCTTGCGCAACACCACGCGCAAGGTCGGTGACTTGGCTTTCCTCGACGTCACTGGGCGTGTCGCCCGCACGCTGCTGGACCTGTGCAAGCAGCCCGACGCGATGACCCACCCAGATGGCATGCAGATCAAGATCACCCGCCAGGAGATCGGCCGCATCGTTGGCTGCTCCCGCGAAATGGTCGGCCGTGTGCTCAAGTCCTTGGAAGAACAAGGCTTGGTCAACGTCAAAGGCAAAACCATGGTGGTGTTCGGCACCCGCTGAAGCTCCACCTACAAAAAAACCGGCCAAGGCCGGTTTTTTGTTTCTGGACGCATCAGTCCGGGTCAGCACCCAAGACCGCTGGCGCAGTATCCGGGAAGAACAGCCGCTGCAATTCGACACCCGGCTCAGGCGCACGCATAAAAGCCTCGCCGACCAAAAAGGCATGCACGTCGCTGATTTGCATCAGCTCAACGTCGGCGCGATTGACGATGCCACTCTCGGTAACCAGTAACCGATCACGTGGCACCCGCGGCAGCAAGTCCAGAGTGATATCTAGGCTGACCTCGAAGGTGTGCAGGTTGCGGTTATTAATGCCTACCAGCGGGGTATCCAGCGTCTTCAAGGCACGCTCCAGCTCGTCGCCGTCGTGCACTTCCACCAGCACATCGAGGTTGCAGTCTTTGGCCACGCTGGCCAACTCGGCCATTTGTGCATCTTCAAGCGCTGAAACAATCAACAGCACGCAGTCCGCACCGAGGGCACGGGCTTCGACGATCTGATAAGGGTCGACCATAAAGTCTTTGCGCAGCACCGGCAGGCTACAAGCCGCGCGCGCTTGCTGCAGATACGCATCGGAGCCTTGAAAGAAGTCGACGTCGGTAAGCACCGACAGGCAGGTTGCGCCACCGTTGGCGTAGCTGATCGCAATGGCGGCCGGATCGAAGTCCTCTCGAATCACGCCCTTGCTCGGCGAGGCCTTTTTGATCTCAGCAATAATAGCTGCTTCTTTGCGTGCAACGCGCTCAAGCATGGCCTTGGCAAAGCCACGCGGGGCATCCGCCGTGCGTGCGGCACGCTCAAGCTCAGCCAAGCTAACCCGCGCACTGCGCTCAGCAACTTCAGCGTGCTTACGGGCGATGATGTTTTCTAGAATGGTCGGCAGGCTCACGCTTTATTCTCCTCGCGAAATACTGCGGTAAAGGACGCCAGCTCGTGCATTTTCTCCAGCGCCAGGCCGGTGTGCAGTGCGTCATGGGCCAGCTGTACACCTTCGCGCAAGCTGTAGGCGAGATCGGCGGCATACAGAGCAGCGCCCGCATTCAACACAATTAAATCAGCGGCTTTCTGCCCAGCCTCGGTCTTGCGCCGCCCTAGCGCATCCTCAATCAGCGCCAGCGACGCTTGTGGGCCGTCCACTTCCAGGCCCATCAGGGTCTGACTGTGCAGACCGAAGTCTTCGGGGCTGACGTCATATTCGCTAATGACACCATCTTTCAACTCAGCCACGTGGGTTGGCGCTGCCAGGCTGAACTCGTCCAGACCATCACGCGAATGCACCACCAAAATGTGCTCGCTGCCGAGGCGCTTAAGCACCTCGGCCAGCGGCCGACACAATGCCTGGCTAAATACACCGACCACCTGATGACGCACGCCCGCCGGGTTAGTCAGCGGGCCGAGCATATTAAAGATAGTCCGCAGGCCGAGCTCGCGCCGCGGTCCTGCCGCGTACCTCATGGCTTTGTGGTGCACTTGGGCAAACATAAAGCCGACGCCAACAGTCTCGATACAACGCGCCACCTGCTCCGGCGTCAGCTCCAGATAGATATCCGCCGCTTCCAGTAAGTCGGCGCTGCCGCTCTTGCCAGAGACTGCACGGTTACCATGTTTGGCTACCTTGCCGCCCGCCGCCGCGACCACAAAAGCAGCGGCAGTGGAGACGTTGAAAATATTCGCGCCGTCGCCACCAGTGCCGACCACGTCAACCACATGCTTAAGGCTCGGCAGCTCAACCTGGCTGGCCAGCTCACGCATCACCGATACCGCACCGACAATTTCATCGATGCTCTCGCTCTTCATGCGCATGCCCATCAGAAAGGCGCCGATCTGCGCCTCACTGCATTGGCCGGTCATGATTTCGCGCATCACGTCCTGCATTTCCTCGGTGGACAGGTCGAGCTGCGCCACCACCCGATTGAGGGCTTCCTTGATATTCATGCGCGCACACCTCCGCTCTGCTTGAGGAAGTTGGCAAACAGCTCATGGCCCTGTTCGGTGAGGATTGATTCTGGGTGAAATTGCACGCCTTCGATGTTCAGGGTTTTGTGCCGCAGGCCCATGATCTCGTCCACCGCGCCGTCCTCCAACTGGGTCCAGGCAGTCACCTCAAGGCATTCCGGCAGGGTTTCCCGCTTGACCACCAACGAGTGATAACGGGTAACGATCAGCGGGTTGTTCAGGCCGGCGAACACGCCTTGGTCATGATGGAATACCGGGCTGGTTTTGCCATGCATCACTTGCCGTGCACGCACCACATCACCGCCAAAAGCCTGGCCGATGCTCTGATGGCCAAGACACACACCGAGGATCGGCAGCTTGCCGGCAAAGTGGGCAATCACCGCCAGCGACACGCCGGCTTCGGTCGGTGTGCAAGGGCCAGGCGAAACCACAATGCGTTCGGGGTTCAGCGCCTCAATCTCGGCCACGCTCAGCTCATCATTGCGGATGACATTGACCTCAGCACCCAGCTCGGCCAGGTACTGCACGACGTTGTAGGTGAAGGAGTCGTAGTTATCGATCATTAGCAGCATTTCTTGCTCAACCCTTTGCTTCCTGATGCTGTCCTGCATATTGCGCCGCGCACGTTCGGCAACGGCTACAAACCAGTGATACAGCGACAGAGGCAAGACAAAACAGCCAGCACAAGGCCGACGGGGAAGAATCAAATGCGCCAACGCCAGCGGGCGTGGCCTTTGATCAGGCGCATCAGGAGGGTACTGCTAACTGGCACGGGAAATTCTCATTTTGCTTTACCGGCACAGTAGCCCACGCGCAGACCGCGATGCAATATTGATCGGCCGGTAGCTCGGCTAACCGGCGTCACTCGCCGGCATCCGCATAATCGCCGCGCAGCAAGCTCAGCAAGGCATCGGCATCCAGCTTGGCACTCAACTCACCGCCGTCCAGCAGACTGTCTGCCAGCGCGCGCTTTTTGCTGTGCAGGGCGACAATCTGCTCCTCGATGGTGTGTTCGGTGACCAAGCGGTAGATGGTTACCGGGCGCAACTGACCCATGCGATGAGCACGGTCGCTGGCCTGATCTTCCACCGCCGGGTTCCACCACGGATCGAGGTGAATCACGTAATCCGCCGCGGTCAGGTTCAAGCCAGTGCCGCCGGCCTTAAGGCTGATCAGGAAGATTTCGCCGACGCCCGCCTGGAAGGCATCCATGCGCGCCTTGCGCTCTTTCGGCGAGGTGGAACCATCGAGGTACTGGTAGTGAATACCCTGCTCATCCAGCCAGCCACGGACAATCGTCAGATGGTCGACGAACTGGCTGAACACCAACGCCTTGTGCTTGTTCTCCAGCAACTCGCCAACAATCTCGGCAAAGGCCGCCAGCTTACTGCCACTTAGGCCAGCGCCTGGCATTACCAAGCTCGGATGACAGCAGAAGCGCCGCAACCGGGTGATTTCGGCCAACACTTGCAGCGACTGATTTTGCCCGGCCGGCGCGCTGATTAGCGACTGCACAGCCTGCTGACGCAGCGCCTCGTAGTAGTGCGCCTCTTCCGCGGACAGTGGCACCTTGTAAGTAATCTCGGTGCGCGGCGGCAACTCATCCAGCACCTGGCTCTTCAGTCGGCGCAGAATAAATGGCTGGATCAACGCTTTGAGCGCCTTGCGCGCGGACTGCTCGCCACGCTCGATTGGCGTACTGAAGCGTTCGGCAAAACGCTCTTGGCTGCCCAGCAGGCCAGGGTTGATAAAGCGAAACAGGTTCCACAGCTCGCCGAGGTGATTCTCCAGCGGCGTGCCGGTGGCGATCAGCTTGAAGTCAGCCTGCAGAGTCATTGCTGCCTGCGAGCGTTTGCTGCCGGCATTTTTAATCGCCTGCGCCTCGTCCAGCACCACACTGCTCCAGTGCTGGGCAAAAAAGGCCTGATGGTCCTGCTGCAGCAAGCCGTAACTCGCCACCACCAAGTCCAGCGGCCCTAAACCTTCAAGGCTGCGCGTCTGCTGGTAGTTGTGAACTTTTAGGGTCGGCGCAAAGCGCTGCGCTTCACTCAGCCAGTTGATCGCCACCGAAGTCGGCGCCACCACCAGCTGCGGCCCACGCGGCGCGCGCTGCAGCATCAGCGCTAGAGTCTGCACCGTTTTTCCCAAGCCCATGTCATCCGCCAAGCAGGCGCCTACGCCCCACTCCGCCAGACGTGCCAGCCAGGCAAAACCCTCGCGCTGGTAGTCGCGCAACTCAGCTTGCAAGGTGCTCGGCACCTGCGGCTGGAAATACTGCAACGACTCGAGGCGCTGCAGATGGCTCTGCCAGTGGTCATCCGCCTGAAACTCGCCGGCCTCGTCGGCCAAGCCGGCCAACAGCGGCGCAGTGAGCAAGTTAAGCCGCAGGCCGTCATCGCTGACGCCATCGGCCAGATAAGCCAGCTCATCCAGATGCTTGCGCAGGCTGCTGCTGAGGGCCAACCAGTCTTGGTCACCAAGCTTGAGAAAGCGGCCTTTGTTGGTTTTCAGCAACTCCAGCAACTGCCGCAAATGCAGCACGCGGCCGTCATCCAGCTGCACCTCACCGGCCAGCACAAACCAGTCGCCCTGCTGTTTTAGACCCAGTTTGAGCTGGCGCATACCCGGCCGCGCCTTGATGCGCATGCGTTCGCCTTCTGGCCACACGCACTGCACACGCTCGCTGTCCAGTGCCTGCAACTCGCTGAGCACCTGCAAGGCATCTTGCGGTTCGGCAAGCTGCCACTCTTGGCCATCGCATTCGGCCTGGGCCAACGCCGGGCAAGCGGCCAGCGCCCACTCCAGCGTGGCGGTTTCCGCCGTTAGGTCACGGCTGGCCTGCAAGGCACGGCCATCCAGTTCGCCGAGCACATTGGCCAGGCCAATACCGGGGCGGAACCAGCTGCTGTTGGCCAGCGGGCGCACCAGCAACTGCAAGCGTAGGCCGCCCTGCAACGGCAGCAGGTGGGCATATAAGGTGGCATCGGCCGGCACGCAATCGAGATGCGCCGCCAGCTCAGGCAGGTCTGAGTGAATCGGCAACAACGGTGCAATGGCGCTGATAGCGTCGATTAGCTGCGCCTTACCCGCCTGCGGCACCGTCAGACCTTGGCCAATGATGTCGATGATCTGGCGCAGCTCGCGGCTAATTGGATAGACCAACAGGCGCGTCGGGGTTTCTTTATACAGCAGCATGTTGCCGCTTTTTTGCAGCTCCAGCGGCTCCAGCTGCAGATGAATCTGCTCGCCGCGCGATTGCAGCTGCAGGCTGGCTTTGCCCAGCAACAAGTCGATGCGCACATCGGCACCATCGCCCAAGTACAACGCCGGGTGACCGACCAAGCGCGGCAGCGCCAGCTCGGCCGACAACTCGTAACGCACGCCGCCGTAGTAATCGGCCGCCGACTGGATCATGCGAATCGCCTGACGGTCCTGCTCCAGCAGAAAATCCATACGCTCGCCGTCTTCCAGCAAACGCTTGAGCGCCACCGCACGGCCCTTGCTCCACTGGCCCTTGGCGCTGAGTTTTTGCTCGCGCGGCTCAACCTGGATATACGCGCCATGGCCGCTGATCAGCCAGGCCAGACGACTGGTGCTGGCCGCACTGGTGACCACGTTTTGCGGGTTGAGCAAGGCCAGCGCCGTCAGCGCATGCTGCCACGCCGCCTGACGCCGATAGAGCCTAACCAGCGGCACCAGTCCGGCACGGGCATACCATTCAGGCGCCTGCCACGGCTGCTCGGCTTGCTCTGCCAGCAAGGCCTCAACCTCGGCGGCTAACCAGTGATAGCCATCGCTACTGAGTTGACGCTGAAACGCCTCTAAGAGCTTCTGCCAACCGGGCAAGCGGCCCTCTTCGGCATCGCTCCAATACACCCCCAGCGCCAGCAACAAGCCGTCAAAGCCATTAAATGCCAAGGTGCCGCGCACGCCATCGCTGTGCGCCTGACTGCTGCCCTGTAACTGTTCGAGCAAGTGCGACAACGCCGGATAAGCGCGGCCGTAATGTTCTTTTAGGCCCAGCGTAATGGCCTGTTTAAGGGCCGGGTAATGCTGTGGATCACCACCTGCCAGCAGGCCCAGGCAGTAGAAACCATGCAGTAGCGGCGGCAGCTCCAGCGCGCGCTTTTTGGTCGGCCGCTTGAGGCCAGCCCACGCCTGCAAAGCAACCAACGCATTGCTGCTGTCACCGCGCAGCAAGCCCAGAACAAATGCGCCAGGCACGGCGCTGACATCGTCAACCAGACGACTGAACTGCGCCCAGTCACCGCGCCAAAGCGCTTGCAGCAGTAATTGCAGGCCCAATTCGGCCTGTTGCGGTACGCGCTTAAACAGCGCCAGCGCCACTCGATAAGCCTCAGGCGCCGGCTGCAAGCGCCAGTTGAGCTGCGTCAGGTGGTCTTGCAGCAGGAGCACTTGCACCTCTTGGCTGAAGCTGGCGAACACCTGCTTGCCGGCGTCATCAGCGAACAGCTGTTGGGCCGGAACTTCCATGTCCCAACTGGCCAGCCGCTCAATAATTTGCCGCAGCTCAAAGGCCTGACCCTGCAAAATCGCCAGCCACAGGCTGTGCAGCTGATATTCCTGGGTCTGCACTTCCCAGCCGGCACGCGGCGCGCCCAAGCTGCTGCGCAACAAGTCCAGCCAGCGGTCTTTATTAATGTCGCTGCACAGCTGTTGCAGCACCAAATTACGCCGCCCCGGCAGCAGGCACACTGGTTGCCCGGAGCCTGGCTGCGACAGCCATTGCAAACGCTGTAAGGGTTCGAGAATCTCGCTTAGCGAGGCGGCATCAAAGGCACGGGTAGCCGACGCACGGACGCCCATCTCACGCAGATGGCGAACCAGTGCAGTCTTGTGCTGCCCAGGAAAGGACAACGCCAGCACATAAAGCAGCGCCTTGTAGTTGTCTGGCAGGACTGCCAGAGCAGAAGGCGCTTGGGGCGCAGGCATGGGTAAACTCCAGCGTAACGGTGTTAACTAACAACGGGCGGGCGACGCGTTTACGCAGGCCTGCCCGTAGGCAGGCCGCGAGGTGTCAGCCGAAAGTTTTGTGCGTGTGTTCGGCCAGGGCCACGGCGCGAAACATAGCGCGACGCTTATTCAGAGTTTCTTCCCACTCCAGCGCCGGCACTGAGTCGGCAACGATGCCGCCACCGGCTTGGACGTGTAGCTCACCGTTCTTGATCACCGCAGTGCGGATGGCTATCGCGGTGTCCATGTTGCCGTTCCACGCCAGATAGCCAACAGCGCCACCGTAGACGCCACGCTTAACCGGCTCCAATTCGTCGATGATTTCCATCGCGCGAATTTTCGGCGCACCGGACAAAGTGCCGGCCGGCAGGATAGCGCGCAGCGCGTCCATGGCACTCAGACCCTGTTTGAGCTGACCGTTAACGTTAGAAACGATGTGCATAACGTTGGAGTAACGCTCAATCACCATCTTCTCGGTGACTTTGACGGTGCCAGTTTCCGACACACGCCCGGCATCGTTACGGCCGAGGTCGATCAGCATCAGGTGCTCGGCAATCTCTTTGGCGTCCGAGAGCAGATCTTGCTCAAGGGCCAAGTCGGCTTCTTCAGTGGCACCACGCGGACGGGTACCGGCAATTGGCCGTACGGTTACTAAGCCATCCTCAACCCGCACCAGCACTTCGGGTGAGCTGCCGACCACATGGAAGTCGCCGAAGTTGAAGAAGTACATATACGGCGTCGGATTGAAGCAGCGCAGCGCGCGATACAGATCAATCGGCGCAGCGGAAAATTCGATGCTCATGCGCTGCGACGGCACCACCTGCATGCAGTCGCCCGCCAGGATGTATTCCTTGATGGTATCGACCGCGCGCTCGTAGTCCTCACGGCTAAAGCTGGAGCGGAAGGTCGGCTCGGCGGTTTCGCCCAGCGCACTTAAGTCCAGACCGCGACGCGGCGTAATCGGTTGGCGCAGTTGCTCCAGCAGCTCAGCCAGCCGTGCCTGACCACGCTCATAGGCATCGGTCTCACTCGGGTCAGCCAGTACGATGGCGTGCAGCTTGCCGGCTAGGTTGTCGAACACCACCACGGCGTCAGACACCATCAGCAGAATGTCCGGATTACCCAGCGGGTCGGGATTCGGGCAGTTGCCGAGTTTCTTCTCGACGTAGCGCACGCAGTCATAGCCAAAATAGCCGACCAAGCCGCCATTGAAGCGCGGCAAGCCGGCAATCGGCGCGACCTGATAACGCTCTTTGAACGCCTCGACAAAGGCCAGCGGGTCTTCGCAGTCATGCTGCTCAGTCACCACGTCATCGACGCTGACCGATACGTGCTGCTCATAGGCACGCAATACGGTGCGGCACGGCAGGCCGATGATCGAGTAACGCCCCCACTTTTCGCCGCCCTGTACCGACTCCAATAGATAGGAGTACGGCGCGTCGGCCAGCTTTAAATACAGCGACAGCGGGGTGTCAAAATCCGCCAGGGTTTCGATCGCCATGGGGATACGGTTATAGCCGGCAGCGGCTAAACGCAGGAATTCTTCGCGGGTCATATTCAGCCTCGTGGCTTGAGGATCAAACGGTCAAATAGGCAAACGCGCCGGCAAACCGGCAGGCACACATCAGGCGCGCCAACGCCAGCGGGCCAAGGCCTTGAGGATTTTCATCCCGGAGTTAACAAGCCAATGTTTGCGGGGGACCACCACGATGGAATCTCTTGAGCGGGGGGATTGAACGGCATCGGGCAACGGTAGCGCAGCGGCTGGTTCGAAGCAACCGGGCAGCAACTGGCGCAGATCGTCGATCACCAGCGCGGGCGACTCTTCGGCAATCGGCCGACCATGGTTATAGCCATAACTCATGGCGACGCAGGCCACGCCGGCGGCCTTCGACGCCAGCACATCGCTGCGCGAATCACCGACAAACAGCGCCTCATCAGGACTGACCCCGGCCATTCTCAGCACATACAACAAGGCGGTCGGGTCGGGCTTTTGCTGCGGCAAGGTATCGCCACCGATGATCCAGCGGAAATAGCGGCCAATACGTAAGTCATCCAGCAGCGGGCCAACAAAGCGCTCGGGCTTATTGGTAATTAACGCCATCTCGATACCGTGCTGCTTGAGCCACTTGAGGGTTTCCCGCACGCCGGGATAAATCGCACTCAGGCCAAGATTATCAACATAAGCAGCGAGAAATACCTCGAGGGCGTGCTCTGCATCGGCGTCAGACACTTGCTCGTGCTGCATGTCGCCCGCCAAGGCGCGGCGCACCAGCACAAGTGCACCATTGCCGACCCAATTGCGCACCTGCTCGGCACCCGCGGGCGTGCGGCCCAAGCTAAGTAGCATTTGATCGACAGCGGCGGCAAGGTCCGGCACTGAGTCAACCAGAGTGCCGTCCAGATCAAACATCACTAGGCGCGGCAGGCGACCCGCCAGCAAGCGCTCGAAACCACTCATCCGCGGGCGAGCGCCAGCTCGGCGCGCATGGCGGCGATCACGTCGACATAGTTCGGGGCGTTAAAAATTGCCGAGCCAGCGACAAAAGTATCAGCGCCGGCAGCGGCGATTTCGCGGATGTTTTTCAGGTTAACGCCACCGTCGATTTCCAGACGGATGTCGCGGCCAGAGGCGTCGATCAGCGCCCGCGCTTCACGCAATTTATTCAACGTGCCAGGGATGAACGCCTGCCCACCGAAACCTGGATTAACGCTCATCAACAAGATCATGTCGACCTTGTCCATCACGTACTTGAGGCTTTCCAGCGAGGTAGCGGGGTTAAATACCAAGCCAGCCTTGCAGCCACCCGCCTTGATCAACTGCAGGGAGCGGTCGATGTGGCCACTGGCTTCCGGGTGGAAGGTGATGTAACTGGCGCCGGCCTCGATGAAGTCGCCAATGATGCGATCCACTGGCGACACCATCAGGTGCACATCAATCGGCGCGGTGATGCCGTACTTGCGCAGCGCCGTACAGACCATCGGGCCGATGGTCAGATTAGGTACGTAATGGTTATCCATCACATCGAAGTGGACGATGTCGGCGCCGGCGGCGAGGACGTTATCGACTTCTTCGCCGAGGCGAGCAAAGTCAGCGGACAGGATCGATGGAGCAATGGCAAACGGCTGCATAGCGCACCTGATAACAAAAACGTGTGGCGCGCATTGTAGCCTGAGTCGCTGCTTGAGGCAGTTGTCCTATATCAGCAGCGACCACGACCTTGGTCGCAAAGGCTTATCCGTGGCTGGCCGAGGTGCGCATCTTCTCGCTACGCCCGCGCAGCCACTCCAGGGTCAGCAGCAGCACAATCGAGAAGCCGATCAGCAGCGTCGCTGCCGCCGCGATGGTCGGGCTAAGGTTTTCACGGATGCCGCTAAACATCTGCCGCGGCAATGTGATTTGCTCAGGGCCGGCGAGGAACAGGGTCACCACTACTTCGTCAAACGAGGTGGCGAACGCGAACAGCGCACCACTGATCACGCCCGGGGCAATCAACGGCAAGGTCACCCGAAAGAATGCGGTCAGTGGCGGTGCGCCCAAGCTGGCCGCCGCCCGCACCAGATTCTGGTTAAACCCCTGCAGAGTGGCCGACACTGTAATGATTACAAACGGCACACCGAGTACCGCATGCACCAGAATCAGCGAGATATAGCTATTACCCAACCCCAGCGGGGCGAAAAACAGGTAGCTGGCCACACCCACAATTACCACTGGCACCACCATGGGCGAGATCAGCAGGCTCATGACCAACGCCTTGCCGCGGAACTCGCCACGGGTCAGGCCAATGGACGCCAAAGTGCCGAACACCATCGCCAGAAAGGTCGCGGCCGGGGCGATGATCATGCTGTTCTTCAGTGAGCGCATCCAGTCAGCCGAACTGAATAGGTCCTGATACCACTGCATGGAAAACCCTTGCAGCGGGTAGACCAGAAAGCTGCCGGAGTTAAACGACAGCGGCACGATAACCAGCACCGGCAGAATCAAAAACAGCAACACCAGACCGCAGAGGATGCGCAGGCTATAGAACCACACGCGTTCAATCGGGGACATGTAGGGGCTGAGCATGGTTGTTCTCCAGAGTTCTTGTTCTAACAACGGGGGGTAAATCCCCCTCTCTCGGCCCACGGCCGACAGTCATATCGTTACGTCTCTCCCCCAACTGCGAAGGAGGGACTGAGAGAGAGATGCAAGCTGCCGACACGCCCTCTCTCTCGCCCTACGGTTGGCCTGCAGCGCAGGCCGGCATTCAACTCAAGCGCAAACGACTAGCGCCGACCATCCAGCTGTACACCAGGTACAGCACCAAGGTCGCGAGCAACAGCAGGCCGCCGAGCGCCGTGGCCATGCCCCAGTTAATGCTGACGTTGGTGTAGAAGGCCACGAAGTAGCTGACCATCTGATCGCCCGGGCTGCCGAGCAACGCCGGGGTGATGTAGTAGCCAATCGACAGGATGAACACCAGTAAGCAACCGGCGCCAACCCCGGCGAAGGTCTGCGGGAAATACACCCGCCAGAAGCTGGCGAACGGGTGGCAACCGAGGGAAATGGCGGCACGCATGTAGGTCGGTGAAATACCCTTCATCACGCTGTAGATCGGCAAGATCATGAACGGCAGCATGATGTGCACCATTGAGATGTACACCCCGGTGCGGTTGAACACCAACTCCAGTGGCTGGTCAATGATGCCGACCGCCTGCAAGGCGCTGTTGATCAAGCCGCCCGATTGCAGCAGCACAATCCAAGCGGCGACGCGCACCAGGATCGAGGTCCAGAACGGCAACAGCACCAGAATCATCAGCAGGTTGCTTTGCCGAGACGGCAGATTAGCCAGCAGGTATGCCAACGGATACGCCAACAACAGACAGATGGCGGTAATCACCAGGCCCATCCAGAAGGTGCGGGTAAAAATATCCAGGTAAATGGCTTGATCCGGAGTCGCTTGCGCCAGCTCGCCGAGATCGTCAATTCGATGATCCAAGGCCGCCAACAGGTAATACGGGGTGACGCTGCTATCGTTGCGGCGAATCACCTGCCAGTAGGCCGGGTCGCCCCAGCGCTCATCGAGGTTTTCCAGCGCATCTTTATAAGAGGCCGGCTCGCTCTTGAACGGTAGCGCGCGGGCAGTTTTCGATATCAGGCTGCGGTAGCCAGCTAATTCCATATTCAGACGCTTGGACAAATCGCCCAAGGTTTGCTGCTTGCGCGCATCGGCCAAGTCCAGGCTCAAGGCTTGGTACGCCGGCTCAGCAGGTAAAGCTTTGCCATCCCACTGCTGCAGTGCCGCCACGGTGCGCGGCAGCGAGCCGACCACTTCCGGGTTGCCCACGCTTTTGAACAGCAGCGCCACAATCGGCACCAGAAACACCAGCAGCAAAAACAGCACCAGCGGCAAGATCAGCGCCTGAGCCTTCAAGCGGTTAACCCGCTCGGCACGCGCCAGTCGTTGTTTCAGATTAGGGCCGGTGACCGCGATCGAAGGCTCTGCGATGGCCATAGTGAACTCCGCTAAAAAAGGCCGCGCGGACGCAGCCAAAGGGTAACTCCGAGCTCGGCGCTAAACCGGCAAAGCCCGCAAACTGGGCTGGCATAACCGCCGTATTGGCGGTTATGCCA
>RCMZ01000345.1_pt1 | contig 26641 bp, 22 predicted proteins | sample 2041141 | NCBI WGS metagenome assembly RCMZ01 (sample SAMN09708263, study PRJNA481090) | Wastewater metagenome, whole genome shotgun sequencing project. | biome: sewage; isolation source: Davis station wastewater (DW) | place: Antarctica: Davis Station | collected 2010-03-01
TATGAGCGGTTTATCCGCACGACCATGACCCAGAACAACAACTTCACCACCGGCCGTGTTTACGAGCACGTGCTGCGCAAAGAGCGCCGTGGTGATTACCTGGGTGCGACCATTCAGGTCATTCCGCACATCACCGACGAGATCAAACGCCGCATCATCAAGGGTGCCGGCGATGCTGACGTGGCCATGGTCGAAATCGGCGGCACCGTTGGCGATATCGAGTCGCAACCGTTCCTCGAAGCCATTCGCCAGTTGCGTGTCGAAGTAGGCGCCAAGCGCGCCATGCTGATGCACTTGACGCTGGTGCCGTACATCGCCACCGCTGGCGAAACCAAAACCAAGCCGACCCAGCACTCGGTGAAAGAGCTGCGCTCCATCGGCCTGCAACCGGACGTACTGATCTGCCGCTCCGACCACCCGATCGACATGTCCTCGCGGCACAAGATCGCGCTGTTCACCAACGTTGAAGAACGTGCGGTAATCGGTCTGGAAGACGTCGACACCATCTACAAGATTCCAGGCGTGTTACACGCCCAGGGCCTGGACGATTTCGTCGTCGAGCGCTTTGGCTTGCAGTGTGGTCCGGCTGATTTGTCCGAGTGGGACCGCGTCGTCGACGCCAAGCTCAACCCGGAAAAAGAAGTCACCATCGCCATGGTCGGCAAGTACATGGAGCTGCTGGACGCCTACAAGTCGCTGATCGAAGCGATGAGTCATGCCGGCATCCAGAACCGCACCAAGGTCAACCTGCGTTATATCGACTCTGAAGACATCGAGAACCAGGGCACTGGTCTGCTGGAAGGCGTCGACGCCATTCTGGTACCGGGCGGCTTCGGTCTGCGCGGCGTGGAAGGCAAGATCACCGCGGTGCAATACGCCCGTGAGAACAAGATTCCGTACCTGGGCATCTGCCTGGGCATGCAAGTGGCGGTTATCGAGTTTGCCCGCAATGTGCTGGGCTGGACCGATGCCAACTCCACTGAGTTCGACCAAGACAGCAAGCACCCGGTCGTTGGCCTGATCACCGAGTGGGAAGATGCCGCCGGTGGCGTGGAAACCCGCAGCGAGAGCTCCGATCTGGGCGGCACGATGCGCCTGGGTGCCCAGGATTGCCAGCTGGAAAGCGGCTCGCGGGTTCACGATTGCTATGCCAAGGATGTGATCGTTGAGCGTCATCGCCATCGTTATGAAGTGAACAACAAGCTGCTGCCGCAATTGCAGGCCGCCGGCCTGAAAGTCACTGGTCGTTCCGGTGACGGCGCGTTGGTCGAAGTGGTTGAGGCGCCGGATCATCCGTGGTTCGTCGCCTGCCAGTTCCACCCCGAGTTCACCTCCGGTCCACGTGACGGTCACCCGCTATTCAGTGGTTTCGTCAATGCCGCGCTGGCCCAGAAGGCGCGTAAGGCATGAGTCAGAAGACCATCCGCGTCGGCAATATCGAGATCGCCAACGACAAGCCGTTCGTGCTGTTCGGTGGCATCAATGTCATGGAATCGCGCGACCTGGCCATGCGTGCCTGTGAAGAATATGTGCGGGTGACCGACAAACTCGGCATTCCTTATGTGTTCAAGGCCAGCTTCGACAAGGCCAATCGCTCCTCGGTCAGCTCCTTCCGCGGCCCGGGCCTGGAAGAGGGCATGAAGATCTTTGAAGAAGTGAAGAAGACCTTCGGCGTGCCGGTGATCACCGACGTGCATGAGCCTGAGCAGGCGGCGCCAGTGGCGGCCGTGTGCGACATCATCCAGCTGCCGGCATTTTTGTCGCGTCAGACTGACCTGGTGGTGGCCATGGCCAAGACCGGCGCGGTGATCAATATCAAGAAAGCCCAATTCCTCGCACCGCAGGAAATGAAACACATCCTGGCCAAGTGCGAAGAGGCCGGTAACGACCAGTTGATCCTCTGCGAGCGCGGTTCGTCTTTCGGCTACAACAACCTGGTGGTGGACATGCTCGGCTTCGGCATCATGAAGCAGTTCAACTACCCGGTATTTTTCGACGTGACCCATGCCCTGCAAATGCCGGGTGGTCGCGCCGATTCCGCCGGCGGCCGCCGTGCCCAGGTCACCGATCTGGCCAAGGCCGGCATGAGTCAGGGCCTGGCTGGGCTGTTTCTGGAGGCGCATCCAGACCCGGACAACGCCAAGTGCGACGGCCCCTGTGCCTTGCGGTTGGACAAGCTTGAGCCGTTTCTCACCCAGCTCAAGCAGCTGGATGACCTGGTGAAGAGTTTTGCGCCGATTGAAACTGCCTGATCGGGTGTTTCTCCGGTAAAGTGCGGCCCCGTTAAAAGTCTCGTTTCGAGTTCAGCTTCGCTGCGCATGCCCCAGAGTCAGCGCAGCGATTTGATCAATTTTTGGAGTGCTTAGAGCAATGGCAAAAATCGTCGACATCAAAGGCCGTGAGGTTCTCGACTCCCGTGGCAATCCTACGGTAGAAGCGGATGTAATCCTCGACAACGGCATCATCGGCAGCGCCTGTGCGCCGTCCGGTGCTTCCACCGGTTCGCGCGAAGCGCTGGAACTGCGTGATGGCGACAAGAGTCGTTACCTGGGCAAGGGCGTATTGAAGGCCGTTGGCAATATCAACGGCCCGATCCGTGACCTGCTGCTGGGCAAGGACCCGGTCGACCAGCAAGGCCTGGACCGCGCCATGATCGCCCTCGACGGTACCGAGAACAAAGCGTCGCTGGGTGCCAACGCCATCCTCGCCGTATCCCTGGCTGCGGCCAAGGCCGCTGCCCAGGCCAAAGGCGTGCCGCTGTATGCGCACATCGCTGACCTGAACGGCACGCCGGGCGTGTACTCGATGCCGGTACCGATGATGAACATCATCAACGGTGGCGAACATGCCGATAACAACGTCGATATCCAGGAATTCATGGTTCAGCCGGTTGGCGCCAAGACGTTCTCCGACGCCATGCGCATGGGCACCGAAATTTTCCATCACCTGAAAGCGGTGTTGAAGGCCCGTGGCCTGAGCACTTCCGTAGGTGACGAAGGTGGTTTCGCACCGAACCTGGCCTCTAACGAAGACGCCCTGGCGGCCATCGCTGAAGCCGTTGCCAATGCTGGCTACAAACTGGGCACTGACGTGACCCTGGCTCTGGACTGCGCCTCCAGCGAGTTCTTCGAAGATGGCAAGTACGACCTGGCCGGTGAAGGCAAGGTGTTCAGCGCCGAAGGTTTCGCCGACTACCTGGCAGGCCTGACCGAGCGTTACCCGATCATCTCCATCGAAGACGGCATGGACGAATCGGACTGGGCTGGCTGGAAAGTGCTGACCGACAAGATCGGCGAGAAGATCCAACTGGTCGGTGACGATCTGTTCGTGACCAACACCAAGATCCTCAAGCGCGGCATCGACGAGTCGATCGGCAACTCAATCCTGATCAAGTTCAACCAGATCGGTTCCCTGACCGAAACCCTGGAAGCCATCCAGATGGCCAAGGCGGCCGGTTACACCGCAGTGATCTCCCATCGCAGCGGCGAAACCGAAGACAGCACTATCGCCGACCTGGCCGTGGGTACTGCGGCTGGCCAGATCAAGACCGGCTCTCTGTGCCGTTCCGATCGCGTGTCCAAGTACAACCAACTGCTGCGTATCGAAGAGCAATTGGGCGACAAAGCGGTATACCGCGGTCGCGCTGAGTTTCGTGGCTAAGGCCTGAAGTGGTAAAAAAGGCAGCGCAAGCTGCCTTTTTATCATGGATGATTCTCCGATCATGCGCAGTCCTTACTGGTTGTTCGTCGTTCTGATCCTGCTGCTGGCTGGCCTGCAGTATCGCTTGTGGGTGGGCGATGGAAGCCTGGCGCAAGTGACCGATCTGCAACGGCAAATCGCTGAGCAGCAAGGCGAGAACGAGCGCCTGCTCGAACGTAACCGTATCCTCGAAGCTGAAGTGCTGGAGCTCAAGCAGGGTATGGAAACCGTCGAAGAGCGTGCCCGCCATGAGCTGGGCATGGTCAAAGAGGGCGAAACCCTCTATCAACTGGCCGAATGAACACGCCCGATTTCTGGGTGGTGATCCCGGCGGCCGGGGTTGGCGCGCGCATGTTGGCCGACCGTCCCAAGCAATACCTGGCCCTGGCCGGGCGTTGCCTTCTCGAACATACCCTCGACTGCTTTCTCGATCATCCTGGCCTCAAGGGTCTGGTGGTCAGCTTGGCGGCCGAAGATCCCTACTGGCCGACCCTGGCCTGTTCGCGCGATCCCCGTATCAGCCGTGCCGAAGGTGGTGCCGAGCGTGCCGACTCGGTGTTGCAGGGCTTGTTGCGTCTGACTGAGCTGGGTGCGACGGAACACGATTGGGTGCTGGTGCACGATGCTGCGCGGCCCAATCTGTCTCGCTTCGATCTGGATCGCTTGCTGACTGAGCTGGCCGCTGATCCGGTCGGCGGCCTGCTGGCCGTGCCGGTGCGCGACACCCTCAAACGTGCCAGTGCCGATGGCCGGGTGGCGAACACCGTCGACCGCAGCCAGATCTGGCAAGCCTACACACCGCAGATGTTCCGCTTCGGTGCGTTGCAGCGAGCGCTGGCTGAGGCGCTGGTGGCTGAGGTGGCGATTACCGACGAGGCTTCGGCCATCGAATGGGCGGGGCAAGCGCCGCGCCTGATCGAGGGGCGGGCGGACAACCTCAAAGTCACTCGCCCGGAAGATTTGGAGTGGTTACGCCTGCGCTGGAGCCATAAACACTAAAGGCCCGGTCGTTGCCGCGTAGGATGGGTGGAGCTTGCGCTACCCATCGCATGCCGATGGTGAAAACGTCCTGATGGGTATCGCTGCGCTCAACCCATCCTACGAGTTCTCTTTAGCCCGCCGGGCCGCTTACTGGCGCGTCCTGCTCCAGCCAGCCGCCACCCAAGGCCTTGTACAGGTTCACTTCGCTACCCAGTTGCGCCAGACGGTCGATGATCAGTGACTGTTGGGCGTTGAACAGGGCGCGCTGGGCGACCAGGAAGGTCAGGCTGCTGTCGACGCCGATCAGGTAGCGGCGCTCGGCCAGGCGGTAGTAATCCTGGTTGGCGCTGACCAGATCACGCTGGGCCTGCAGTTGCTGCTGATAGGTTTGGCGCGCGGCCAAGCCGTCGCTGACTTCCTGGAAGGCGCTCTGAATGCTCTGTTGATACTGCGCCACGCGGATGTCTTTCTGGATTTTGCTGTAATCCAGGCTGGCCTGCAGGCTGCCGGCGTTGAAGATCGGCAGGCTGATCTGCGGCTGGAACAGCCAGCTACCCGAGCCACCATTGAACAGTCCGGACAGGTCCGGGCTCAGGCTGCCGGCATTGGCGGTCAGGCTGATGCTCGGGAAGAACGCCGCGCGGGCAGCGCCGATATTGGCATTGGCGGCTTTCAGGGCGTGCTCTGCGGCAAGAATGTCTGGGCGCCGTTGCAGTAACTCGGACGGCAAACCGGCGGCCAGTGGGCTGAGCAGTGGGCTATCGAGTGGTTGGCCCGCTGGCAGGTCGGCCTGCAGGCTGCTGCCCAGTAGCAGGGTCAAACCATTGCGGTCTTGGGCCACCTGGCGCTGGTATTGCGCCAGTTTCACCCGCGCGCTTTCCACCGAGGTGCGCGACTGGCTGAGTTCCAGGGCCGAGGCCACACCCACCTGATTGCTGCGTAGGGTCAGCTGATAGCTCTTGTCGAAGGCCTTGAAGGTGTCTTCGGTCAGGCGCAGCAAGGCCAGATCGGCCTGCCAGGTCAGGTAGGCGTTGGCCACGTCGGCCACCAGGCTGAGCTGCGTGGCGCGCCGTGCTTCTTCGCTGCTCAGGTAGGTTTCCAGGGCTTGCTCGCTGAGGCTGCGAACCCGGCCGAACAGGTCCAGTTCGTAAGCGCTGACGCCCAGAGTGGCGGAGTATTGGCTGCTGATCTGCGGGCTGCCGGTGGACGACAGCTCGCCCGGCAAACGTTGACGACTGCCGCTGCCGTCGGCGCTGACGGCTGGCAGCAATTCGGCGCGTTGGATGCGGTATTGGGCGCGGTAAGCGTCGATGTTCAGTGCCGCCACACGCAGGTCGAGGTTGTTCTGCAGTGCAGTCTGGATCAGCTGTTGCAACGCCGGGTCGCGGAAGAACTGGCGCCAGCCTTGTTCGCTGGCGGCCAGTTCGGCCGCAGCGTTGGGCCCGTAAGCCGGGCCTTGCGGCCACTGAGCGGCAACGCTGGTAGGCGGTTGCTGGTAATCCGGGATCAGTGAGCAGCCACCGAGGGTGAAGGCGGCGAGCGCCAGGGATAGCAGGGACTTATTCATTGGCTGGCCTCCTCGTGGCTGTTGCTGGGTTGTTTCTTGCTAAACCATGCAGACACCACGACGAAGAACAGCGGCACCCAGAAGATCGCCAATACGGTGGCGGTGAGCATGCCGCCGATCACCCCGGTGCCGATGGCATGCTGGCTGCCTGAGCCAGCGCCAGTGGCAATCGCCAGGGGCACCGCGCCGAGGATAAACGCCAGGGAGGTCATGATGATCGGTCGTAGACGCATGCGGCAGGCCTCGATGGCGGCCTCCTGCAGGCTGCGCCCTTGGCTGTGCAGTTCCTTGGCGAACTCGACGATGAGGATGGCGTTCTTCGCCGCCAGGCCAATGGTGGTGAGCAAGCCGACCTGGAAGTACACGTCGTTGGACAGGCCGCGCAGGCTGGTGGCCAGCAGTGCGCCGATAATCCCCAGGGGCACCACCAGCATCACTGCAATCGGGATCGACCAGCTTTCGTACAGTGCTGCCAGGCAGAGGAATACCATCAGCAACGACAGCGCATACAGGGCCGGCGCTTGGGAGCCGGACAGACGCTCCTCGTAGGACAGCCCGGTCCAGGCAAAGCCGATGCCTTTGGGCAACTGCCGGGCCAGGCGTTCGACTTCGGCCATGGCCTCGCCCGAGCTGTAGCCCGGCGCTGGGGTACCGAGGATTTCCATACTTTCCACGCCGTTAAAGCGTGACAGCTTGGGCGCGCCGAAGATCCAGCTGCCGCTGGCAAAGGCCGAGAACGGCACCATCTCGCCTGCACTGTTGCGTACGTACCACTTGTTCAGGTCTTCCGGGCTCATGCGTGAGTTCGGTTGGCCCTGGATATACACCTTCTTGACTCGGCCACGGTCGATAAAGTCGTTGGCATAACTGCCGCCCAGGGCAATCGACAGGGTGTTGTTGATGTCGGCCATGGTCACGCCGAGGGCGCTGGCGCGTTCGTCATCGATGCTCAGCTGATATTGCGGCTCGTCGTTCAGGCCGTTGGGGCGCACGCCAGCGAGGATCTTGCTTTGCGCGGCCATGCCGAGGAACTGGTTGCGTGCCGCCAGCAGTTGCTCATGGCCGACGCCGGCGCGGTCCTGGAGGAACACGTCGAAGCCGCTGGCGTTGCCCAGTTCCAGTACGGCCGGCGGGGCGAAGGCAAACACCATGGCGTCGCGGAAGCTGAAGAAGTGCATCTGCGCGCGCTGGGCCAGGTTGAACACGTTGTTTTCCGCCGAGCGCTGGCCCCAGGGCTTGAGCATGATAAAGGCCATGCCCGAACTCTGGCCGCGGCCGGCGAAGTTGAAGCCAGTCACGGTGAACACCGAGCTGACGGTGTCACCTTCGTCTTCCAGCAGGTAGCTGCGCATCTGGTCGACTACCGCTTGGGTGCGTCCGGCGCTGGAACCAGCTGGGGTCTGCACCTGGGCGAACAGCACGCCCTGATCTTCTTCCGGCAGGAAGGCGGTGGGAATGCGGGTAAACAGCGCCACCATGCCGACCACGATCAGCAAGTACGCCAGCAGGTACGGTGCCTTGTGCCGCAGCATGCTCGCCACGCCGCGCTCATAGCGTTGCACGCTGCGGTCGAAGCTCCGGTTGAACCAGCCGAAGAAGCCGCGCTTGGGCCCATGGCCTTCGCCCTTGTGGATCGGCTTGAGCAGGGTCGCGCACAGTGCCGGGGTGAAAATCAGCGCTACCAGCACCGACAGCACCATGGCCGAGACGATGGTGATGGAGAACTGCTTGTAGATCACCCCAGTGGAGCCGCCGAAGAACGCCATCGGCAGCAGCACCGCCGACAGCACCAAGGCGATACCCACCAGGGCGCCCTGGATCTGGCCCATGGATTTTTTCGTGGCTTCCTTGGGTGACAGGCCTTCTTCGCTCATCACCCGTTCGACGTTTTCCACCACCACGATGGCGTCGTCCACCAGCAGGCCGATGGCCAGCACCATGCCGAACATGGTCAGGGTGTTGATGCTGAAACCAAACGCCGCCAACACACCGAAGGTGCCGAGCAATACCACCGGCACGGTCATGGTGGTGATCAGGGTGGCGCGCAGGTTCTGCAGGAACAGATACATCACCAGGAACACCAGCGCCACGGCTTCGATCAGGGTGTGGATCACCCCGGTGATCGAGGCGCTAACCACAGGCGTGGTGTCGTAGGGGAAGACCACCTGCACGCCGGGCGGAAAGAATGGCTCAAGGTCGCTGATGGTCTGGCGCAGAGCCTTGGCAGTGTCCAGGGCGTTGGCGCCGGTGGCCAGTTTGACCGCCAGGCCAGAGGCCGGCTTACCGTTGAACTGGGCGCTGATGCTGTAGTTTTCGCCGCCCAGGGCCACCTCGGCGACATCCGCCAGGCGCACTTGCGAGCCGTCGGTGTTGACCTTGAGGAGGATCTTCTGGAATTGCTCGGCGTTTTGCAGGCGCGTTTTGCCGATGATAGTGGCGTTCAATTGCTGGCCGGCCACGGCGGGCAGCCCGCCGAGTTGGCCGGACGACACCTGCACGTTCTGCGCGGCGATGGCGCTCTGCACATCCATCGGGGTCAGCTGGAATTTGTTCAGCTTGGCCGGGTCGAGCCAGATGCGCATGGCGTACTGGGCGCCGAACACCTGGAAGTCGCCAACCCCTGGGGTGCGCGAAATCGGGTCCTGCATGTTGGAGACGATGTAGTTGGCCAGGTCGTCGCGGCTCATGCTGCCATCGGCCGACACCAGACCGATCACCATCAGGAAGTTCTTCACCGCCTTGGTCACGCGAATGCCTTGCTGCTGCACCTCTTGCGGCAGCAGCGGGGTGGCCAGGTTGAGCTTGTTCTGCACCTGCACCTGGGCAGTGTCGGGGCTGGTGCCCTGGTTGAAGGTGGCAGTGATGGTCATGCTGCCGTCGGAGTTACTTTCCGAGGTGACATAGCGCAGGTTGTCGATGCCGTTGAGCTGCTGCTCAATCACCTGCACCACGGTGTCCTGCACCGTTTGCGCGGAGGCGCCGGGGTAGCTGACGGCGATGGCGATCGCCGGCGGGGCGATGCTCGGGTATTGGTTGATCGGTAGTTTGAGGATCGATAAACCGCCCACCAGCATGATCACCAGGGCAATCACCCAGGCAAAAATAGGCCGGTCGATAAAGAATTTCGACATTGGTTATTCCCCTTTGCCGGCGGTTTTGCTCGCAACTGGGGCGGCGGGCGTGAGATTGGCGGCCTCGCTGACCGTCACTGTGACGCCCGGTTTGACGAATTGCAGACCCTCGACAATCAGCCGGTCACCCGCCTGCAGGCCGTGATTGATCAGCCAGGCATTGCCCGCGGTACGTTCGGCTTGCAGCTCGCGCAGTTCCACCTGGTCGTTCTGATTGACCACCAGGGCGGTGGGCTGGCCTTTCAGGTTGCGGGTCACGCCTTGTTGCGGGGCCAGAATGGCCTGGGCACTGACCCCAGCCTGCAGTTGTGCATGGACGAACATGCCCGGCAGCAGGTCATGCTTGGGGTTGGGGAATACCGCGCGCAGGGTGACGGAACCGGTGCCGGGGTCGACCGACACTTCGGAGAATTCCAGTTGGCCGGCCTGCGGGTACTCGCTGCCATCTTCCAATAGCAGTTTGACCGTGGCGGCGTTGTTGCCGGCCTTTTGCAGGCGGCCGCTGGCCAGGTCGTTACGCAGCTTGAGGATTTCCAGGGACGACTGGGTGACGTCGACGTAGATCGGGTCGAGCTGCTGGATCACCGCCATGGCGGTGCTTTGGCCATTGCTGACCAGTGCGCCTTCGCTGACCGCCGAGCGGCCGATGCGCCCGGCGATCGGCGCCAGCACCTTGGTGTAGCGCAGGTTGATGGTGGCGGTTTGCAGTGCAGCCTCGGCTTCCATCTGCTTGGCCCTCGCTTCGTCGAACTCCTGGCGACTGACGGCTTGTTCATCCACCAGCAATTGATAACGCTCGGCCAGCGACTGGCTGGACTGCAGGGTGGCCTGGGTGCTTTTCAGGGTCGCGGCATAGAGGGCTGGGTCGATCTGGTACAGCTGCTGACCGGCTTTTACTTCCCGGCCCTCGGTGAACAGGCGCTCGAGAATGATGCCGTTGACCTGTGGCCGCACTTCGGCGACGCGATAGGCGCTGGTACGCCCTGGCAGCTCGGAGGTGAGGGCAAATGCCTGGGGTTGCAGGGTGATCACGCCGACCTTGGGTGGCGGCGCGGCGGCGGTGGCCTGCTCCTCTTTGCAGGCGCTGAGCAGGGTGGTCAGGCTGATGGCCAGGAGCAGGGCGGGAGCGGCGGGCTTGTATGACATGCAGACCTCGAAGCAGAAACCTGAGACGCGCTCGAAGGGGGGAGAGGTCGAGCGAATGACTAAAAGGATAGGATGCTAAGGAATATACTTACGTTCATGCTTGTTTGTAAATGCTCTTTGCCGGCACAATCTGTTGCAATGAATGTACTTAAGTACCGGAATGCCGGTCATTTTGGTTAATTGCTGCAACAGATTGACTGTTGCCGACCGAGGTTGAGTGAATGGTCCGTCGCACCAAAGAAGATGCGCAGAAAACCCGCAGCCAGATTCTTGAAGCCGCCGAGCAGGCGTTTCATCAACGCGGCATGGCGCACACCACCTTGGCCGAGATCGCGGCGATTGCCGGTGTCACCCGCGGCGCCATCTATTGGCATTTCAGTAACAAGGCCGATCTGGTCCAGGCGCTGCTGGATACCCTGCACGAGCCCTTGGACGAGTTGGCCAAGGCCAGTGAAAGCGAAGACGAAGTCGATCCGCTGGGCTGCCTGCGCCTGTTGCTGATCAAGTTGTTCGAGCAGTTAGCGCTGGATGCCAAGATCCGTCGGATCAATGAAATCCTCATCCATAAATGCGAGTTCACCGATGCCATGTGCGACCTGCGCCAACAGCGGCAGAGTGCTTACCTGGCCTGCAACGGCCGCATCGAGCTGTCCCTGCGCAACGCCGTGCACCGCGGCCAGTTACCGGCCAATTTGCATATCCCGCGGGCGGTGATCAGCCTGCATGGCTATATCGATGGCATCGTCGCTCAGTGGTTGCTGGTGCCGGACAGCTTTGCTCTCGCTGATGAGGCGGAGGCGCTGGTGGATGCGGCGTTGGACATGCTGCGCCTGAGCCCCGCCCTGCAGCGCTGAGGTGGTTGCTGAGGGCTTAAGCCATGCACGCGGCCAGACGTGCACTCAGGCCGCTTTTCAGGTGTTCCACCAGTTGTCGCACCTTCGGCGACAAATGCCGCTGCTGCGGATACAGCGCCCAGACGGCGGTGTTGGGTGGCTGTTGCGCCTCCAGCAGTGCCACCAGGGCGCCGCTGCGCAGGTGCGCTTGCACGTAGTAATCCGGTAACTGACACAGGCCGAAGCCGCGCAGCGCTGCATCCAGCACCGCTTCGCCGCTGTTGCAGCGCCAGTTGCCCTGCACACGCAGCGCTTGTTCACGACCGTCCTGCTGAAACAGCCATTGGTCGCTGCTGCCAATCAGGCAGTTGTGCTGCGGTAATTCCGACAGGCTGTGGGGCCGGCCGTAACGCTGCAGATAGGCGGGCGCGGCACACAGGTACATGACCCGTGGCGCCAGTCGCGTGGCCACCAGGCGTGAGTCCTGCAGACGACCGAGGCGGATGGCCAGGTCCAGGCCTTCCTGCAGCAGATCGAGGGGCCGGTTGGTCAGCTCGATCTCCAGGCGCAGTTGCGGGTGCTGGGCCATAAAGTCGTTGACCAGCGGCACGATAAAGCGCTCGCCGTAGGCCACCGCGCAGGTCATGCGCAGCAGGCCTTTGGGTTCGCCGGCCAGGTCGCCGATGGCGCGCAGGGCTTCTTCGCGACCGTCCTGCAGGCGCTGGCAATGCTGCAAAAAGGTTTGCCCGGCCTCGGTCAGGCTGACCTTGCGGGTGCTGCGATAGAACAGACGGGTTTGCAGGCGCTCTTCCAGGCGTGCGACCTGGCGGCTGATCTGCGATGACGACAGCCCCAGGCGCTCGGCGGCGGCCGTGAACTGGCCGCATTCGGCGACGGCGACAAACTCGTCCAGCCCTTCCCAGTTGCTCATTGATTATCCCTGCATGGCAATAATGTTTTGCTAAGCGGCTGATTATTCCCTAATGCGCGCTGGTCTACACTCTGCGCCATCGTTCACTCCGCTGGAGAGCCCCCATGATCAAGTCCCGTGCCGCCGTTGCTTTTGCTGCCAACCAACCGCTGCAAATCGTCGAGGTCGACGTGGCGCCGCCCAAGGCGGGTGAAGTGCTGGTGCGTATCGTCGCCACCGGCGTGTGCCATACCGACGCCTACACCTTGTCCGGTGAGGACTCGGAGGGCATCTTCCCGTGCATTCTCGGCCATGAAGGCGGCGGTATCGTTGAGGCGGTGGGCGAGGGCGTGACGTCCCTGGCGGTGGGCGATCACGTGATCCCGCTGTACACAGCCGAATGCCGCGAGTGCAAGTTCTGCAAATCCGGCAAGACCAACCTTTGTCAGGCGATTCGCAGCACCCAGGGCCGTGGCGTGATGCCAGACGGCACCAGCCGTTTCTCCTATCAGGGCCAGCCGATTTATCACTACATGGGCTGCTCGACGTTCTCCGAGTACACCGTCTTGCCGGAAATTTCCCTGGCGAAAATCCCTAAGGAGGCGCCGCTGGAGAAGGTCTGCCTGCTCGGCTGCGGCGTCACCACCGGCATCGGCGCGGTGTTGAACACCGCCAAGGTGGAAGAGGGCGCCACCGTGGCGATCTTTGGTCTGGGCGGCATCGGCCTGGCGGCCATCATCGGCGCGAGCATGGCCAAGGCCAGCCGCATCATTGCTATCGACATCAACCCAGCCAAGTTCGAAATCGCCAAGCAGCTGGGCGCCACCGATTGCATCAACCCCAAGGACTACGCCAAGCCGATCCAGGAGGTCATCGTCGAGTTGACCGATGGCGGCGTGGACTACAGCTTCGAATGCGTCGGCAATGTGCAGCTGATGCGCGCGGCGCTGGAGTGCGCCCACAAGGGCTGGGGCGAGTCAGTCATCATCGGCGTGGCCGGCGCCGGCCAGGAAATCAGCACCCGGCCGTTCCAGTTGGTCACCGGGCGCGTCTGGCGCGGTTCGGCCTTCGGCGGCGTGCGCGGGCGTACCGAGTTGCCAAGCTATGTGGCCAAGGCCCAGAGCGGCGAAATTCCGCTGGATACCTTTATTACCCACAACCTGCCGCTGGGCGAGATCAACACCGCCTTCGACCTGATGCATGAAGGTAAAAGTATCCGCACCGTGATCCACTTTTAACAGGCCGTTGAAAAACTACCTGCGTTGCCGATACGGCGTTAAAAACAGGCTCAGAATGCTCATTTACAACACGTAAACTCCGCTTCTTCGCCTGTTTTTGCCTTGTCTCGGCGGCCTCGCCTACATTTTTCAACGACCCGTTAAGGTGACCCTCATGGCCCTGGAAAACCTCTCCTGCCAGAAAAGCTTCGGTGGCTGGCACAAACGCTACCGCCATGCCTCGAGCGTGCTGGGCTGCGACATGCAGTTCAGCGTCTACCTGCCACCTCAGGCCGAACAGGGCGCGAGCTTACCGGTACTGTACTGGTTGTCGGGGCTGACCTGCACCGATGAGAACTTTATGCAGAAGGCCGGCGCTCAGCGCATGGCAGCCGAGCTGGGGTTGGTCATTGTCGCGCCGGACACCAGTCCGCGGGGTCCCGAGGTGCCGGATGATGCCGAGGGGGCCTGGGACTTCGGTCTGGGCGCCGGCTTTTACCTGAATGCCACCCAGCAACCCTGGGCGCGCCATTACCAGATGCACGACTACGTGGTGCACGAGCTGCCGGCGTTGGTCGAGGCGCACTTCCCGGTGTCGCAACGGCGCGGCATCAGCGGGCATTCCATGGGCGGCCACGGCGCGCTGGTCTGCGCCTTGCGCAATCCGGGGCGTTATCAGTCGGTGTCGGCTTTTGCGCCGATCAGCAATCCGAGCAACTGCCCTTGGGGCGAGAAGGCGTTCAGTCGTTATCTGGGTGAAGACCGTGCGCGCTGGCGCGAATGGGATGCCTGTGCGCTGCTGGCGCAGGCCACTGAGAAACTGCCGATCCTGATTGATCAGGGTGATCGCGATGACTTCCTCGATAGCCAGCTCAAGCCGCAGCTGCTGCAGGCCCAGGCGAAAGCCCAGGAGCATCCACTGTGGTTGCGCCTGCAGCCGGGTTACGACCACAGCTATTACTTTATCGCCAGCTTCATCGACGATCATTTGCGTCATCACGCTGCGGCACTAAAAGGCGAATAGCCGGCAAAGCAGGTAGAATCCCATCCGGATTTTTTCAGGATGGGTTTTATGCGTATTGGCCATGGCTACGATGTGCACCGCTTCTGCGACGGCGAGTTTGTCACCCTCGGTGGCGTGCAGATTGCGCACAAATTCGGCTTGCTGGCCCACTCCGATGGCGACGTGTTGCTGCATGCCCTGAGTGACGCGCTGCTGGGCGCAGCAGCTCTGGGCGATATCGGCAAGCACTTCCCGGACACCGACCCGCAGTTCAAAGGCGCCGACAGCCGCGTGTTGCTGCGTCACGTGCTGGGGCTGGTCAAGGCCAAGGGCTGGCAGGTGGGCAATGTCGACGCCACCATTGTCGCCCAGGCGCCAAAGATGGCGCCGCACATTGACGCCATGCGCAACCTGATTGCTGCCGACCTGGAGGTCGCGCTGGATCAGGTCAACGTCAAGGCCACCACCACGGAAAAACTCGGCTTCACCGGCCGTGAAGAGGGCATCGCCGTGCACGCTGTGGCCTTGCTGGTGAGCGCATGAACGAGCTCGAGTTGCTTGGCCCATGCGCCTACGGTCCGCCCCTCGGTCGTGCGGTATTGAAGGCGATTGCCGAAGACTTTCAGGTCGACGAAGTGCTGGATATCCCGCTGTCTGGTGATGGCGAGCACCTATGGTTGTGGGTCGAAAAGCGTGAGCTGAACACCGAAGAGGCCGCCAAACGCCTGGCTCGCGCCGCTGGTGTGCCGGTGCGCACAGTCAGTTATGCCGGCCTGAAGGATCGTCAGGCCCTGACTCGCCAGTGGTTCAGCATTCAGTTGCCTGGCAAGGCCGATCCGGACTTGTCGGCGGCCGAAGGCCCGACCCTGAGCATCCTCAAAAGCGTGCGGCACAAGCGCAAATTGCAGCGCGGCGCCCACGCGGCCAATGGTTTTACCTTGCGCCTGACCCAGTTGGACGCCGATCACGCCGCTCTGGATGCGCGTTTGCAGCAGATCGCCGCCCAAGGCGTGCCGAATTATTTCGGTACTCAGCGCTTCGGCCATGAGGGCGGCAACGTTGGCCAGGCCCGTAACTTTGCCATCGCCAAGGTGTTGCCGGAGCAGCGCAATATCCGTTCGCGGGTGCTCTCGGCGGCGCGCAGTTATGTGTTTAACCGGGTGCTGGCGGCGCGCGTTGCCGATGGCAGCTGGCAGCGAGCCCAGGTCGGCGATCTGCTGGCGTTTACCGACAGTCGCAGTTTCTTCCCGGCAGGTGAGGCTGAATGCAGCGACCCGCGGCTGGCGATTCTTGACCTGCATCCGACCGGCCCGCTGTGGGGCGCTGGCCCATCGCCGGCCAGTGGTGCCGCTCAGTTGCTGGAGCAAAGTGTCGGCAGTGAAGAGACCGTATTGTGTGACTGGCTGGTCGATGCGGGCATGACGCACGAACGGCGCATTCTGCGTCTGCCCATCGGCGGTTTGACGTGGCATTATCCGGAGCCTGACATTCTGCAATTAGAATTCGTCCTGCCGGCCGGATGCTTCGCCACCGTTGTGGTGCGCGAACTGGTCGATCTGTTGCCTGCAGGGCAGACGGACACTTCATGCGTATTCTGATCTCCAATGATGACGGGGTGGCGGCACCCGGCCTGGCAGCGCTGCATGCAGCGCTGGCGGATTATGCCGAGTGCGTGGTGATCGCCCCCGATCAGGATAAAAGCGGCGCCAGCAGCTCGCTGACCCTGGACCGGCCGCTGCATCCGCAGTGGTTGAGCAATGGCTTTATCAGCCTAAATGGCACCCCCACCGATTGCGTGCACCTGGGCCTCAATGGCTTGCTCGACCCAGTACCGGAAATGGTTGTGTCGGGGATCAACCTGGGCGCCAATCTGGGAGATGACGTGCTCTATTCGGGCACCGTCGCCGCCGCCCTGGAAGGCCGTTTTCTGCAGCGCCCGGCGTTTGCCTTTTCGCTGTTGTCGCGCCAGCCGGATAACCTGCCAACTGCCGCCTATTTCGCCCGCAAGTTGCTTGAAGCCCACGGCCAACTCAATCTGCCGCCGCGCACCGTGCTTAACGTCAACGTGCCCAATTTGCCGCTGGATCACATCCGCGGCGTGCAGCTGACCCGTCTCGGTCATCGCGCCCGTGCTGCGGCGCCGGTCAAGGTGGTCAACCCGCGTGGCAAGGAAGGGTACTGGATCTCCGTCGCCGGCGATGCCGAAGACGGCGGTCCGGGGACCGATTTTCATGCGGTGATGCAGGGCTATGTGTCGATCACCCCGCTGCAGCTGGATCGCACCTTTCCTGAGGCCTTCGCCGGGCTGGAAGGTTGGCTGGAGGGGCTGCTCTGATGCGCACTCAAGAACAATTGCAGCGCCATGGCATTGGCATGACCTCGCAGCGCACCCGCGAGCGGCTGATTGAGCGTCTGTACGAGGAAGGCCTGTCCAATCCGAGCGTGCTGGAAGTGATTCGCCGCACGCCGCGTCACCTGTTTGTCGATGAAGCCCTGGCTCATCGCGCCTACGAAGACACCGCCTTGCCGATTGGCCACAACCAGACCATCTCCCAGCCCTATATGGTCGGCCGGATGACCGAGCTGCTGCTGGCCGCCGGGCCATTGGACAAGGTGCTGGAAATCGGCACCGGCTCGGGTTACCAGACCTCGGTGCTGGCCCAGTTGGTCGAACGGGTGTTCTCGGTTGAGCGCATCCAGGCCTTGCAGGAGCGCGCCAAGGAGCGCCTGCAGGAGCTCAACCTGCGTAATGTGGTGTTTCGCTGGGGCGATGGCTGGGAGGGTTGGAATGCCCTCGGGCCGTACAACGGCATCATCGTCACGGCCGCCGCTGCCGAGGTGCCGCAGGCCCTGCTCGACCAGCTGGCACCGGGTGGTCGACTGGTAATCCCGGTGGGTGCGGGCGCCGAGCAGCAGCTGTTGCTGATCGTGCGCGATGAGCAGGGTTTTACCCGTCACGTACTGGATGACGTGCGCTTCGTCCCCTTGCTCAATGGACCTCTGGCCTGATGTGCGTGAACAGCTCCCGGTCTTTTCTCCGTGCCGGTGTTGCCGGCCGTTCACTGTTGGGCGTGTTCTTCGCCGGTGTATTACTGGCCGGTTGCAGCAGTTCGCCAAAGGGCGGCGTGCAGGTGGTCGAGCGTGACGACAAGGGGCCGGCGAGGCAAAGCCAGCGCCAGCCGGCTAGCAGTGGCCAGTATGTGGTGCAGCGCGGCGACACGCTGTATTCGATCGCTTTCCGCTTCGGCTGGGACTGGAAAACCCTGGCCGCCCGCAACGGCATTCCTGCGCCTTATCTGATTCGCAGTGGGCAGATCATCCGCTTTGGCGGTTCGCCCGCCGTTGCCCAGGCCCGCGGTCCTGTACCCGTTGCGCGGCCAGCCCCTGTTGTTGGTGTCACTGCACCCGTGTCGACCAAGCCGGTACAGAACCAGGCGCCGGTAAAACCGGCTCCAGCCGTTACGCCGATTATCTCCACGCCGCGCTCTGCGGCGGGCTGGGGCTGGCCTTCCAGAGGGGCTGTGATCGGGCGTTTTTCCTCAAACGGCAGTTTGAATAAAGGAATTGATATCGCCGGAGAATTGGGCGAGCCTGTTTTGGCTGCGTCTGATGGTTCTGTGGTGTACGCCGGAAGTGGTTTAAGGGGCTACGGCGAGCTGGTGATCATCAAGCACAGCGATACCTACGTAAGCGCCTACGGTCATAACCGCAGGCTCCTGGTGCGGGAGGGGCAGCAGGTCAAAGTCGGACAGTCGATTGCCGAGATGGGTTCCACAGGAACCGATAGGGTGAAGCTCCATTTTGAGATTCGACGCCAGGGTAAACCTGTTGATCCTCTGCAATACCTGCCCCGGCGTTGAGTTGTCGCCACCCTGTTCTTGCGCGTAGGCGGATGAGCTTCGGTATTGCCAAGGACGTTCTTCTTCGGTCGCCCGCACGGGTGCTGAGCAGAAGATAGGTGGTGCCAGAGCTTGTTGTCGAACTCAGTAAAGGACAATAAGAATGGCACTCAAAAAAGAAGCGCCGGAGTTTGACGTAGACGATGATGTTCTCCTGCTGGAGACCGGCATCGTTTTGGATGATGATGAGTCTAACGAGGAGTCTGATGCTCCTGTCAGTAAGGCCAAATCCAAAAGCGCCACCTCACTGAAACAACACAAGTACATCGATTACACCCGAGCGCTAGACGCGACTCAGCTCTATCTCAACGAAATTGGTTTCTCTCCGCTGTTAACCCCGCAAGAAGAAGTGCACTTCGCCCGTCTGGCGCAGAAGGGCGATCCTGCTGGGCGCAAACGGATGATCGAGAGCAACCTGCGCCTGGTGGTGAAAATCGCCCGTCGCTACGTCAATCGTGGGCTTTCCCTGCTGGACCTGATCGAAGAGGGCAACCTCGGCCTGATCCGGGCGGTGGAGAAATTCGATCCCGAACGCGGCTTCCGTTTCTCGACCTATGCCACCTGGTGGATTCGGCAGACCATCGAGCGGGCCATCATGAATCAGACGCGCACCATCCGGTTGCCGATTCATGTGGTCAAAGAGCTCAACGTCTACCTGCGTGCGGCCCGTGAACTGACGCAAAAACTCGATCACGAACCCTCTGCCGAAGAAATCGCCAACCTGCTGGAAAAACCGGTAGGCGAGGTCAAACGCATGCTCGGTTTGAATGAGCGAGTGTCGTCGGTGGATGTGTCGCTTGGCCCGGATTCGGACAAGACCCTGCTGGATACCTTGTCGGATGACCGACCAACCGATCCCTGCGAGCTGCTGCAAGACGATGACTTGTCGCAAAGCATTGACCAGTGGTTGACCGAACTGACCGAGAAGCAGCGCGAAGTGGTTATCCGCCGTTTCGGCTTGCGCGGCCATGAAAGCAGCACCCTGGAAGAAGTCGGCCGGGAAATTGGCTTGACCCGTGAGCGTGTTCGGCAGATCCAGGTTGAAGCGCTCAAGCGTCTGCGCGAGATCATGGAGAAAAACGGCCTGTCTGGCGAGTCGCTGTTCCAATAAGCACTGCGTCGATCCTGTCTGGCTTTTGAGCGAAGCCAGCCGATCGATAACAAAAATGCCCGTATCCCTGGATGCGGGCATTTTTGTTGGTGCAGAGTAGGTTGCTGAAAATCAGGCAGTACCGACGATTTGGCGAGCCGGCTTGTAAGTCATGGCTTACAAAGTGCGTAGGTGATCGCCGTTATGATGGATTGGCGTATGCCGTTTTTTCTGCCTAACCAATTGAAAAATAACGATAAATTAATTAATGATTGGCCGTTCAGCAGTTTCTGCAAGGGCTTGTTGCCATCCCGTAAGTGGCTAATATCTCACCTGTGCCGACGGACAGGCACAGGCTGACAAGGATGACGGCCAGGACATCGCGGGATGCGGTTCATCAGGATGATGAAGTGGGAAACAAAGGGACTAGGGACAAAAAAGTGGGCGGGTAATCCCCGCCCCTTTTTTTGCCTGCAAGAAAGCAAAAGGCCCGCACATGGCGGGCCTTTTGGCAGTTACACAGGGGCGATTAACGCTCCAGGTGCTGCAGCTTGTCTTTTACGCCATCCCATTCTTCTGCATCCGGCAGGGATTCTTTCTTCTCGGTGATGTTCGGCCAGACTTCGGCCAGATCACGGTTCAGCTCAATAAACTCTTGCTGGTCTTCCGGCACCTCGTCTTCAGAGAAGATCGCTTGCGCCGGGCATTCTGGTTCGCACAGGGCGCAATCGATGCACTCGTCCGGGTGAATGACCAGGAAGTTCGGACCTTCGTAGAAGCAGTCCACCGGACAGACTTCCACACAGTCGGTGTATTTACACTTGATGCAGTTGTCGACGACGACGAAGGTCATTTCTAGGTTTCTCCTCAGGCGACGGCCGTGGAGCCCAACAGGGTTGGAACTCTCTGGCTCGGCAAGTTGATGGCCCGCGGCTCCAGGCTAATAGGCCGGGGCATCTTAAAAGTGCGCGCGATTCTAACAGCTTGCTGGCGCTAGCGTTAGACCCGTGTCTTCCAGCTATATAGCAGCTCCAGGGCGCGACGCGGGGTCATATCATCCGGATTGATCTTGGCCAATTCCTCCAGGATAGGGTGTGGCAGCGTGGCGAACAGGTCATTTTGCAGCGGCGCGGCGGCTTTGCCGGGCTCGCCGCGGGGGATTTCATGGGGCAGGCTGGTGGTTTCCAGGCGCGCCAGATGCTCGCGCGCCCGCGCAATCACCGGCGTTGGTACACCGGCCAGTTGCGCCACGGCCAGGCCATAACTCTGGCTGGCAGGCCCAGGCAGCACGTGGTGAAGGAACACGATGCGCTCGTTATGCTCGGTGGCATTGAGGTGCACGTTGGCCACCAGCGGCTCGCTTTCCGGCAGCACCGTCAGTTCGAAGTAGTGGGTGGCGAACAGCGTGTAGGCGCGCAGGCCGGCCAGGCATTCGGCCGCCGACCAGGCCAGCGACAGACCGTCGAAGGTGCTGGTGCCGCGGCCCACTTCGTCCATCAGCACCAGGCTGCGGTCGCTGGCGTTGTGCAGGATGTTGGCGGTTTCGCTCATCTCCACCATAAAGGTCGAGCGTCCTCCGGCGAGGTCGTCGCTGGAGCCGATGCGGGTGAAGATGCGGTCCACCAGCGACAGCTCGCAGCTGGCGGCGGGGACGAAACTGCCGATATGGGCCAGCAGCACAATCAGTGCGGTCTGGCGCATGTAGGTGGATTTACCGCCCATGTTCGGGCCGGTAATGATCAGCATGCGTGTGGCGTCATCGAGGTTCAGGTCGTTGGCCACGAACGGCGTGCTCAGCACCTGCTCGACCACCGGGTGGCGGCCCTGGCTGATGCGCATGCACGGTTCATCGGTAAAGCGCGGGCGGTTGAGGTCGAGGGTCAGAGCGCGTTCGCCGAGGTTGCTCAGCACATCCAGCTCGGCCAGGGCTGCGGCGCTGTCCTGCAGGTCGGCCAGATGACCGATCAGGTGCTCCAGCAGCTCGTCGTAGAGCAGTTTTTCCCGCGCCAGGGCGCGGCTCTTGGCTGACAGCGCCTTGTCTTCGAACTCTTTCAGCTCCGGGGTGATAAAGCGCTCGGCGCCCTTCAGGGTTTGCCGGCGAATGTAGTCCGCCGGCGCCGATTCGGCCTGCTTGCTTGGCAGTTCGATGAAATAGCCGTGCACACGGTTGTAGCCGACCTTGAGGTTTGCCAGGCCGGTGCGAGCCTTCTCGCGGATCTCCAGGTCCATCAAATATTGCCCGGCGTTCTCGCTGAGCGATTGCAGCTCGTCCAGCTCGGCGTCGTAACCGGTCTTCAGCACGCCGCCGTCGCGGATCACCGCCGGCGGGTTGTCGATAATGGCGCGGGCCAGCAGCTCGGCCAGCTCCGGGTAGGTGCGAATGCTCTGGGCCAGGGCGCCGAGGTGCGGCGCTTCGAGGAAGGTCATCGCCTGTTGCAGTTCCGGCAGGGCGGCGAGGGCATCACGCAGGCGCGCCAGGTCACGCGGGCGCGCATTGCGCAGGCCGATACGGGCGAGGATGCGCTCCAGGTCGCCGATTTCCTTCAGCTGTGGCTGCAGGTTCTCGAAGCGGTAGCGCTCCAGCAGGCAGGCGATGGATTCTTGGCGGGCTTCCAGCACTGAGCGATCGCGCAATGGGCGATTCAGCCAGCGCGACAGCAGGCGCGAGCCCATGGCGGTCTGGCAGCGGTCCACCACCGATTGCAGGGTGTTCTCGCGGCCGCCGGCCAGGTTGACGTCCAGTTCCAGGTTACGGCGGCTGGCGCCATCGAGGATTACCGTGTCATCCAGGCGCTCGTGACGCAGGCTGCGCAGGTGCGGCAGGGCGGTGCGTTGGGTGTCCTTGGCGTAGGCCAGCAGGCAGCCAGCGGCGCCGATGGCCAGGGTCAGATTCTCGCAGCCAAAGCCTTTCAGGTCCTGGGTGGCGAACTGCTGACACAGGCTCTTGAACGCCGAGTCGCGCTCGAAATCCCACGGTGCACGGCGACGCACGCCGCGGCGTTTCTCTGCCGGCAAGCCTTGTGGCCAGTCATCGGGGATCAGCAGTTCAACCGGGTTGAGGCGTTCGAGTTCGGCCAGCAGGTTCTCCCAGCCGGGGATTTCCAGCACGCTGAAGCTGCCGCTGGTGATGTCCAGCACCGCCAGGCCAAACAGGCGCTCGTCGCCCAGCACCGCCGCCAGCAGGTTGTCGCGGCGCTCATCCAGCAGCGCCTCATCGCTGACCGTGCCGGGGGTGATGATACGCACCACCTGGCGCTCCACCGGGCCCTTGCTGGTGGCCGGGTCGCCGACTTGTTCGCAGATCACCACCGATTCGCCGAGCTTGACCAGCTTGGCCAGGTAGCCTTCGGCGGCGTGGTAGGGAATCCCGCACATAGGGATCGCCTGGCCCGCCGACTGGCCGCGGGCGGTCAGGGTGATGTCCAGCAACTTGGCGGCTTTCTTCGCGTCTTCGTAGAAGATTTCGTAGAAATCGCCCATGCGATAGAACATCAACTGGTCGAGGTGCTGATTTTTCAGCCGCCAGTATTGCTGCATCATCGGGGTGTGGGCGGACAGGTCGGCAATGTTTTTAGTCATCGGAGGCTTATGGCTAGGCGTTGAATTTTTGGGGCGAAATTGGGGCGCAGCCTGCGCTGTTGTGCGGCGGCGGCCCATCTGCTTGGCGATGCCGGCAAGGTTACCACGGGGCGTCGGCTGCTCGCAGGCGAGAGGCTGTGCTGGGGGGCTGAAAGGCGGTTGGCCGCGCTCTATTGCTGCGCTTGGCGCTGAGTGGTGCCTGCTATCGCTCGGCCTATGCTCGCTGGCGAACAGACAGCAGGCGCAGGCAGAGGAGAATGAAATTTCCTTCCGGGCGCGCTCAACTGCCGCGCCGGGGATTTTGTAAGGCTTGCGCACTGGAGTGCCCGCTATGACCCGTACCAAACTGATTTTCACCGGCATCCTGTTCGCCACTGTTGGCCTGACCGGTTGCGCCAACTGGTCCCACCAGGAAAAAGGCACGGCGGCCGGCGCTGTGGTCGGCGGCGTAGCGGGGCATCTGTTGTGCGGCGGCGTGTTGTGTACCGGTGCCGGTGCGGCGGTGGGTGGCGTGCTTGGGCACGAAGTCAGCAAGCCGAAGAAGTGAGCTAAACGCCCGTCCTGCTGTGGTTTTGGCTTCTTGGACTGTGTAGGCGCGGCTGAAGCCGCGAAGCGGTTGCTCGCGGCGCCTGCGCCCGTCGCCTCGCGGTGATGATTGCCTTGCTGCGGTCAGGGTTCGGCTATGATGCGCGACCGCAAAATTCGCGGCTCAATCAGCAGGCCGCTATGTCCGTTAATGCCCTCTACACCGACCTGTCTGATTACTACGACCTGATGTGTGCCGATATCGACTATCAGGCGCAAAGCCACTGTATCCACAGGCTGCAGCAACTGTTTGGCAACGGCGGTCGCCGCCACCTGGACTTGGCCTGCGGGACGGGGCCCCATGTGCGCCATTTCAGCGATGCCGGCTACAGCAGTGCCGGGCTGGATATCAATCAGCCGATGTTGGACAAGGCCGCCATGCGCTGCCCACAGGCGCGCTTCTCGTTGCAGGACATGTGCAGTTTCACCCTCAGTGAGTCGGTGGACCTGTTGACCTGCTTTCTCTATTCCATCCATTACAGCGGCGGCATTGAGCGGCTGAAGGCGTGCATCGCCAGCGCCCATGCGGCGCTCGCCACCGAAGGCCTGTTCTGCTTCAACGTGGTCGACAAGGGCAAGATCGACAACAGCCTGTTTGCTGCCCACAGCGTCGAAAATGATGAAGGCCAATTCACCTTCAGCTCCGGTTGGAGTTACCCCGGCGAGGGCGAGCAGCAGGCGCTGCGGCTGCGGATTGAAAAAAACACAGCCGGGCAAACTGAGGTGTGGAACGACGAGCATCCGATGGTGGCGGTGAGTTTTGCGCAGTTACAGGCGCTGTTGCAGCCGTATTTTGCGGTGCAGGTATTTGAGCATGATTACGAGAAGCTTATTCCGTGGGATGGGGTTTCCGGGAATGCGCTGTTTGCTTGCGTGAAGATCGGTTGAGCGTTTTTTCGTTGGTTTTGCGTACATACGCTGCTTTGGTGTTGTTCTCTGCTAACGGTTCCGCCCTTACGGCGGGTCACTTTTGGCAGTTGCCCCAAAAGTAACCAAAAGGTCTTGCCCCTTGCATCCGGCCCGACTGCGTCGGGTTCCCTCGCTCCATCATTGTTCCAGGGGCCGGCGTACAAGGGCCGTCCCTGGCCCTTTACGCCTCTCGCCGCATCCATGCGGCTCGCGCCCTTCCACAACGATTCCGCTCGGCCTCCTGATGGGGCGTTTGGCGTCGTCTGTGAGATTTCGAATTGAAAAGCGGATTGGGTTCTTGATTTGGCTTTTGTAGGAGGGGCTTTAGCCGCGAAGCTTTTGCTCTTCGCTCTGCCGTTCACAGTTCGCCCAAACACCTCGGTCCCCCGGTCCCGTCAGGAGGCCGAGTGGAGGTGCTGTGCAGAGGGGTGTTTGGCATGGATGCCAAACGAGGAACGATGGGCCAGGGATGGCCCTTCGTGACGACCCTCGGAGCAGCACCGAAGCGAGGGGAGTCTGGCGCAGCCAGACCCGGATGCCGGGTGTGTTTTCTCTTTGGTTACTTTCTCTTTGCACAAGCAAAGAGAAAGTAACTCGGCGTAAGGCCGAAACCAGTAAAGAGGGCAACACGTAAAATAAATCTGCCCCCTTTTTCCTGCTGGTCGCGACATCCTTATCGCTGACTTAGGGTCATCCCTTTGGAGGGGATGGGTCGTTTCCGTAGCTGTTCCGCTCGCGAATTTGACCTTGCTGGTTGTGGATCAAGACCTCGCTTTGCTGGTTGATCGCAATGCCTCGTGCGTGCTCGATAGCTTCTCGTTGGGTATCGAACTGTTTGGTAACTTTTCCGTTACCAGCGCCTCGAACAGCCCATTTATCATCATGCGGAACGACGTGTTGGTTCTTGCGTGTCATGGTAAATACCTCTGTGTGACTATGGTTGAGAGAGGCGGTTTACACCGCCTCTCTGCTTGGGCTACTGCTTCACAAAAAAGCAGAAAGGGCGCCCGTCTTTGCGGCGTACATCTTTGCCGCTCCGCCAATGCTTGAAGGTCATGCAGAACACGGCCCTGTAGCCTGGAGGTGGAGTTGGGGTTTCGCTCATGGCGAATACCTCTTGTCCGAAGTCGTTGACACCACCCGTTGAATGACCATAATCACCCAGCGCATTTGCTCAAATGCTACGTGATTGAGGTTCAGTCTTCAGTCGCGGCCCGTGGTTGCAGGCTTCGCTTTCAAACACGGTCAAGACCCACGGCGGCCCCTAGGAAGGCTTTCGTGGGTTTCTTGTTTTTACTCCCTGAAAATCACTATCTCGCGATAGTCAGCGCATCCTTGCGCTGCTCGTTTTTAAATCAATCCCAGCTCAACGCCCCACCAGTCTGATACTCGATCACGCGGGTCTCGAAGAAGTTCTTCTCCTTCTTCAAGTCCATGATCTCGCTCATCCACGGGAACGGGTTGGTGGTGCCTGGGTACTCTTCCTTCAAGCCAATCTGCGACAGGCGACGGTTGGCGATGAACTTGAGGTAGTCCTCCATCATTGCCGCGTTCATGCCCAGCACGCCGCGCGGCATGGTGTCGCGCGCGTATTCGATTTCCAGTTGGGTGCCCTGCAGAATCATCTGCGAGGCTTCTTCCTTCAGTTCGGCATCCCACAGGTGCGGGTTTTCGATTTTGATCTGGTTGATCACGTCGATACCGAAGTTCAAGTGCATCGACTCGTCACGCAGGATGTACTGGAACTGCTCGGCCACGCCGGTCATCTTGTTGCGGCGGCCCATGGACAGGATCTGGGTGAAGCCGCAGTAGAAGAAGATGCCTTCCAGCACGCAGTAGTAAGCGATCAGGTTGCGCAGCAGCTCTTTGTCGGTCTCGACGGTGCCGGTGTTGAAGGTCGGATCGGAGATCGAGCGGGTGTACTTCAGGCCCCAGGAGGCCTTCTTCGCCACGGACGGGATCTCGTGGTACATGTTGAAGATCTCGCCTTCATCCATGCCCAGCGATTCGATGCAGTACTGGTAGGCGTGGGTGTGGATCGCCTCTTCGAAGGTCTGGCGCAGGATGTACTGGCGGCACTCCGGGTTGGTGA
>RCMZ01000346.1_pt1 | contig 26583 bp, 24 predicted proteins | sample 2041141 | NCBI WGS metagenome assembly RCMZ01 (sample SAMN09708263, study PRJNA481090) | Wastewater metagenome, whole genome shotgun sequencing project. | biome: sewage; isolation source: Davis station wastewater (DW) | place: Antarctica: Davis Station | collected 2010-03-01
GCGTTAAAAACGGCCTCAAAATGCTCATTTACAACTCGTAAACTCCGCTTTTTCGGCCGTTTTTGCCTTGTCTTGCCTGCCTCGCCTACGTTTTTCAACGGCCTGCTGATCGCCACGGCCAACGAAACTTGGCCGCATTTATCCCCTTTTGACCGCATCTATCGTTCTTGCCCTGGCCGCCGACTGCCACAATCAAACTCATCCAGGGCTCTCACGATGCTCCAATGAGCAGATAAAAGCCTAATAAAAACAAACAGTTAGAGCTTTGATCCAGATGACCAGCGCGATCAGCATCGAACACCTATGCATGGAGTTCGGCGAGCCCGGACAGACCCTGCGCGCCCTCGACGAGGTGTCGCTGGAGATCCACGCCAACGAGTTCTTCACCCTGCTGGGCCCCTCCGGCTGCGGCAAGACCACCCTGCTGCGGCTGATTGCCGGCTTCGAGCAACCCAGCAGCGGCACCATCCGCCTGTACGGCAAAGCGATGCAGGACCTGCCGCCGTTCCGCCGCCCGGTCAATACGGTGTTCCAGAGCTACGCCCTGTTCCCGCACATGAGCGTGGCCGAGAACATCGGTTTCGGCCTGGAGATGCGCGGCCTGTCGCGCAGCGAGATCGAGCAGACGGTCAAGGCCATGCTCGAACTGGTCAAGCTGCCGGATGTCGGCCGCCGCCGCGCCGACCAGCTGTCGGGCGGCCAGCAACAACGCATCGCTCTGGCCCGCGCGCTGGCCAACCGGCCCAAGGTGCTGCTGCTGGACGAATCGCTGTCGGCCCTGGACATGAAACTGCGCAAAGAGATGCAGATCGAGCTGAAACGCCTGCAGGGCGAAACCGGCATCACCTTTATCTTCGTCACCCATGATCAGGAAGAAGCCCTGACCATGTCCGATCGCATCGCCGTGCTGAGCAAGGGCCGGGTGCTGCAGGTCGGCACGCCGAGCGAAATCTACGAGACCCCGGTCAACCGCACCGTGGCCGACTTTATCGGTGAAACCAACTTCCTCGACGGCGACACCTACAGCGGCGGCGTGCGCCTGAGCGACGGTCAATTGCTGGCGACCGCCACCAGCCAGAGCGGCAGCGTGACCCTGGCAATCCGCCCGGAACGCGTCAGCCTGGCCGCCGATGGCGAGCTGGCCGGCACGGTGGAGAACATCGTCTACATCGGCACCGACACCCTGTACCTGCTCAAGGTCGCCGGCCAGTCGGGCTTTCGCGTGCGCCAGCAGAACCATGACGGCGCCCTGCAACGCTGCGCGGTGGGCGACGCGGTACGCATCAAGGTGCCGACCAGCGCTATCCGGGTACTGGCGCAATGAGCACGCCACAGCTGCTGGCCGCACGGCGCCAACTGAAGGGCCGCCTATTGCTCACCGCGCCAGCCATGCTGGTGCTGCTGGTGTTTCTGCTGGCGCCGCTGGCGATCATGTTTCTGGTCTCGATCCTGCAATCGGGCGACTACGGCGGCGTGGTCTGGGGCCAGTACTCGCTGGATGCCTACATCAACTTTTTTTACGAGCGTGACCTGGACGACAGCTGGGTGTTCAACACCGACTACCTGCAGATCTTCCAGCGCTCCCTGTTGCTGTCGCTGCTAACCACCGCCGGCTGTCTGCTGATCGGCTTCCCGACGGCGCTGTACCTGGCGCTGCAGAGCGAGCGCAAACGCAACCTGCTGCTGTTTCTGGTCACGGTGCCGTTCTGGACCAACCTGCTGGTGCGCACCTATGCCTGGATTCTGCTGCTGCGCAACGGCGGCCTGGTGGATGCAGGCCTGCAAGGCGTGGGCCTGACCGAGCAACCACTGGGCCTGCTGTACACCGACACGGCGGTGATCATCGGCCTGCTCTACTGCTTCCTGCCGTTTATGGTGCTGCCGATCTATACCAGCCTGGAAAAGCTCGACTGGCGCCTGGTGGAGGCCGCCTTCGACCTCGGCGCCAACCGCTTCCAGGCGCTCAAGCGGATCATCATCCCGCTGTCCATGCCGGGGATCATCGCCGGGGTGATGCTGGTGTTCATCCCCTCGCTGGGCAACTACATCATTCCCGAGCTGCTGGGGGGCGGTAAGTCGCTGATGATCGGCAACCTGATCCAGCTGCAATTTGGCAGCTCGCACAACTGGCCGTTTGGTGCGGCGCTGGCCTTTGCCCTGCTCAGCCTGGTGCTGCTCGCCATGCTCTCCTACAGCCTGCGCTTCAAGGCTAACGCGGCGAGCGTGCAAGTATGATCAATCAGCGCAATCCGCTCTGGCGCTTCGCCGGCGTACGCCAGACCGCCTGGCTGTTCTTCCTGTTTCTCTACCTGCCGATCGTGGTGCTGGTGGCCCTCAGCTTCAACGCCGGGCAGTCGGCCACCCTGTGGACCGGCTTCAGCCTCAAGTGGTTTGCGGTGGTGGCCAACGACCCGGAAATCCTCCGCGCCGCGCAAAACTCGCTGCTGGTCGCGGTGCTCGCCACCCTGATTGCCACCAGCCTGGCCACCCTCGCGGCACTGGGCATGCACGGCCGGGCGTTTCGCGGGCAGACCGTGATGAGCGGCGTGCTCGGCCTGCCGCTGCTGATCCCGGACATCGTCAGCGCCGTGGCGATCCTGATGTTCTTCTCGCTGATCAGTCTCAAGTTGTCGCTGTTCACCATCCTGATTGCCCACGTGGTCTTCTGCACGCCGTTCGCCTATATGCCGATCCGCGCGCGCCTGCAGGGTATGAACCCGGCGCTGCTGGAGGCCGCCGCCGACCTGTATGCCACGCCCCGGCAAGCCTTCTGGCGGATCAGCCTGCCGCTGCTGATGCCCGGCATCCTGTCGGGGGCGATGATGGCGTTCATCATTTCCATGGACGACTTCGTGATCACCTACTTCGTCGCCGGGGCCGGCTCCACCACCCTGCCGATCTACATCTTCAGCTCGATCCGCATGGGCATCAGCCCGAAGATCAACGCCATTTCCTCGATCATGCTTGTGATTTCGATCCTGTTCGTCGCCCTGTCCTATTACCTCGGCCAACGCAAACGCTAGCTCGGGCCGCCTCTGAGACTCAACCTGCAAGGAGCTTGACCATGACCCGTCGCACCCCGCTCGCCCTGTCGGTACTCCTCGCCCTCGGCCTGACCAGCACCGCCCAGGCCGCCGGCACCTTGAACCTGGCCAACTGGTCGGACTACTTCCCGCCGGAACTGCTGAAAAAGTTCGAAGCCGACACCGGCATCAAGGCCACCCTCGACGCCTACGACAGCAACGAAACCCTGCTGGCCAAACTGAAAGCCGGCGGCGGCAGCTATGACGTGGTAGTGCCGTCCGACAGCTTTATCCAGATCATGATCAAGGAAGACCTGCTGCAGAAGTTCGACAAGAGCAAGCTGCCGAACCTGAAGAACCTCACCCCGACCTTCCAGACCCTCAGCTACGACCCCGAGCACGACTACACCACCCCGTACCTGTGGGGCACCACCGGCTACAGCTACGACTCGGCCAAGGTACCCGGCGGCAAGTTGGAAGAAAGCTGGGGGCCGTTCTTCAAGCCGGCGCCAGAGCTGCAGGGCAAGGTCGTAGCGCTTAACTCGCCGGGTGACCTCTACCCTGCCGCCGCCCGTTATCTGGGCATCGATGTATGCAGCGAAGACCCGAAAGACGCGAAGAAAGTCCAGGAGTTGCTGCTGGCACAGAAACCCCTGCTGGCCATGTACAACAACGACGGCACCATCGAGCGCATGGCCGCCGGTGAAGTCACCATGCACCAACAGTGGAACGGCGCCTTCCACCGCGCCCAAGCCCAGCGCAGCAGCCTGGTGTACGTCTATCCGAAGGAAGGTATCGCCGCCTTTATCGACAACTTCGCCATCCCCAAAGGCGCCAGCAACGTTGCCGAAGCCCACGTGTTCATCAACTGGATGATGCAGCCGGAAAACATCGCCGCCGCCTCCAACTTCGCCAAGTACAACAACGCCGTGGCCGGCGCGGAGAAGTTCATGGACAAGGAACTGTTCGATGACCCGGCCATCAACACCCCGGCCGACAAGCTCGACCGCCTGCGCCCGTTCCAGCTGTGCTCGCCGAAAGCACTGAAGCTGCGTAGCGCGGTGTGGACCAAGCTGAAGAAATAAGTATCCCCCCTGAGGGCGAGGCCTGGCCGCGAACGTACGCAACGCATAACCGCCAAGGCCTCTCCCACACTTAACTGCCGAACCACCCAACAGGCGAGCATTTCGACGCCTGAGGAGCCCTTTATGCTGACGATTTACAGCGACGACCATCACCTGCACCACGGCGCAGCCGAATTGATTGATGGCACCTTCAAGCCGTGCTTTGAAATGCCCAGCCGCGCCGACATGGTCCTCGCCCGCGCACGCGCCGTAGGCCTGGGCGACGTGATCAGCCCAGTGGATTTCGGCCTGGCGCCGATCCGCCGGGTGCACAGCGCCGGCTTCGTCAACTTCCTGCAAAATGCCTGGAGCGACTGGCAGGCCCTGGGCCGCAGCCACGACATGCTGCCGATGACCTGGCCGATCCGCCGCCTGCGCGACATCGAGCCGGGCGATATCGACGGCAAGCTCGGCTTCTACAGCTTCGACGCTGGCGCGCCGATCACCGCCGGCACCTGGCAGGCAATCACCAGCTCGGCCAACGTCGCCCTCACCGGCCAGGCCGAACTGGCCAAGGGCGCCCGCGGGGTGTTTTCGCTGTGCCGGCCACCAGGCCACCACGCCGCCGCCGACTACATGGGCGGCTACTGCTACCTGAACAATGCCGCCATTGCCGCCCAGGCCATGCTCGACCAAGGCGCCAAGCGGGTAGCCATCCTCGACGTCGACTATCACCACGGCAACGGTACTCAGGACATTTTCTACGACCGCGGCGACGTGTTGTTCACCTCGATCCACGGCCATCCGAGCCATGAGTACCCGTACTTCCTCGGTTTTGCCGATGAAAAGGGCCAGGGTGTCGGCGCCGGCTGCAACTTTAACTACCCGCTACAGGCCGGTAGCGACTGGGCGACCTGGGGCCTGGCCCTGCAGGACGCCTGCCGGCAGATTGCCGAATACGCGCCGGACGCGCTGATCGTGTCGCTGGGCGTGGACACCTTCAAGGACGACCCGATTTCGCAGTTCAAGCTGGCCAGCCCGGATTACCTGCGCATGGGTGAAGTGATCGGCCGCCTCGGCCTGCAAACGCTGTTCGTCATGGAAGGCGGCTATGCCGTGGAAGAAATCGGCATCAATGCGGTGAACGTGCTGCAAGGTTTTGACAGCGTAAGCTGAACCGATAACAGCGCGCTTAAGGCGCGCCGACCTCACGCTGGAAGGCAAAGAACAGGTTGCGTTCACTGACCACGTAAAGATTGCCGGCATTGTCCAGCGCCAGCCCTTCGGCCTGCGGCACCCGCCGCGTCAGGCCGTTGAGGCCGGGCAGCAAGGCGAGAAAGCTCTGCGCCTGCAACTGCGGATCAAGGCCCAGCAGCAGGTGGGATTCTTGCGACAGCGCCAGCAACTGGCCGCTGCGTGGATCGACGCTGAGGCCGGCGACATCGGTGAGGTAGTCGTCCAGATCACCCAGGGCCTGCAACGGGCCGCTGACCTGACGACCATCGCAGGCCAGGCTGAACAGGCGCAGCGGGTTCTTCTCGTTAGCCACTAGCAGACGCTGATTGCGCTTGTCCCAGGCCAGGCCCTCGAAGCCCTTGTTGGAACCGCCCACCGTGCCCAGCTCGATCTGCTGTACGGCCTGGGCGCTGTCCAGCTCGCGGGTGTCGGCATCCAGACGAAAGATCGACAGTTTGCGCTGGCGCTCATCGAGCAGCGCCACATGGCCGTCCTCCAGCAACGCCACGCCCTCCAGATTGGCCGCGCCCTTGATCGGAATGCTGCGCAGCACCTGACCAGTCAGGGACAACTCGACCAGTTGCGGACGCTTGCCGCTGACGGTGAACAGGGTGTCGGTGGCAGGGTTGTAACTGAGGCCGGAAAACTCTTCCTTCTCGAAACCCGGCACTTCCAGCGCCAACACCGCCCGGTAGCCCGGCAGCCAGACCTGAGTGGCCTGCTGGGCCGGGGAGGTCTGCGCCTCCTGCAGCCACAGCAAGGCGCGAGCATCCCAGCGCAGCAGGTAGGCCGCCAGCAACAGCAGCAGCGCGACGACGGCAGGCACCAGCAAACGCAAAGGGCGGGACATGGACAGAACTCGCAAGGCAAAGAATGGGCGCAGCATACCCGGCGGCGGTGAAAAACCCGTTAAAAACCGCGTGCAGACAGCACAACGCCCGCACAAGGCGGGCGTTGCCGGGCACGTAGCGCGGGCAGTCCGGGCGGTTTCAGAGCACGCGAGTGCTGAAGCGCGAATGGCCGACCAGCTCAAGCTCCAGCGTATCGCCAGCGGTCAGCGGGCCGACACCGACCGGCGTACCGGTGAGGATCACGTCGCCGGCCTGCAGGCTGAAATGCCCGCAGATATGCTGGATCAGCGGCAGGATCGGGTTGAGCATGTCGCGGCTGTTGCCGTCCTGGCGCAGCTCGCCATTCAGGCTCAGGCGGATGCCGATATCGCTCAGGTCTTCCACTGCATCGCCCGGCACAAACGGCGCCAGCACGCAGGCGCCGTCGAAGGACTTGGCCACTTCCCAGGGGTAAGCCTTGGCTTTCAGCTTGTCCTGCAACTCACGCAGGGTCAGGTCCAGGGCCGGGGCGAAGCCGGAAATGGCGTCCAGTACTTCCTCGGCATTCGGTTTACGCGACAAGGGCTTGCCGATCAGCACGGCAATTTCCGCCTCGTAATGCACGGCGCCGCGCTCGTCGTTGGGAATGCTGAAGCTGTTATCCAGCGCCACCACGCAACTGCCGGGCTTAATAAACAGCAACGGCTCGGTGGGCACCGGGTTGTTCAACTCCTTGGCGTGTTCGGCGTAGTTACGCCCGACGCAGACCACCTTGCCCATGGGGAAGTGAATGCGGGTGCCATCGAGGTATTGATGTTGGTAGCTCATGGATAGCTCCTACTCGATTCAGACTGCGAAAATCTTGCCCGGATTCATAATCCCATTCGGGTCAAACACCGCCTTGATCGCTTTCATGTAAGCGATTTCAGCTTCCGAACGGCTGTAGTGCAGATAATCGCGCTTGGTCATGCCCACGCCGTGTTCGGCGGAGATCGAGCCGTTGTACTTCTGCACGGTCTCGAACACCCACTTGTTGACCGTGGCGCACTTGGCGAAGAACTCGTCCTTGGACAGGCTCTCCGGCTTCAAGATATTCAGGTGCAGGTTGCCGTCGCCGATATGGCCGAACCACACCACTTCGAAGTCCGGGTAGTTGGCTGCGACAATGGCGTCGATGTCGTGCAGGAACGCCGGCACCTGGGCCACGGTGACCGAGATGTCATTCTTGTACGGCGTCCAGTGGCTGATGGTCTCGGAGATGTACTCACGCAGCTTCCACAGGTTCTGCAGCTGCTGCTCGCTCTGGCTCATCACGCCATCGACCACCCAGCCTTGCTCGACACAGTACTCGAACGTCGCCAGGGCTTCGTTGGCCACGTCCTCGGTGCTGGCTTCAAATTCCAGCAGGGCATAGAACGGGCATTCAGACTCGAACGGCGCCGGTACGTCGCCACGGGCGAGAATCTTGGCCAACGCCTTGTCGGAGAAGAATTCAAACGCGGTCAGGTCGAGCTTGCCCTGGAAGGCATGCAGCACCGGCATGATCGAATCGAAATCGGCAGTGCCGAGCACCATCGCAGTGAGGTTCTTCGGCGTGCGCTCCAGGCGCATGGTGGCTTCCACCACGAAGCCCAGGGTGCCTTCGGCGCCGATAAACAGCTGGCGCATGTCGTAGCCGGTGGCGTTTTTGATCAGATCCTTGTTCAGTTCAAGGATGTCGCCCGCACCGGTGACTACCTTCATGCCGGCCACCCAGTTGCGGGTCATGCCGTAGCGAATCACCTTGATGCCGCCGGCGTTGGTGCCGATATTGCCGCCGATCTGGCTGGAGCCCGAAGAGGCGAAATCCACCGGGTAATAGAGGCCCTGCTCTTCAGCGAAGTTCTGCAGCTGCTTGGTTACCACCCCGGCCTGGCACACGGCGGTACGGTCGAACTCGTTGAAGGCGAGAATTTGGTTCATGTAGTCGAACGACACCACCACTTCACCGTTGGCCGCTACAGCACCGGCCGACAGCCCGGTGCGGCCGCCCGACGGCACCAGCGCAACCTTGTGCGCATTGGCCCAGCGGACGATGGCCTGCACCTGCTCGATCGTCTTGGGGAAGGCGATGGCCAGCGGCGCCGGGGCGAAGTGCTTGGTCCAGTCCTTGCCGTAGGTCGTGAGGGAATCTGCGTCGGTCAATACCTTGCCAGGTTCAAGCAGGGTCTGTAGCTCAACGATCAGGGCAGACTGGGTCATGGCGGCAACTCTCAAACGATTCATGGTCACCCTGAGCACGCTTCATCGGCCAGGGGTGGGTGTTTCGCGGGGCTCGTATGCTAGCATACGCACCCCCGCGAATCGCGCCCTGCGCCGACTTGCGGGGCCGGCCCACCGCGGCCCGGTCAGCATGGGCTGACCACTTCCCAGCCATTATTTTTCCGGGGCAATAGGTTTACGCAGATGAGTAAGACGACCTCTCTCGACAAGAGCAAGATCAAGTTCCTTCTCCTGGAAGGCGTCCATCAATCCGCCGTCGACACCATCAAGGCCGCCGGTTACAGCAACATCGAATACCTCACTGGCTCACTGCCGGATGACCAGCTGAAAGAAAAGATCGCCGACGCCCACTTTATCGGCATCCGTTCGCGCACCCAGCTGACCGAAGAAATCTTCGACTGCGCCAAGCGCCTGGTCGCTGTGGGTTGCTTCTGCATCGGCACCAACCAGGTCGACCTGAACGCCGCCCGTGAACGCGGTATCGCCGTGTTCAACGCGCCCTACTCGAACACCCGCTCGGTGGCCGAACTGGTGCTGGCCCAGGCCATCCTGCTGCTGCGCGGCATCCCTGAGAAGAACGCCTCCTGCCACCGTGGCGGCTGGATCAAGTCGGCAGCCAACTCCTTCGAGATCCGCGGCAAAAAGCTCGGCATCGTCGGCTACGGCTCGATCGGCACCCAGCTCTCGGTACTCGCCGAAGCCCTGGGCATGCAGGTGTTCTTCTACGACCCGCTGACCAAACTGCCGCTGGGCAACGCCACCCAGGTCGCGACCCTGACCGAACTGCTGGGCATGGCTGATATCGTCTCCCTGCACGTGCCAGAGCTGGAAAGCACCAAGTGGCTGATTGGCGAGAAAGAAATTCGCGCCATGAAGAAGGGCAGCATCCTGATCAACGCCGCTCGCGGCACCGTGGTGGTGATCGAAGCCCTGGCCGCCGCCATCAAGGACGAGCACCTGATCGGCGCTGCCATCGACGTGTTCCCGGTTGAGCCGCGCGCCAACGGCGAAGAGTTCGAAAGCCCGCTGCGTGGCTTGGATCGCGTGATCCTGACCCCGCACATCGGTGGTTCGACTGCCGAAGCCCAGGCCAACATCGGCCTGGAAGTGGCCGAGAAACTGGTCAAGTACAGCGACAACGGCACCTCGGTGTCCTCGGTCAACTTCCCCGAAGTGGCCCTGCCGGCCCACCCAGGCAAGCACCGTTTGCTGCACATCCACGCCAACATCCCGGGCGTGCTCAGCGAGATCAACAAGGTTCTCGCCGAAAACGGCATCAACATCTCCGGTCAGTACCTGCAGACCAACGAGAAAGTCGGTTACGTGGTGATCGACGTCGACGCCGAGTACTCCGAGCTGGCGCTGGAAAAACTGCAACACGTCAACGGCACCATCCGTAGCCGCGTCTTGTTCTAAGCCGCCGCCACAACGAAAAAGGGCAGCCTCGGCTGCCCTTTTTCTTGCCCGTTATTCCAGCAAGCGCAACGCCTGCGCGGCCTCGCTTAGTTCACTCTCGTTAAACACCTGCACGCCCAAACGCCGTAGCGCGGCAGCGGTGACGCCCTCACCCGCCACAAGGTTGCCGCTGAAACTGCCGTCATAACTGTGCCGATTGCCGCACGACGGGCTACGCGCCTTGAGCACGGCAATGCGGATGCCGTGCTGCTGCACCAGGCGTTCGGCAAGCTGCGCACCGGCGATAAACGCGGCGCTGACATCGGCACCCTCGATGCTGCGCACCAACACCTGACCGTCGAGCACCTGAGCGCCCTGACCGCCGATGATTTCCGCCGCCGGTCGCGGGGTCGGCAAGCCGCCCGCCACTTCCGGGCACAAGGGCAGCACCCGGCCCTGCGCCTGCCAGTGCAGCAACTCAGCGAACGGCCCGTGGGCGCCGCCGTCATAACGCACCGCCTGCCCCAGCAGGCAGGCACTGACCAGAATCTTCTCCACTCGCACCTCGCTCTTATCAGTCACGTTCAGTAACGCTGCCGCGTCGGGGACGGCGCCCGGCCTCGCCGAAGGTACGGGTGCGCAGCCGAAAGTCACCATTGCGGCGCTCTGGCACGCGCGTTCCACGCCTATCCTTTGGCCGGAAGCACGCCGCCCGCATGGCGCGCCGGGCCTTGGCAGCCCAGACTGCGGCCACTCGTCAGCCCCTGCGAAGGATACGCCACCATGCCAACCCCGACTCACCTGCTCGCCCCAGCCCTGCTCACCGCCCTCGGCCTGCTGGGCAACCCGGCCCAGGCCGCCCTGCAGGCATTGGACAACCAGGCACTAAGCCAGGTGACCGGCCAGGACGGCATCACCCTCAACCTCGACCTGCAAACCAATATCGGCAAGATCAGCTGGGAAGACGACGGCAGCAGCCTGCAAGTGCGCAACCTGAAGATCGACAACGGCTGCGACGCCCCCGGCAATTGCCCGGCGATAGTGGCCTACGGCGCGGCCAAGCTGTACTTCCAGAGCGCCCTGGTGAATGCTCCGACCCTGAAGGTGGATGTAGTTAACCAGGGCGGCGCGCAGAAGCTGCAACTCACCCTGCCCGACCTGAAAACCACCAGCGACCAGCTGTTAGCCGACGGCATGATCACTGAGCCGCTGAAAATTCGCGTACGCATCGCCGGCGAACTGGGCATGGGCAACGCCGGCAGTCCGGGCGCCAGCACCCTGGGCAAATTTGAAATCCGCGACATCAGCGACATTCAGGGCTCGCTGCGCATCTGGGGCCACTGATCAGCCCGCGCCCAAGCTACAGCGGCGAATTGCCGCGCCGGCGCAACCAGCCGGTCAGCGACAGGCGCTCACGGGTGGCCGGCAACACCTCATGGGGCAGGTCGGCAGAGAGAAACAGCACCAGGGTGCCCGCCTCGGGCAACACGTCCAGTTCACGGCCATCGGCCAGGTACAGGCGCAAAGCGCCGCCCTGCTCGGGCAGCCAATCGCTATTCAGATAGAACACCGCTGACACCGCGCGGCGATCGTCATCGCGAAAGCGGTCCAGGTGTTTCTGGTAGAAGGTACCCGGCGGATACAGGGCAAAGTGCCCCTCGTAATCCTCCAGGCCCAGATACAGCGCCTGATTGAGCTGGCCGCGCAGGTCATCGAGCATGGCCAGATAGCGGTCACCGGCAGCACACTGGCCAGGTTCAAGCCACTGAATATGGTCGCCGCGCACCCCTTCCTGCACACCATGGGCACTGCCGCGGCCAACGCCGGCCGGTTGCAAGGCGCCCATACTTGACCGCTCACGGCACTCTTTGGCCAATTCGAGGGTCAGATCAGCAGGTAAGGCATTGGTCGCGATGGCCCAGCCCTGTTCGGCAAGGTCATCGAGCAATGGGTCGAGGGTGGAGCGGCTAAGGGTGGTCATGGCGGCGAGTCTATCAGCCCGGCGGACACTCCTCGACAAGCCGCCAACCAGACGCGGAAAATAGCCGCACTAACCATGGAGCTTGTATGCGCACCCTTCTTGCCGCTGTTCTGCTGATGTTCACCCTGCCGAGCCTGGCGGATAGCTATATCGACCTGTACCAGGCCGGCGGTTGGCCACAGCAACGGGCGCATTTTCGCGACGCCCTCAGCAGCGCCCAGCAGCGCTACCGTAACAGCCTGCCGCCGGCGATCTATCAGGCTCTGGTGGACAACAGCAATCAGCGCTTCACCGCCGCCGGCATGGATCAGCGCGCGCTGGCCGGCCTGCGCCAACTGAGCGACCCGCAGCCAGCCCTGGCGTTTTTTCAGTCGCCCCTGGGACGCAAGATCATCAACGCCGAAGTCCTCGCCACCCAGCGTGAGCAGCTGGCGCAATACGCCAAAGGCGTGCCGCGCAGCCAGGCAGGGGCGACCCGCCGTGAGCTGATCGGCCAACTGTCCCAGGCCCTGCCCGCCAAGGAAGCCGGCGCAGAAGTCAGCCTGGCCCTGGCCAGCGTGGCCGCCGACAGCCTCAGCCAGATGATGCCCGGCCTGCTCGGCGGTGGGCAGGCACAAGCCATGCTCGACAACCAGCGCCAGCGCCTGATGGGACAGATCGGCAGCGACCTGGATAACAGCCTACTGTTTGTCTACCGCGAGCTGTCGGAGGCAGAGCTGCAAGCCTTCGTCGACTTCGCCCAATCCACTGACGGCAAGGCCTACTACCAGGCGGCGCTGGCCGCCCTGCGCGCCGGACTGGCGGTGGGTCAGAGCAGCGCCAGCCTGGCGCCATAAGCCCCGATAGCGGCGTTAAGTTGCCCGGATGCAATCCGGGAATAGTAAGTTCGGATGATCGGCGAGTTACGCCAACCGCTCGCGCAAAAAGTCGAAATAGCGCGCCCGCAGCTCGGGCGCCTCGTTAACCAGGTGATGCTTGCCGCTGGGCAGCATCAGCACCTGGGGCGCGGCGAACTTGTCCTCCAGCACCGTCAGGTTATGCCGCCAATCGACGGTCATATCCGCATCGCCCTGGACGATCAGCGGGCTGTGACCGCTGCGCGGCGCGGCTTCGATGGCCGGCACCCAGCGCGCCAAGGCACCGACCCAGGCGGTCGGCAGACTCAATGGCTGCAACGGATCGCGCTGCACAAACTGCAAGAACTCGGCATCGTTGGAGTTGGCATTGAAGCGCCGCGGGATCTGCTTAACGAACGGTTTAAGCATGCGGTAGCTGAACTGCGACCAGCCCCAGGCCCGTGGCCGCACCAGCGGCGCCAGGAGGATGGTTTCACCCAGCTGCGGCGGCGCATCGCCACGCAGGCGATAGTCCAGCAGGATCGCCCCGCCGGTGCTCTGCCCACACAGGTGCCAGGGCGCCGGCAGCTGCAATGCTGCGGCCTCGGCCAGCAGCGCCTGCAACACCAGTTGATACTCGGCAAACTCGCCAATATCGGCCCGCGCACCACTGGACAGGCCATGCCCCGGCAGGTCGCAGGCCAACACGGCAAAGCCCATGCCCAGCGCCCATTCGATCAAATGCCGATACAGGCCCATATGGTCGTAGTAGCCGTGCTGCACGATCAGCGTGGCGCGCGGCTGTTCGGGTAACCAGAGCTGCATGGCAATCTGGTAACCGGCGACCTGAAAGCAGCCCAGACGCGTCTGCACGCCCAGGCGGTTCAGCTGATAGAACGCCTGATAGGCCTGCTGTTCGGCAGTCAGCGGCTGCGCTGCGGCCAAGGGTCGCAGGCTGGCACGCAAGGAATCGGGCTGAACAGGCGCAGACATAGGCTTTTCCAAACAATGAACCGGACAAGCACGGCCGTGGCCGCACGCTTTAACAGCCGGCGATATTCTGCTGTCGCGCGTGCCGTGGCAAGCTAGGGTCTGTTGCCGTTTCATTCGTGGCCGCGCCGGAGTCTGTTTTTGTGCGAGGCAAGGCGCGAGGAGCGCGATTTGGTTGTTCCAAATAAGCGACGAGTAACGCCGCCTCGCACAAAAACAGACCCGGCCCTCCGGGTTGCGCGAGAAATGGCCCCCGCTGTCGTTGCAGGACTTGGCAAGGGAATAACCATTACCGGCGTCCTGCGCCTAACCGGGGACCATTTCTCGCGGCAACGCGGCTCACGATGAAACGGCAACAGACCCTACGCCCCTCACTCAAGATAGTCCGCTCATGCACCTGCCCTCCCGCAAGACCCTGCTCGCCTGCACCATCGCCCTGCTCTGGGCTGCCGCCATGGCCGGCGCCTACTGGTGGTACCAGCTGCGCTATATCCGAGCATTCAGCGAGCAGACCACCCTGTTTGCTGGCGAGATCCTGCGCCTGCCGGCCGAGTTGGCCGGCCCCGGACCGATTCGCCTGGTGCATTTCTGGGACCCGGCTTGCCCCTGCAACGTCGGCAACCAACAGCACCTGAGCCAGTTGCTGGAACACTATGGCCCGCAGGGCGTGCGCTTCTATGCGGTGCAAAAGCCGGGCAGCAGCGGTCATTTGCCACAACCGCTGGCAGGCCTGCAGCCGCTCAGCGATCTGCCCGGCAGCGAACGCCTGCCGGCCAGCCCGGCGGTGGCCATCTGGGACCAGCAAGGCCAACTGGCCTACTTCGGCCCCTACAGCGAAGGCGCCACCTGCACCTCAAACAACAGCTTTATCGAGCCGATCCTCGAAGCCCTCAGCGCCGGCCGCCCGGTCAGCGCCAGCAATACCCTGGCGGTGGGCTGCTTCTGCGACTGGCAGGCGCCCTGAGCGCCGCACGGCGCAGATCAAGCATCCAGCGCCCTGGCCGCTATAGTCATAGGCAGTTGAATTGGCTGATCGCCATTGGTGGGCGCGCGCCCTGAGGATTTGTTTATGAGCAGTACCGATTACAGCCTTGAGGCCCACTACCGCAAAGCCGACCGCATCATGCTCGGCGTGCTCTGGCTGATGCTCGCCTACTCCCTCGGCCTCGCGGCCTGGAACGGCACCTGGGGCCAGGCGCTGCTGGTCGGTGGCGGCACCCTGGCGTGCATGCAGGTGCTGGCCGTGATGATTCCTGCCAGCCGCCTGCTGCGCTGCCTGATCGGTGCCGCCTTTATGGTCATGGCCGCCCTACAGATCAACCAGACCGGCGGCATGCTGGAGATGCACTTCGGCATTTTCGTGCTGCTGGCTTTCCTGGTGTATTACCGCGACTGGCTGCCGATTGTCGTTGCCGCCGCGGTGATTGCCGTGCACCACCTGAGTTTCTTCGCCCTGCAGCAGGCCAGTGCCGGGGTGTTCCTGCTGCCCAGCGGCAGTTGGCCGGTGGTGTTTCTGCACGCGTTCTATGTGGTGCTGGAAAGCGCCATCCTCATCTATCTGGCCAGCCAGACCTACACCGAAGCCCTCGAAAGCCAGGCGCTGATGCAGACCACGGTGCACCTGACCCAGCATGACGACGCCATCGACCTGCGCTACCGCAGCCCCGGCACGGGCGATGTGGCCAGGCGCTTCAATCACTTTCTGGTCCTGCTCGATGAGTTGGTCAGCCAGGTGGTACGCGACACCCGCGGCCTGGGTGAAACCGGTCAGCACCTGGCCCAGGCCACCGATAAACTGCGCAGCGGCGCCAGCCGCCAGCAGGACGAAACCATTTACATGAGCAGCGCCATGCAGCAGATGAGCGGCGCCATTGATGAAGTGGCCCGCCACGCCGACCAAGCCGCCAACGCGGCCCAGGGCGCCAACCGTCAAGCCAGCGAAGGCAGTGCGGCGGTCAATCACACCCACAGCGAGATCGCCAAGCTGGCGGCGCTGATCGATAACACCGACGGAGAGGTGCAATCCCTGGCCGAGCAGTCGGAGCAGATCGGCAAGGTCCTCGAAGTGATCCGCGCCATCGCCGAGCAGACCAACCTACTGGCGCTGAACGCCGCCATCGAAGCCGCCCGCGCCGGCGATCAGGGTCGTGGTTTCGCCGTGGTGGCCGACGAAGTACGCAACCTGGCGCAGAAGACGGCCGCCTCTACGGCCGAAATCCAGGACATCATCGGCCGCCTGCAACAAGGCAGCCGGCAGGCCGCCAGCGCCATGCAGGAGAGTCGCAGCAGCGTCAATCGCTGCGTCACCGACACCCAGCAGATTGCCCAGTTGTTCGGCGCAGTGGCCGAGGAAATCCACGCCATCACCCAGATGAACGAGCTGATCGCCGCCGCTACCCACCAGCAAGCAGCCGTTAGTGGCGAGGTCAGCCAGCATCTCGGCAGCGTGCAGCAAGTGGCCGAACAGAACGCCGTCGATGCCCAGGAACTGAACAGCGAAAGTCAGCGCCTCAGCTCACTGGCCCAACGCCTCGCTGGCCTCAGCGCGCGCTTCCAGGTCAGCGGCTGAGTGGCGCTGGCGATACTGCTCCGGCGTCTGCCCGTACCAGCGGCGAAAGGCCCGATAGAACGGCGATAACTCGGCAAAGCCGCAAGCCCGCGCCACCTCGCGCAGCGGCTCGCCAGCCAGCAGCAACTCGCGGCTGCGCAGGCGCCGAACCTCTTCGCGCAAACGCCGAAAGCCTTGGCCCTGCTGGGCCAGGGCGCGCTGCAAGGCCGCCGCGGACAAGTCCATGGCCTGCGCACAGCTCGGCAAATCGCAGCCCTGCTGGCCCAGGCGCAGGCTGATCTGATAGCGCAAACGGTTGAGCAACTGGTTCTCCTCCAAGCCGGCCAACAGTGCCTCGGCGTGCCCGCAAAGCAGCTGCAGCACCTCCTGATTAGCCGTGCGCAGCGGCTGCTCCAGCAAGGCACGGGGGAAGTACAACGCATCGTGGGGCTGGCCGAACTGCGGGGTCAGGCCAAACAGCCGGCGATGCTCGCCCAGCCGGCGCGGTTGGGCATGGCGAAAGCTCAGGGCACTGAGGCGAAAGCGCCCGTCGGTGAGTGCCGTCAGCTGCTTGCAGAACAGTTGGGCCAGGCACTCCATCTGCTGGCGCAGGGAGCCAAGGCCCTGATAGTCGATGTCGATCACCAGGCAGGCGCTGTCGCCCTGCTCCTCTAGGCGCGCGGCGAAACCGCCGGACAGCACATGCTGAAAGCGCACAAACACCTCCAGGGCTTCACGCAAGGTGGCGCAGGCCTGTTGGGCGTAACCGAGCACATCCATCGGTCGCGGCTGCATCACTTCGCCCAGGTGCAAGCCAATATCGCTATCGCCCGTCAGGTTCGGCAACGCCTGCCAGAGCACTGGCGCCATCTCGTGCATCAGCCGCGCCTGAGCCGTGCCCGGCTGCAACGGCATGCCCTGATAGGCCTGACGGTAGACCTGCAGCGGATTCAGGCCGAGGGCCTGCAAGCCCTCATACAACAGACGGCGCAGGGTGGCGGAATGAGTCAATGGGAGGAGATTGGCAACTGGCATGGGCGCCCCGCAAATAAGTGACCGAATAGTTGCCGGCTGCGAACATTCGGTCAATGCTGCAAGCCACCCAAGCGGGGCAAAATGCCGCCACTAATAATAAAAGGAACCTCGCGGATGAAACGCAGCCTGAAAGTCCTGGTCGTCGCTATTGCCGCCGTCAGTGCCGGTGCCTGGTGGTACCTCGACAGCAAACAAACGCAGCGCGATGGCGCCGTCGACCTCGACCACCTGCAGGCGCCGGTCAGCGTGCGCTACGACGAGCGCGGCGTGCCGCACATTCAGGCGCAGAACGAGGCCGATATGTACCGCACCCTCGGCTACGTGCATGCCCAGGACCGCCTGTTTCAAATGGAGATGATGCGCCGCCTGGCTCGTGGCGAACTAGCTGCCGTACTCGGCCCGAAGCTGGTGGACACCGATCGCCTGTTCCGCACGCTAGGCATCCGCGCCCACGCCGATGCCTACGCGGCGAAGATGGACGCCAACAGCGCGCCGAGCAAAGCCCTGGCTGCCTACCTGGATGGCATCAACCAGTACCAGGCCAGTCATCTGGCACCGCTGGAATTCGACATCCTCGGCATTCCCAAGCGCCCCTTCACCACCGCAGACACCCTCAGCGTCGCCGGCTATATGGCCTACAGCTTTGCCGCGGCTTTTCGTACCGAGCCGGTGCTGACCTATGTGCGCGACGAACTGGGCGCCGACTACCTGAAGGTATTTGATCTGGCCTGGCACCCCGAAGGCGTGCTCAAGCCGAGCCTGGCCGCCAATGACTGGAGCGACCTCAACCGCATCGCCCGGCTCAGCCAGCAAGCCTTGGAAGACGCCGGCCTGCCGCAATTTGAGGGCAGCAATGCCTGGGCCGTTTCTGGCAGTCGCACCCAGAGTGGCAAGCCGCTGCTGGCCGGCGACCCGCACATCCGCTTTGCCGCGCCGGCGGTGTGGTACGAGGCGCAGCTGTCCTACCCAGGCTTCGAGCTGTATGGCCACCACCAGGCGCTCAACCCCGTCGCCTCGCTGGGCCACAACCGCGACTTCGGCTGGAGCATCACCATGTTCCAGAACGACGACCTCGACCTGATCGCCGAGAAGCTCAACCCAGATAACCCCAATCAGGTCTGGTACCGAGGCCAGTGGGTCGAGCTGCAAAGCCGCGCCGAGCAGATTGAGGTCAAGGGTGGCGAACCGGTCAGCCTGACCCTGCGACGCTCACCGCACGGGCCGATCATCAATGACGCCCTGGGCACCACAGCCGGCAAGACGCCAATCGCCATGTGGTGGGCCTTTCTGGAGACCGAGAACCCGATTCTCGACGCCTTCTACCAGCTCAACCGCGCCGACAGCCTGAGCAAAGCCCGAGCGGCCGCCGAGAAGATTCAGGCGCCTGGCCTCAACGTGGTCTGGGCCAATACCAAGGGCGATATCGGCTGGTGGGCCGCGGCGCAGTTGCCGCTGCGCCCGGCCGGGGTCAACCCGAACTTTATCCTCGATGGCAGCAGCAGTGAGGCCGACAAGCCCGGCTTCGTGCCCTTCAGCGCCAACCCCCAGGAAGAGAACCCCAGCCGCGGCTATATCGTCTCGGCCAACCACCAGCCGGTGCCGGCCAGCGGCATCGAAATTCCCGGCTACTACAACCTGCCCGACCGTGCCCAGCGCCTCGACCAGCGCCTGGCCGACGACCGCGTGAAGTGGGACCTGAACAACAGCCAGGCGCTGCAACTGGATAACGGCAGTGGCTACGGCCCGCGCCTGCTGAAATCCCTGCTGCCGCTGTTGCAAACCGATATCAGCGCCGAGGAGCAGGTGCTGCTCAAGCAACTGGCGAACTGGAATGGCGACCACACCCTCAACGGCGTGGCCCCGACCCTGTTCAATCAACTGGTCTACCAACTGACCGATGCGGCCATGCGCGATGAGCTAGGCGACAGCTTCTTCGACAACCTGCTGGCCACCCGCGTGCTGGATGTGGCCCTGCCGCGCCTGGCCGCTGATGCCGATTCACCGTGGTGGGACAACCGCAACACGCCGGCCAAGGAAGACCGCGTGAGCATCGTCAAGGCCGCCTGGCAGGCCAGCCTGGCGCACCTGCGCAGCACCGCCGGCAACGACCCGGCCAAGTGGCAATGGAGCACGCTGCACACCCTGACCCACGAACATCCGCTGGGCAAACAGCAGCCGCTGGACAAGCTGTTCAACGTCGGCGCCTTTGCCGCGCCGGGCGGCCATGAAACCCCCAACAACCTGTCGCACCGAGTCGGCCCGGCGCCCTGGTCAGTGGTCTACGGCCCGTCCACTCGCCGGCTGATCGACTTTGCCCAGCCGACCCAGACGCTGGGCATCAACCCGGTCGGTCAGAGTGGCGTGCTGTTCGATGCTCACTACCGCGACCAAGCCAAGGCCTATATCCGCGGCGAGTATGTACCGCAGCACTTCAGCGCCGAGGATGTGGCCGCCAATACCCGCCATACCCTGACCCTCAACCCAGCGCCGGCGCACTGACCCGCGCGTAAACGACAGGCAGAAAAAACCCCGCTGATCAGCGGGGTTTTTTATTCACCGGCTAAGACTCAGGCCAGCGACTCGACATCGCGGATCAGTACGCAGTGTCGGCCGCTGTCGTCTTCGTGGTAGTCGTGCACATAGAACATCACCACTTCGCCCTTGCCGGGCATGGTGGCCACGTAGTCGCCCACTTCCGGCATAAAGAAGTCGTCCGAGGCTGGCTTGGCTTCGCACTCGATATAGGCCATCTCGAACAGCTCCGGGTCGCTGTCGCAGAAGAACTCGGCACGCTCAGCCTCGCTCCACTCCGCCGGCGCCTGGAACAGGCCGGTGAACAGAATCCGGGCGTCACCCAGGTCGAGCTCCTCGGCATCATCACTCTCGTCCTCGTCATCGGGGCGATACAGCGTGCAGTCCTGGGCCTCGGCGTGGCGCAAGATGGCCAGGCGTGAAGCCATGCGCTTTTGCGGATCGAGGTCATCGGCCAAGCACATCTGCACCCAGACGGCGTCGGTACTGTGTTCCTGATTCTTGTCCTTCACGTGCTTCTCCACTGCTGGGGTTCTGCGAAACGGGATACCAGACAACCCATTGACTGGCACGGGCGTTTCTCACGCCAGCCAGTCCGACACCCAGGTCACCGGCTTCAATGCAGCGCGGATCAACCGCGACCAGGCATGGGCTAACCCTACCACTGGCGCACAAAAAAGGGCCACCGCAGTGACCCTTTTTCGTCAGCACCGACGCACGTGTGTGCGTCGGTACTTACCAGGTTCAGGCCGAGGCCACCCCGGTGGTTTCATCCATGGCTTGCTGGATCGAACGCTTGCGGCGCTCTTCGGCCTTGGCCGAGAAGTACCAGGCGAAGAAGGTGAACAACGACACCGACAGCAGAATCAAGCTGGCAACGGCGTTGATCTCCGGCTTTACGCCCAGACGCACGGCGGAGAACACTTCCATCGGCAGGGTGGTGGAACCCGGCCCGGAAACGAAGCTGGCCAGTACCAGGTCATCCAGCGACAGGGCAAAGGACATCATGCCGCCGGCCGCCAGTGACGGCGCGATCATCGGGATGGTGATCAACATGAACACCTTCCACGGCCGTGCACCGAGGTCCATGGCCGCCTCCTCGATCGACAGGTCCAGCTCACGCAGACGCGACGACACCACCACTGCCACATAGGACGCGCAGAAGCTGGTGTGGGCGATCCAGATGGTCAGGATGCCGCGTTCCGCCGGCCAGCCGATCATCTGCGCCATGGCCACAAACAGCAGCAACAGCGACAGACCGGTGATCACCTCGGGCATTACCAACGGTGCGGTGACCATGCCACCGAACAGGGTACGACCCTTGAAGCGCGGAATGCGGGTCAGCACGAAGGCCGCCAGGGTGCCGAGGATCACCGAGGAAATCGCCGTGTACACGGCAATTTCCAGGGAGCGCAGCACCGAGCCGATCAGCTGGGAGTTGTCCAACAGGCCGAAATACCACTTCATCGACCAGCCGCCCCAGACCGTCACCAGCTTGGAGGCGTTGAATGAATAGATGACCAGAATCACCATCGGCAGGTAGATAAACAGCAGGCCGGCCACCAGCATGAAACTGGAGAACTTGAAACGCTTCATACCTTGCCCTCCAGTTCTTTGGCTTGGTTACGGTTAAACAGAATGATGGGCACGATCAGGATCGCCAGCATCACTACCGCCAGGGCAGAGGCCACCGGCCAGTCACGGTTGTTGAAGAACTCTTGCCAGAGCACTTTACCGATCATCAGGGTCTCAGGACCGCCGAGCATTTCCGGAATCACGAACTCACCCACCACCGGGATAAACACCAGCATGCAGCCGGCGATGATGCCGTTCCGGGACAGTGGCACGGTGATCTTCCAGAAGCTGGTGATGCTGCGCGCGCCAAGGTCGGCCGCCGCTTCCAGCAGGCTGAGGTCATGCTTGACCAGGTTGGCGTAGAGCGGCAGAACCATAAACGGCAGGTACGAGTAAACGATACCGATATACACCGCCAGGTTGGTGTTGAGGATCACCAGCGGCTCATCGATCAGGCCCATGCCCATCAGGGCACTGTTGAGCAGGCCATTGTTGCTGAGGATACCCATCCAGGCGTACACGCGGATCAGGATCGCCGTCCAGGTCGGCATCATGATCAGCAGCACGAACACCGTCTGCATTTCCTTGCTGGCGCGGGCGATGGCATAGGCCATCGGATAGCCGATCAGCAGGCACAGCAGGGTGCTGATAAAGGCCATCTTCAGCGAGCCGAGGTAGGCGGCGACATACAGCTCGTCGCCCACCAGCATCATGTAGTTACCCAGGTTCAGCAGGATTTGCAGCTGCTGGTCCACGTAGCTGTAGATTTCGGTGTACGGCGGAATGGCCACATCGGCTTCGGCGAAGCTGATCTTCAGCACGATGGCAAAAGGCAGCACGAAGAACATGAACAGCCAGAGAAAAGGCACGCCGATCACGACGTGCCGGCCTTTCGGCATGAGGAGTCGCGGCTTCAGTTTCATGAACGCAGTACCACGCCGCTGTCGTCTTCCCAGCAGACGAACACGTTATCGCCCCAGGTCGGACGAGTACCGCGACGCTCTGCGTTGGCCACAAAGGATTGCACGATCATGCCGCTCGGCAGCTCGACGTGGAACACCGAATGGCCGCCCAGGTAGGCGATGTCATGCACCTTGCCGCTCGACCAGTTGTGCTCGCAGGTCGGCTGTTCGGTGGTGACGATGAGTTTTTCCGGGCGCAGGGCGTAGGTCACGCGCTTGTCTTCCACCGAGGTGCTGACCCCGTGGCCGACGTAGATATTGCGTTCCAGCTGCGGGCAGGCAATCACCGCATGGTCTTCGGCGTCGTCGACCACTTCACCGTCGAACAGGTTGACGCTGCCGATGAACTCGCAGACCTGGCGGCTGATCGGGGTCTCGTAGATGTCCACCGGGCTGCCGATCTGCTCGATGCAACCGAGGTGCATGATGGCGATGCGCTCGGCCATGGTCATGGCCTCTTCCTGGTCGTGGGTCACCATCACGCAGGTCACGCCGACGCGCTCGATGATTTCCACCAGTTCCAGCTGCATCTGTGAACGCAGCTTTTTGTCCAACGCGCCCATGGGCTCGTCGAGCAGCAGCAGTTTCGGGCTCTTGGCCAGGGAGCGAGCCAGGGCCACACGCTGACGCTGACCACCAGAGAGCTGGTGCGGCTTGCGCTTGGCGTACTGAGTCATGTGCACCAGCTTGAGCATCTCAGCCACGCGGGCCTCGATCTGCTCTTTGGGCATGCTGTCCTGCTTGAGGCCGAAGGCGATGTTGTCCGCCACGCTCATGTGCGGGAACAGCGCATAGGACTGGAACATCATGTTGATCGGCCGCTCGTAGGGCGGCATATCGGTGATGTCGACGCCGTCGAGCAGAATCCGTCCTTCGGTCGGACGCTCAAAGCCAGCCAGCATGCGCAGCAAGGTGGATTTGCCAGAGCCAGAACCGCCGAGCAGGGCGAAAATTTCGCCCTTGTTAATGGTCAGGGACACATCGTCCACGGCCAGGGTCTCGTCGAACTTCTTGCTGACCCGGTCAATTTTTACCAGTACCTGCTTCTGCGGTTTCTGGTCGCCGGTAAGGGCTTTTTTATGAGCACCGGAGGTTATTGCCATTTACCACAACTCCCAACACATTGAGGCCCGACCCGTTTGGTCGGGCTTTTGAAAATCATTTGCCCGTCTTGATCTTGGTCCAGCTACGGGTCATCGCCCGCTGGATTTTGACCGGCAGTTCGCTGGACACGTAGAGGTTGTCCATCACCGCTTTCGCTGGGTAGATCGACGGATTGTTCACCACTTCTGGGGGCATCTCGCTGACTGCCGCCAAGTTCGGATTGGCGTAGCCCACATACTCGCTGACCTTGGCGATGACCGCCGGCTCCAGCAAGTAGTTGATAAAGGCGTGGGCTTCCTTGACGTTGCTGGCATCGGCGGGGATGGCGAGCATGTCAAACCACAGGTTGGCGCCTTCTTTAGGGATCGAGTAATTGATGGTGATGCCCTTGCCTGCTTCCTCGGCACGGTCCGCCGCCTGGAGAGCGTCGCCGGAATAGGCGAAGGCTACGCAGATGTCGCCATTGGCCAGGTCCGAGATGTACTTGGACGAATGGAAATAGGTCACATAGGGGCGCACAGCCATTAGCTTAGCGGTGGCTTTCTCGTAGTCGTCCGGGTTGATGCTGCGCGGATCGAGGCCCATGTACTTGAGCACGGCCGGGTACATTTCATCCGGCGAGTCCATAAAGGCGACGCCACAGCTGTGCAGCTTCTTGAGGTTCTCTGGCTCAAACATCATCGCCCAGGAGTCGATATGGTCGACACCAAGCACCGCCTTGACCTTATCGACGTTGTAGGCGATGCCGTTGGTGCCCCACAGGTAAGGCACGGAATACTGGTTACCCGGATCGTTGACATCCAGTTGCTTGAGCAACTCGGGATCGACGTTCTTCAGGTTCGGCAGCAGGCTCTTGTCGAGCTTCTGGAACGCGCCCGCGCGAATCTGCTTGCCAAGGAAATGGTTGGTCGGCACAACAATGTCGTAACCCGAGCGGCCCGCCAGCAGCTTGCCTTCCAGGGTCTCGTTGGAGTCGAACACGTCGTAGCCTGGTTTGATCCCGGTGGCCTTCTGGAAGTCTGCCAGGGTGGTCTCGCCGATATAGTCCGTCCAGTTGTACACATGCACCACCGGCTCTGCCTGGGCGATGCTGATCAGGCCAAAGGTCGCCACAGCGCCCGCCAGGGTCTTACGCAAAAAAGTATTCATAGGTAGTCCTCTTGTTATTGAGTTGAGCTGTAGTGGACAGCATCAGGACTAAGCCTTTGTTGAATGGGTTAGCGCATTGCCACCTAAGCCATTCGACAATTGCTCGTTCCCGCACGGGCGACGACGTGAGTCGCCGCCCGTGATGGGTGTTACTTACCAGATTTGATCTTGGTCCAGCTGCGGGTCATGGTGCGCTGCACCTTGGCCGGCAGGTCGGAGAACGCATAGAGCTTGCTCATGGTTTCGCCGGTTGGGTAGATGCCTGGGTCGTTACGGATGGCTTCATCCACCAGCGGAGTGGCCGCCGCGTTGCCGTTGGGGAACTGCACTTCGTTGGTGATCTCGGCCATCACTTCCGGCTTGAGCAGGAAGTTCATGAAGGCGTAGGCGGCGTCGACGTTTTCCGCGTCAGCAGGCATGGCGACCATGTCGAAGAAGGTGCCGGCACCCTCTTTCGGAATGTTGTAGCCCACATTCACGCCGCTCTTGGCTTCTTCAGCACGGGACTTGGACTGCTGGATGTCACCCGAGTAACCGACCGCTACGCACAGGTTGCCGTTGGCCAGGTCGGAGATGTACTTGGAGGAGTGGAAGTAGGCCACGTTCGGACGAATCTTGAGGAACAGCTCTTCCGCTTCTTTCAGTTCTTTGGGGTTCTGGCTGTCGGTTTTGTAGCCCAGGTAATGCAGGGCAATCGGCAGGATTTCGGTTGGCGAATCGAGGAAGGCTACGCCGCACGATTTCAGCTTCTCGATGTTTTCCGGCTTGAACAGCAGGTCCCAGGAGTTAACCGGAGCGTTGTCGCCAAGCACGGCCTTGACCTTGTCGACGTTGTAGCCGATGCCGATCGAGCCCCACATGTAGGGGAAGGCGTACTGGTTGCCCGGATCGCTAACTTCCAGGGTCTTCAGCAGGTTGCTGTCGAGGTTCTTCCAGTTCGGCAGTTTGGCGCGGTCCAGGGGCTGGTAGACCTTGGCCTTGATCTGCTTGGCGAGAAAGTTGTTCGACGGCACAACGATGTCATAACCGGATTTGCCGGCAAGCAGCTTGGCTTCCAGGGTCTCGTTGCTGTCGAAAACGTCGTACACCACCTTGATGCCCGACTCTTTTTCGAACTGGGCCACGGTGCCTGGCGCGATGTAGTCGGACCAGTTGTACACGTGCAGGACTTTTTCTTCCGCCTGAGCGGTACCGGTGATGACCCCGAACAGGGACAACGCGAGAAGGGACTTGCCGAATTTATTCATGCATACAGCTCCTGTTGTTGAAATATGCGCCAGGCCCCAGCGGCCTGTTGCGTTCCAGTCTAGTCAACCTGCCAAAGCAGCGCTGCCGCTCTGGCCCAGGTGTTCCACACGCAATCATCCCCGATCGCGAGGTGCCCGTGCACCCTTGTCAGTGACCCAGAACCGCCTCGGCGGTGAGGTCCAGGCACAGCCGCGCCTTGCTCACCAACTCGTCGATCTCGGCCTTGCTGATCACCAGCGGCGGCGCAATGATCATGGTGTCGCCCACGGCGCGCATGATTAGACCGTTATTGAAGCAGTGGCCGCGGCAGATCATGCCCACCCCTTTATCGACGAAGCGCTCACGGGTCTGTTTGTTCTTCACCAGTTCGATGGCGCCGAGCATGCCAACACCGCGCACTTCACCCACCAGGGGGTGATCTGCCAGCTCACGCAAACGCTTTTGCAAATACGGTGCCGTTTCTTCACGAACCTGTTCGAGAATTTTTTCCTCGCGCAGGATGCGGATGTTTTCCAGGGCCACGGCGGCTGCCACCGGGTGCCCGGAGTAGGTGAAGCCGTGATTGAAGTCGCCACCGCGGTTGATCACCTCGAACACCTTGTCGCTGACGATCAGGCCACCCATGGGGATGTAACCGGAGGTCAGGCCCTTGGCGATGGTCATCAGGTCCGGTTTGTTACCGTAGAAGTCGCTACCGAACCACTCGCCGGTGCGGCCGAAGCCACAGATCACTTCGTCGGCGACAAACAGAATGTCGTACTTGGCGAGGATCTCGCGGATCTTCGGCCAGTAGGTTTCCGGCGGCACGATCAC
>RCMZ01000422.1_pt1 | contig 26532 bp, 18 predicted proteins | sample 2041141 | NCBI WGS metagenome assembly RCMZ01 (sample SAMN09708263, study PRJNA481090) | Wastewater metagenome, whole genome shotgun sequencing project. | biome: sewage; isolation source: Davis station wastewater (DW) | place: Antarctica: Davis Station | collected 2010-03-01
CGCCGAACAGGCGCCGATACTCCCGGTTGAATTGCGAGGGGCTTTCGTAGCCGACACGGTGGCTGGCGGTGGCGGCATCGAGCAGGTCGACGAGCATCAGCCGGCGCGCTTCCTGCAGACGCAGCGTCTTTTGATACTGCAGCGGGCTCATCGAGGTCAGCGCCTTGAAGTGCTGGTGCAGCGAGGCCTTGCTCATGGTCACCGTGGCCGCCAGTTCGTCGATGGCCATCGGACGCTTGAAGTTCTCGTTGACCCAGTGAATGGCGCGGGAGACCCGATGCGCCTGACTGCCCTTGATCGCCGCGTCGCGCAGGCGGCGGCCCTGGTCGCCGCCGAGCAGGAAATACAGGACTTCCTGCTCGATCAACGGCGCCAGAACCGGAATGTGCTCCGGACTTTCGACCAGGCGCGCCAGACGCAGCACGGCATCCTGCAAGCCCGGCGTCAGGACGCCGACGCCGAGGCCGCGCGGCGTGCCGGCGACCGACGGGAACGCGGGCGGCATCCGGTGCATCAGTTCGGAGATTTTCAGCGGATCGAGGTCGAGCGCCAGGCTCAGGTAGGGCTTTTCCGGCGAGGCGGCGATCACCTGCCCGATCAGCGGCAGACCGACCGAGGTGATCAGGTAGTGCTTCGTGTCATACACATACGTCTCGTCCGCCAGGGCAATGCGCTTGGCGCCCTGGGCGGCGGAGGCGAAAACCGATTTGACCACCGAGCAGGCCGGCGTATTGGGCGACGACATGCGGAAAAACGTCAGCCTCGGCACCGGCGTGGGAAACACGCCATCTTCGGGGCAATGGCGTGCGATCAGGGCCGCGAGCTCCAGATGAGCGGCGCAGGTCGCCGGAGCAAGCGTCGGGACGGTTTGTGTCATGGTTTTTCGATGATTCTCTCGATGGTTCAGCTTAACGCATAGGCGGATGCCCGCGCTTCCTGCGCCATCGCGCCGTAGACGATCAGGCAATAATTTCATACGAAATTGATATCGGGTCATCGCACTTGCCGCGCAGACTGCAGTCCTAAGAACGGGGCTCAGCGCCGTCCCGTCATCCACCCTGCCGAAGGAGTTCGCCCATGATCCAACTCGATATCAACGGCCGCGCGCATCAGGTCGATGTGGCGCCGGACACGCCCCTGCTGTGGGTGTTACGCGACACCCTGCAGCTGACCGGCACCAAATACGGCTGCGGTCAGGCGCTGTGCGGCGCTTGCACTGTGCATCTCGACGGGACGCCCGTCCGCTCCTGCGTGCTGCCCGTTTCGGCGGCCGTCGGCGGCAAGATCAGCACCATTGAAGCAATCGACGGCGAGCGCGTCGGTCAAGCCGTGCAGGACGCCTGGCGCAGGCTCGACGTGGTGCAGTGCGGCTACTGCCAGTCGGGGCAGATGATGAGCGCCGTCGCCCTCCTCCGCCAGAACCGCCGGCCGAGCGACGCCGACATCGACGCCGCGATGTCGGGCAACCTGTGCCGCTGCGCGACCTATCAGCGCATCCGCGCCGCCATTCACGACGCCGCCAGGGCGCTGGCCTAGGAGCCGATCATGAACGAAATCGTCATCCAGAACCTGAGCCGCCGCCGTTTCCTGCAGGGCGGCGCCGGCCTGACGCTCGGTTTTTGCCTGCCGGGACTGGCCGCTGCGGTAGATGCCTCGGCGAAGGCCGGCACGTCCGCGACGGCCGGCTTCGAACCGAACGCCTTCCTGCGCATCGGCACGAACAATACCGTCACCGTCATCGCCAAGCATCTGGAAATGGGCCAGGGAACCCATACCGGGCTGGCCACCATCGTCGCCGAGGAACTCGACGCCGACTGGCAGAGCGTCAAGGTCGAGGGCGCCCCGGCCGACGCCAGACGCTACAACAACCTTGCCTGGGGACCGGCGCAAGGCACCGGCGGCAGTTCGGCGATCGCCAATTCCTGGGAACAGTTGCGTCAGGCCGGCGCCACCGGCCGCGCGATGCTGGTCGCCGCCGCCGCCCGGCGCTGGCAGGTCGGGGCCGCCGACATCGTCGTGCGCGACGGCGTCGTCAGCCATCCGGCCAGTGGCCGCAAGACGAGCTTTGGCGAACTGGCCGCCGACGCGGCCCGGGAAAAAGTCCCGACGGCGGTCAGGCTCAAGGACCCCGCGGAATTCCGCCTGATCGGCAGGCAGGCCAGCCGCCGCGACAGCAAGGCCAAGACGGACGGCTCCGCGCGCTTCACCCAGGACGTTTTCCTCCCCGGCATGCTGGTCGCCGTCGTCGCCCATCCGCCGGCCTTCGGCGCCACCGTGAAATCCTTCGACGCCGGCAAGGCGAAGGCCGTCAAGGGCGTCGTCGACGTCGTGCGGATTCCCCAGGGCGTCGCCGTTCTCGCCACCGATACCTGGAGCGCCAAGCTGGGGCGCGACGCGCTGTCCGTCGATTGGGACGAGAGCGCCGCCTTCAAGCTCGGCACCGACGAAATCCTCGCCCGCTATCAGGCGCTGGCCAAGACGCCGGGCGCGGTCGCGACGCAGGTCGGCGAATTCGAGAAGGCCCGGGCCGGCGCCGCCAGGGTGGTCAGCGCCAACTACGATTTCCCGTACCTCGCGCACGCGGCGATGGAACCGATGAACTGCGTCATCCGGCTCGGCGCCGACGGCTGCGAAGTGTGGAACGGCGAGCAGATGCAGACTGTGGACCAGCACGCGCTGGCCACCCTGTTCGGCCTCCGGCCCGAGCAGGTGAAGATCAACATGCTGTTCGCCGGCGGCAGCTTCGGCCGGCGGGCGAGCAAGGATTCCGACTACATCATGGAGGCCGCGCAGATCGTCAAGGCAATCGACGGCAAGGCGCCCGTCAAGCTGGTCTGGCTGCGCGAGGACGACATGCGCGGCGGCTACTATCGGCCGCTGTTCCACCACGCGCTGGAAGCGGCCATCGACGGCCAGGGGCGGCTCGTCGGCTGGCGCCATCGCCTGGTCGGGCAGTCGATTCTGGCGGGCTCCCCGTTTGCGGGAATGGTCAAGAACGGCATCGACGCGGTCTCGGTGGAAGGCGCCTCCACCCTGCCCTACGCGATTCCCAACCTGCAGGTGGAACTGCACACGCCGACCGACATCCCGGTGCCGGTGCTGTGGTGGCGTTCGGTCGGCTCCTCGCACACCGCCTTCTCCACCGAGGCTTTCCTCGACGAAGTCTCCGCCGCCATGGGCCAGGATCCGCTGGCCCTGCGCCTGCAGCTGCTGGCCGGGCATCCGCGCCACGCGGCGGTGCTGAAACTGGCCGCCGACAAGGGCGGCTGGGGGACGCCGCTCGAGGCGCGGGCCGGCGAACGGCGCGGCCGGGGCATTGCCGTGCATGAATCCTTCAAATCCATCGTCGCCCACGTGGCCGAGGTGACGGTCGCCAGGGACGGTTCGCTGAAGGTCGATCGCGTCGTCTGCGCGGTCGATTGCGGCACGGTGGTTAATCCCGACAACGTGCGCTCGCAGCTTGAAGGCAGCGTCGGTTTCGCGCTCGGGGCGATGCTGCACGAGGCGATCACGCTCAAGGACGGACGCGTCGAGCAGGGCAATTTCGACACATTTCCGCTGCTGCGCATCAACGAAATGCCGCGTGTCGAAGTGCATATGGTGCCGTCCAATGCCGCGCCGACCGGCATCGGCGAGCCCGGCGTGCCCTCGGTGGCGCCGGCCGTGGCCAACGCGATTGCGGCGGCGACCGGCAAACGCCTGCGCCGCCTGCCGATCCGGACCGGCGAACTGGCGGCCTGAAATGGACAGCCAGGATAGCCAGGTGCTGGCCGCCGCCCGCCGCTGGGCCGCCGCCGGCCACCGCTTCACGCTCATCACCGTCACCCGGACCTGGGGCTCGGCGCCGCGTCCGCCCGGCGCCTGGATGGCCTTGCGCGACGACGGCCAGGTGCAGGGTTCGGTTTCCGGCGGCTGCATCGAAACCGACCTGATCGAGCGCCTGCGCAGCGGCGGATTCTCATCTCCCCTGCCCTTCCTGCAACGATACGGCGTCACGCAGGACGAAGCCCGGCGCTACGGCCTGCCCTGCGGCGGCACCATGGAACTGCTGATCGAGCCGGCCCCCGATCTCGCGGCGCTGGAAGCGCTGGCGGAGCGCATCGCCGGCGGCCAGCTGGCGCGGCGCACGGTCGTCGTCGGACAGGCGGGAAATTCGGTCGATGCCGGCGCGGCGGGCGACGCCCTGAGCTGGGACGGGTGCGCGCTGACGACGGTGCATGGCCCGGCCTGGCGCCTGCTGATCGTCGGCGCCGGACAGATTTCCGCCTACCTGGCGCAGATGGCGCAGGCGCTCGATTACCGGGTCTTCGTCTGCGATCCGCGCAGCGAATACGTCGGCGAGTGGAACGTTCCGGGGACGACGCTGCTCTCCTGCATGCCGGACGACGCGGTGCTCGAACTGAATTTCGACCCGCACTGCGCCGTCGTCGCGCTCACCCACGACCCGAAACTGGACGACATGGCGCTGCTCGAAGCCCTCAAGTCGCCGGCCTTCTACGTCGGCGCGCTGGGCTCGACGGCCAACAGCCGGCGCCGGCGCGAACGCCTGTTGCAGTACTTCGACCTGTCGCCGGCCGAGGTCGGGCGTCTGCATGGCCCGGTCGGCCTGCCGATCGGCAGCCGCACGCCGCCGGAAATAGCCATCGCCGTGCTCGCCGAGATGACGGCGGTGCGCAACGGCGTGTGGACGGCGGACGGCCTGCGCCCGAAGCGGGAATCGGCGCCGGACGGCTGCAGGATCGCCTGAGAGGGACGAAGATGACGGAACGGATCGTCGGCATTCTCCTCGCGGCCGGGGCCGGAACCCGCTTCGGTGGAGACAAGCTGCTGCACCGCCTGCCCGACGGCACCCCGATGGCGCTGGCCGCCGCCGGCGCGTTGCGCGCGGCCTGTCCGCGCGTGGTCGCCGTCGTGCGCCCCGGGGACGACGGCCTGGCCCGGCTGCTCGCCGCCGCAGGCTGCGAGCCGGTTTTCTGCCCACAGGCGCAGCGGGGAATGGGCCACAGTCTGGCCGCCGGCGTGCAGGCGACGCCCGATGCCGACGGCTGGCTGGTGGCCCTGGCCGACATGCCTTTCATCGCGGCCGACAGCCATCGGGCCGTGCTTGTGCGCCTGCACGGCGGCGCCAGCCTCGCCGCCACATTTTTCAACGGTCGGCGCGGGCATCCGGTCGGATTCGCGCGGGCCTGGTTTTCCCAGTTGACCGCGCTGACCGGCGATCAGGGCGCGAGGGCGATCCTGGAAAACAACCGCCACCAACTGGCGCTCTGCCCGGTCGACGATCCCGGCGCGATCCGGGACATCGATCGCCCGGAACAGCTTTCCGGGGCGAAGCAGGACCCGCCTCCGCCGCCAAGCGAACGGTTGTAACCGTGAACCGCCGGGCGGCAGGCGGCCGGAACGCCCCGCCGCGTCAGCGGCGGCTGAGCAGCACGCCGGCGAGAACGCCGGCCGCCGCCGCGACGCCGAGCACCTGCCAGGGATGGTCCTTGACGTAGGCGTCGGTCGCCTGCGCCGTGCATTTGGCCTTGTCGGCGACGACGGCACGCGCCTCGACGAGGCGGGAGCGGGTCTGACGCAACCTCTCGGCGATCAGCGCGCGGGCAGCGGAAAGCTCCTCGGGGGTCGATGCCGTCCCCGATGCCCCCGATGCCCCCGATGCCCCCGATGCCCCCACCTCCTTCGCGGCGCCGTCGCCGCCGGCGTTTCCCTTCTTCACGGCCGGCGCGGGAACATCCATTCGGCCTTCGAGCGGGCCCTGGCCCGGATACGTTTCGGTAGTCATCATGCCTCCTGCTGCAAGTGATTCGAAAAAAGCGCCACGCAACCGCGCTCACGGGTTTCCGGAAACGAACGAAAGCCTGACCGCCCGCGTCGAAGCGACCACCCGGATGCGCTTGCTCTGCCATGCGTCGTCCAGCCTGGCCGAGATCCGATAGGCACCCGGCGGCAGTTTCAGGTAGAGCAAGGGACCGGGGCTGATGCCGGAGACAATCTCTCCGGCGCCGCTACGGGTCACGGTGAAAGGCACGTCGGCGAGATAGGCGCCCCGGCGCTCGCTGAACACCACGTGCACGTTATAGCCGCTCGCCGCAAGGCGCATAGCGTCGCGCCCGTCCTCGCCGACCCCGCCGCCCATCCAGGCGACGCTCCCTTGCGCACCGCCGCGTGCGTCGTCGGTGCCCGCGGCGAACAGTGCGCCGCCGTGCAGCGCCAGGACGAGCGCCGCCAGCAGGGCAAGGCCAACGCGCCGCAACGGCGGATCGGACGCGAAACGGTTGGGACGGTGCGGATCGATGCCCATGGTTTTCTCCACGATATCCGGAAACGCCGGGACGCCGGAGGGGAGGTCTATCGAGAAGGTCGAGCCTCGCCCCCTCGCCTGCCCGGCGCTCCCTCCGGAACGGGAACGCCGGGCATCGCAGCATCCGCAAGGCGGAGCAAGCGAGGCCTATTTCACCTCGATGGGCCGGCGCTGGGCGCCTTCTTCCTTCGGCAACACGACTTCGAGAACGCCGTCTTTCAGGCTGGCGACGATCTTCGTCGGATCGATGCCGGCAGGCAGCGAAAGACTCCGCGAAAAATTACCCTGCGCGATTTCGCAGCGGAAATAATCCTTCGACTCTTCCTTTTTCTCGCGGCTCACGCAGCCCTTGATGCTCAGCGTGTTGTCGACAATGGAGACGTCGACGTCCTTCTTCTCGACGCCGGGAACCTCGACGCGAACCAGCACGTCCTTGTCGCGGTTGATCACATCGAGTTGCGGCATCCGGACGTTCTCGCCGGCTTCTCCCAGCCCTCCCCACATCGGCCAGTTCCAGCCGACCGGCCGCATCCAGTTGCGCAGCATGAACTTGTCGAACAGGCGCTCGGCTTCGGCCAGCGGGCCGAACATCTGCGACGGCGGCGGCGGTTCGGGAATTTCGCTTTGGGGCTTCGCCGAGACGGCGATTTCGTGCTTGCTCTCATTTGCCATCGGAATGCTCCTCGATAAACGGTGACGGTGCCGGATCCGGCCCGGGAGTTGCGCTTGAAGAACTCGAATGCCCTTGCCCCGGCATCGCCTTTCAGCCCGGGCGTTCGATCGTCCAGCGGACAATCTAGGCGCCGGGGAATCCGGTCGCCATCCTCCATTCCGTGTATTTCGGCGCGGGCGCTTACCCGACTGCGGTAGCGGCCTGCGCATCCACGACCTTTCCTCCGCTCGCACGGCGCGTCTCTCCACGGCGCCTCGCGGCGCACTTTCGCGCTTCTTGCCGCCCGATTTGCGGGCGGCATCGAAAAGCGCTTAAGCAACAATGACTTGAGCGACTTATCCAAGCCTTATCCACAGGGTTTCTGGCCAAAGCTGTGGATACCCATCCCCGGTTGCAGGCGCCGCTACCCGCTTCCCGGTCGGCGCATACGCGCCTTCCGGTAAGGCGAATAGCCCCCTCGCTGTATTTCTGCAAGGCCCCGCCGAACGTAGGATTCCCGCTATCGCCCGCCGCTGCCCCCGCGAGCAAGAAACGAGAGGAAGCGAGAGATGAGCCATTCGACGATTCCGCCCGGCTTCCGGCCGATCCGCCACGACCGCCTGCTGCAGGAGGAAGTGCACGACGCCTACAAGGCCAGCGCCAAGCTGCGCGAGCCGGTCTACTGCCCGCAGTGCAGCGCGGTCTATCGGGAAGGGAGCTGGCGCTGGGCCGACATTCCGAAGGGAGCGCGCGAGGAACCCTGCCCCGCCTGCCACCGCGTGAACGACCACTATCCGGCCGGCTTCGTCACCTTGCAGGGTGCGTTCTTCATGACGCACCGGAGCGAGATCATGAGCCTCGTGCATCACGAAGCGCAGCGCGAGCGACTCGAGCACCCGCTCAAGCGCGTCATGGGCGTCGAGGACAGGGACGAGTCGGCGCTGATCACGACCACCGACATCCATCTGGCGCGAGCGCTGGGCGAAGCCGTGCACCGCGCCTACCAGGGCGAACTGGAGTTCCACTACAACCCGGCGGAAAACCTGCTGCGGGTGCACTGGTCGCGCTGAACAACCGGCAACGAGATGGGCGCCGGGGAGCCATCCGGGCGGCCGAAGACAGCGGATGCGGGCGGAGCGGTCCGCGCCCCCGACGCGGGGCAGCACGCAGGAGGACGAAATCATGATGCCGAAAGCCGCAGAGATGAGCCTGATGGGCACCATCCGGGAACGCACCTCGGTGCGCTCCTACACCGCGCAGAAGCTCGACGCGGGAATCGTCCGCGACCTGCTGGCGGCGGCCGTGCGCGCGCCCACGGCGATGCACGCGGAACCGTGGGCTTTCGTCGTCGTGCAGGACGGCGAGCAGATGAAGCGCCTTTCCGACCGGAGCAAGCGCTACTTTCTCGACGAACTCCGCCAGGCCGAACTCGACCGGGACGGCCGCGTCCGCGACGAATTCGCCCGGCCGGAATTCAATCTCTTCTACAACGCCGGAACGCTGATCCTCATTTGCGGCCCGAGCGCTTCGCCGCTGATGCTGCCCGACTGCTGGCTGGCCGCCGAGAACCTGATGCTCGCCGCCTGCGCCCGCGGCCTCGGCACCTGCGTCATCGGCTCCGCCGCGACCGGGCTGAACCGCCCGGAAAGCAAGGCCGAACTGGACATCCCCGCCGATTACTCGGTGGTCGCCCCGATCATCGTCGGCTTTCCGGACGGCGAGACCGAACCCACCCCGCGCAAGGCCGCGCGCGTCCTCGCCTGGCGTTGAGCGCGGCGGCGCAAACGGCCGCCGCGGCGTTCGCGAAACGGGGCCGCAGCCGCCCGGCGAGCGCCGGCGCATCCTCCGCGCGCCGCCGAACGCGGCGGCCGGCGGACGCGTAATAGCGAGCCGTTCCGTGCCATCTGTACGCTTACGCACATACACCGGGCGCATTCGCGCCTAGGCTCCATCCCGAACTGCGGCGGAGCGGTTTCGGGAGCGCCGGACGGAGCCTTTCGCCGGCATGGTCTCCGCGCGCCGACGCGGCAAGCGTGCGCTCCGCCGCGCGCCTCGAAGGAACGACGCGACAAACGCGCCGCCGGCGCCGCGCCGGGGCGCTCCCGCCGCGAACACGACGGATCGACGAACGCGCCGGAATCGCGGAGATCGCGCTACAGAAAAGGATCCTGAATTGAATGCCAGACTCGCCGCCGTTCGCGCGACCCTGTTCCGACTGAGCGCACGACTGCGCGGCGGCGATCTGGCCCAGAAATACGCGCTCGCCGAGCCGCCGCTGCGCGCCGAACTGTTCAGCGCCGACCAGATGGAGCGGCACGGCCGGACGCTCGCCGAGGCGCACAAGGTGGCGCCGGGACGCGGCGCGGACCAGTTGCTGGCGCGGCTGGCCGACAACGAGGCGACGCTGGCTGGAACCTACGGGCTGCTGCGCGCGGCGGTCAAGGCGAACCGCCGGATCACGCCGGCCGGCGAATGGCTGCTCGACAACTTCTACCTGATCGAAGAGCAGATCCGCACGGCGCGCCGGCACTTCCCCAAAGGCTACAGCCGGGAACTGCCGCTCCTCGCCAGCGGCCCCTCGGCCGGCCTGCCCCGCGTCTACGACATCGCGCTGGAGGCCATCGCGCACGGCGACGGCCATGTCGAACCGGAAAGCCTCGACCGCTTCGTCGCCGCCTACCAGAAGGTCGTCGACCTGCGCCTGGGCGAGCTGTGGGCGATCCCAATCATGCTGCGTCTCGCCTTGATCGAGAACCTGCGGCGCATCGGCGCCCGCGTCGCGGCCGCGACGATCGACCGCAACCAGGCCGACGCCTGGGCCGACCAGATGATCGGCGTCGCCGAGCGCGACCCGAAGAGCCTGATCCTGGTGATTGCCGACATGGCGCGCTCGAACCCGCCGCTGGACAGCTCCTTCGTCGCGGTGCTGGTGCGCCGCCTGCAAGGGCACAGCTCGGCGCTGGCGCTGCCGCTGACCTGGATCGAGCAGCGCCTGTCGGAATCCGGCCAGACCATCGAACAGCTGGTGCAGTCGGAAACCCAGAGCCAGGCAGCCAACCAGGTGGGCGTCAGCAACAGCATCGGCAGCCTGCGTTTTCTCGGCGCGATGGACTGGCGCGAGTTCGTCGAGACGATGAGCACCGTCGAACGCAAGCTGCGCGAAGACCCGGGCGGCATCTACGCGCAGATGGACTTCGCGACGCGCGACCGCTACCGCCACGTCATCGAGCGCATCGCCAAGCACAGCGGCCTGCCCGAGATCGAGGTGGCGCGCAAAGCCATCCAGCTGACGCACGAGGGGCATGGCGCCGAGGCCGCGAGCGACGGAGGCGATGCGGGGAGCGGCGAAAAACCCGACGCGAATGCCGACGCAAAAACCGGCGACCGCGCGCCGGACGAGCGTGCGACGCACGTCGGCTACTACCTGATCGACAAGGGCCTGCCGCAGCTGGAACGCTCGGCCAAGACGCGCCACCCGCCCGGCGAACGCCTGCGCCGGATGTTCGCGCGGGCGCCGCTGCTGTTCTACCTCGGCGCCATCGGCCTGCTGACCTTCCTGTTCGCCGGCAGCCTCGTCGCCCGGGCCGCGGCGGACGGGCTGGAGGAAGCCTGGCTGGCGGCGCTCGCCGTGCCCGCGCTGCTCGGCGGAAGCCAGCTGGCGGTGGCCCTGGTGAACTGGCTGGCGACCCTGCTCGCGCGGCCGCAGCCGCTGCCGCGCATGGATTTCTCGCAGGGCATCCCGGCGCACGCGCGTTCGCTGGTCGTCGTGCCGACCATGCTGAGCAGCCTGCAGGCCGTCGACGAACTGGTCGAGGCGCTGGAAGTCCGTTTTCTCGCCAACCGCGACGCCAGGCTGCATTTCGGCCTGCTCACCGACTTTCGCGACGCCGCGACGGAAACCCGGCCGGAAGACGAGGCCCTGCAGGAACTCGCCCGCACGCGGATCGAGGCCTTGCGCGCGAAGTACGGCGGCGCGCAGGGCGGCGGCGGCGACGACATCTTCTTCCTCTTTCACCGGCCGCGCCGCTGGAACGCCCAGGAAGGCGTCTGGATGGGCTACGAACGCAAGCGCGGCAAGCTCGGCGACCTTAATGCCCTGCTGCGCACCGGCGACGCCGGCCCCTTCTCGCTGATCGTCGGCGACACGGCGATCCTCGCCGAAGTGAAATACGTCATCACGCTCGACACCGACACCCTGCTGCCGCGCGATTCGGCCCGCGAATTCGCCGCGACCATGGCGCATCCGCTCAACCGCGCGCGCTACGACGCCGGCCGCCAGCGCGTCTGCAGCGGCTACGGCATCCTGCAGCCGCGCATGGCGGTCAACCTGCCGAGCACCAACCGCTCGCGCTACGCCCGCTTCTGCGCCGGCGAATCCGGCGTCGACCCCTACACGCGCGCCGTTTCCGACGTCTATCAGGATCTCTTCCACGAAGGCTCCTTCATCGGCAAGGGAATCTACGACGTCGAAATCTTCGAGCGCGCGCTCAAGGGCCGCTTTCCCGAAAACCGGATTCTCAGCCACGACCTGCTCGAAGGCTGCTACGCGCGCGCCGGGCTGCTGAGCGACGTGCAGCTCTACGAAGACTACCCGGCGCGCTACGGCGCCGACGTCAGCCGGCGCCATCGCTGGATCCGCGGCGACTGGCAGATCGCCTCGTGGATGCTGCCGCGCGTCCCCGGTCCCGCCGGCAAGCCCCTGCGCAACCGGCTGTCGAAGCTCTCGCAATGGAAGCTGATCGACAACCTGCGGCGCAGCCTCGTGCCGGCCGGTTTGATGCTGCTCTTCCTGCTCGGCTGGGCGCTCGTCCCCTCCTTCCTCTACTGGACGCTCTCGGTCGTCGGCATCGTTTACCTGCCGCTGCTCGTCATGGCCAGCCTCGACATCCTGAAACGCCCGCCGGAAGCGCCGCTGCGCCAGCATGCCTTCGGCGTGCTGCGCGCCGCCGGGCAGCAGTTCGCGCAGGCCACGCTCGCCCTCGCCTTCCTGCCCTACGAAGCCGCCTACAGCCTGGACGCGATCCTGCGCACCTCGGCCCGCATCCTGATCACGCACCGGCGCCTGCTCGAATGGACGCCGTCGAGCGAACAGCAGCGCGACCTCGAACGACGCAGCGCCGGACCGCCCGGCGGCGCGGCCGACTTCGTTCGCAGCTGGGGCGAAATGTGGAGCGCCCCCGCCGTCGCCGTCGCGGGCGCCGCCGGCCTCGCCGCGCTGCAGCCGATGGCGCTGCTGGCCGCCGCGCCGGTGCTGCTGCTGTGGTTCGGCGCGCCGGCCATCGCCTGGTGGATCAGCCGCCCGCTCGCCCCGCCGCAGACCCGCCTGCGCCGCGAGCAGCGGATTTTCCTGCGGCGTCTGGCGCGCCGGACCTGGGCCTTCTTCGACCACTTCGTCAGCGCCCGCGACCACTGGCTGCCGCCCGACAACTACCAGGAACATCCGGTCGCCGTCGTCGCGCACCGCACCTCGCCGACCAACGTCGGCCTCGCGCTGCTCGCCAACCTGGCGGCGCACGACTTCGGCTACCTCACGACCGGCCGCCTGATCGAGCGCACGACCGACACGCTCGCCACCCTGCACGCCCTGGAACGCCACCGCGGGCACTTCTACAACTGGTACGACACGCTCACGCTGAAGCCGCTGCCGCCGCTCTACGTCTCGTCGGTGGATAGCGGCAACCTCGCCGCGCACCTGCTCACGCTGCGCCCCGGCCTGCTCGCGCTCGCCGGGCATGAGATTCCCGGCGAACGCCTGTTCGAGGGACTCTGCGACACCATGGGCGTCCTCCGCGAAACCGCCGCGCAAGGGCCCGCGGCGAAGCTCCCGGAACTCGTGCAGCTGCAGCGCGACATCGACTCGGCCTTCGACGCCCGACCGAACACGCTGCCCGCGATACGCGACTGGCTCGCCCGCCTCGACGCCTCCGCCGCCGCGCTCGTCGGCCAGAGCGGCGGCGACGCCGAACTGCCAGCGACGCCCGGCGGCGACGTGAATTGGTGGGCGCAGGCGCTGCTCCGGCAGTGCCGCGAAGCGCTCGCCGAAGTCGATGCGCTCGTGCCGTGGAGCCGTTTGCCGCCGGCGCCCGGCAGCCTGCAGGAGATTCCGGGCCTGGGCGCGCCGCCGACGCTGCGCGACCTAGCGACGCTGGGCGAAACGCTGGCCCGCAAGGCCGCCGGGGCGCCGCCCGCCGAGGCGGCCTGGATCGCCGAAATGCAGCCGCTCGTCGCGCAGTCGGGCCGGCACGCACGCGCGCTGATCGAGGCCGCCGAAGAGCTCGCGCGGCAGCTCGGCGAACTCGCACGCATGGAGTACGGCTTCCTCTACGACAAGGCGCGGCATCTGCTCGCCATCGGCTACAACGTCGGCGAAATGCGGCGCGACGCGAGCTACTACGACCTGCTGGCCTCCGAAGCGCGGCTGTGCAGCTTCGTGGCCATCGCGCAGGGGCAGCTGCCGCAGGAAAACTGGTTCGCCCTCGGACGCCTGCTGACCGGCGCCGGCGGTCCGCCGACGCTGCTCTCGTGGAGCGGCTCGATGTTCGAGTACCTGATGCCGCTGCTGGTCATGCCGACCTACGAAAACACCCTGCTCGACCAGACCTGCCGCGCCGCCGTCGCGCAGCAGATCGCCTACGGACGCCAGCGCGGCATCGCCTGGGGCATGTCGGAATCCGGCTACAACGCCGTCGACGTCCGCCTCAACTATCAGTACCGGGCGTTCGGCGTCCCCGGCCTGGGGCTCAAGCGCGGCCTCGCGGAGGATCTGGTGATCGCCCCCTACGCCTCGGCGCTGGCCCTGATGGTCGCCCCCGAGGAGGCGTGCGCGAACCTGCAGCGCCTCGTCGGCGAAGGGCTGCGGGGAAAATTCGGCCTCTACGAGGCGGTCGACTACACGCCCTCGCGCCTGCCGCGCGGGCAGCAAAGCGCCATCGTCCGCTCCTTCATGGCGCACCACCAGGGGATGAACATCCTCTCGCTCGCCTATCTGATCCTCGACCGCCCGATGCAGAGGCGTTTCGAATCGGACCCGCTGTTCCAGTCCACCACCCTGCTGCTGCACGAGCGCATTCCCAAGGTCGCGACGCTGTTCACGCCGACCGCCGAAGTCTCCGACACCCGGACCGAGAGCAGCGGCCCGGAGATGCCGGTGCGCGTGCTGAACACCGCCGACACGCCGACGCCGGAAGTGCAGCTGCTGTCGAACGGCCGCTACCACGTGATGGTGAGCAACGCCGGCGGCGGCTACAGCCGCTACAAGGATCTCGCCGTGACGCGCTGGCACGAGGATGCGACGCGCGACAACTGGGGCGCCTTCTGCTACATCCGCGACGTGGCGAGCGGCGCCTTCTGGTCCGCCGCGCATCAGCCGACGCTGCGCCAGGCCGACGCCTACGAGGCGATCTTCACCGAAGGCCGCGCGGAATTCCGTCGGCGCGACAAGGACTACGAAACGCACACCGAAATCGTCGTCTCGCCGGAAGACGACATCGAACTGCGCCGCATGCGCATCACCAACCGCTCGAACGCGCGCCGCACCGTCGAGCTGAGCAGCTACGCCGAAGTCGTGCTCGCGCCGCCGGCCGCCGACGCGCTGCACACGACCTTCAGCAATCTCTTCGTGCAGACCGAGATCGTCCACGAGCGCCAGGCCATCCTGTGCACCCGCCGCCCGCGATCGGTCGGCGAAAAGATGCCCTGGCTGTTCCACCTGATGGCGGTACACGGCGGCGAGAGCGGCGACGCCTCGTACGAAACCGACCGCATGCGCTTCATCGGCCGCACGCGCGGCGTCGAGTCGCCGCGCGCGATGCTCGAAGCCGGCCCGCTCTCGGGCAGCCAGGGCGCGGTGCTCGATCCGATCGTCGCGATCCGCCAGCGGATCACCCTCGACGCCGGCCAGACGGCAACCATCGACCTCGTCTCCGGGATCGGCGAAACGCGCGACGCCGCCCTCGGGCTGGTCGGCAAATACCGCGACCGGCACCTCGCCGACCGCGTCTTCGACCTCGCCTGGACGCACAGCTGGGTCAACCTGCAGCAGATCAACGCCAGCGAATCGGACGCCCAGCTCTACGGCCGGCTGGCCGGCTCGGTGATCTACGCCAACCCGGCGCTGCGCGCCGACGCCAGCCTGCTCACGCACAACCGGCGCGGCCAGTCCGGGCTGTGGGGTTACGCCATTTCGGGCGATCTGCCGATCGTTCTGCTGAAGATCGGCGACCAGGCCAACATCGACCTCGTGCGCCAGCTGGTGCAGGCGCACGCCTACTGGCGCCTGAAAGGGCTGGCCGTCGATCTGGTGATCTGGAACGAGGACCACGCCGGCTACCGCCAGCCCCTGCAGGAACTGATCATGGGACTGATCGCCGCCGGCGTCGAAGCGCATCTCGCCGACCGCCCCGGCGGCATCTTCGTGCGCGTGGCGGAGCAGATCTCGAACGAGGACCGCATCCTCTTCCAGGCGGTCGCGCGCGCCATCATCAACGACACGCGCGGCTCGCTCGCCGAGCAGGTCAACCGGCGCGGCACGAAGGACATGCGCGGCGCGCCGCTCCCCCGCCTGATTCCCGAGACGCCGTATCCGGCGCTGTGGACGGAACGGCCGCAGCGCCCGGAACCGGCGGAGCGGAGCGAGCGCCCGGACGCGTCCGGCGCCGGCCTGCGCTTCTTCAACGGCCACGGCGGCTTCGCCCCGGACGGCCGCGAATACGTGATCGACACCGCGCCCGGGCGGACGACGCCGGCGCCCTGGGTCAACGTGATCGCCAACGCGCGCTTCGGAACGGTCGTTTCGGAATCCGGCGCGGCCTACACCTGGAGCGAAAATGCCCACGAGTTCCGCTTCACCCCCTGGGGCGACGACCCGGTCGGCGACGCGAGCGGCGAAGCGATCTACCTGCGCGACGAGGACAGCGGCGTCTTCTGGTCGCCCACCGCGCTGCCCTGCGCGGGCCGCGCGCCCTACCGCTGCCGCCACGGCTTCGGCTACAGCGTCTTCGAGCACGTCGAGGACGGCATCCGCTCCGAACTCACCGTCTTCGTCGACCCGGACGCGGCGCTCAAATACTCGGTGCTCGAGGTCCGCAACGAATCGGGCCGCGCGCGCCGCCTGTCGGCCACCGGCTACGTCGAATGGGTGCTCGGCGACCTGCGCGCCAAATCGCTGATGCACGTCGTCAGCGAAATCGACCCCTTGAGCGGCGCGCTCTACGCGCACAACCCGTACAGCAGCGAATTCGCCGACCGCATCGCCTTTTTCGACGCCGACGAGGCGACGGGCGACGAGAACGTGACGGTCAGCGCCGACCGCTGCGAGTTCATCGGGCGCAACGGCAGCCTCGCCAACCCGGCGGCGATGAGCCGGATCGCGCTTTCCGGACGGGTCGGCGCCGGCCTCGACCCGTGCGCCGCGATCCAGGTTCCCTTCGCGCTCGACGACGGGCAGACGCGCCGGATCATCTTCCGGCTCGGCGCCCGCGGCCGGCGCGACAGCGACGCGAGCGAACTGCTGCAGCGCCTGCGCGGGCCGGAAGCGGCAGACAACTCGCTCGCCGCGGTGCGCACCTTCTGGCAACAAACGCTGGGCGCGATACAGGTGGAGACGCCCGACCCGGCGCTCGACATCCTCGCCAACGGCTGGCTGCTCTACCAGACGCTCGCCTGCCGCGTCTGGGCGCGCAGCGGCTACTACCAGTCGGGCGGCGCCTACGGCTTCCGCGACCAGTTGCAGGACACGATGGCGCTGGTGCACGCGGCGCCGCAGCTGCTGCGCGAGCACCTCCTGCGCTGCGCCGGGCGCCAGTTCGCCGAGGGCGACGTGCAGCACTGGTGGCATCCGCCGAGCGGCCGCGGCGTGCGCACGCACTGCTCGGACGACCTGCTCTGGCTGCCGCAGGCCGTCTGCCGCTACGTCCTGAAGACCGGCGACGCGGACGTGCTCGACGAAAGCGTGCATTTCCTCAAGGGCCGGCCGGTCAACCCGGAGGACGATTCCTACTACGACCTGCCGCTCCGCTCGGAAATCGCGACCTCGCTCTACGACCATTGCGTGCGCGCCATCATCAAGGCGCTGCGCTTCGGCGAGCACGGCCTGCCGCTGATCGGATCGGGCGACTGGAACGACGGGATGAATCTGGTCGGCATGCAGGGCAAGGGCGAAAGCGTGTGGCTGGGCTTCTTCCTCTACGACACGCTGCAGCGCTTCGGGCGGCTGGCGGAAGCGCGCGGCGACGCGATCTTCGCCGCGCGCTGCGCCGCCGAGGCGGATCAGCTCAGCCGCAAGCTCGAAGAGCACGGCTGGGACGGCGCCTGGTACCGGCGCGCCTTCTTCGACGACGGATCGCCGCTCGGCTCGGCGCACAACCCCGAATGCCGGATCGACTCCATCGCACAGAGCTGGTCCGTCCTCTCCGGCGCCGGCGACGCGGTGCGCGCGCGCGCGGCGATGGACGCGCTGGACCGGCATCTGGTGAGCCGCGAAGACGCGCTGATCCGCCTGCTCACCCCGCCGTTCGACAAATCGGCGCTGAACCCCGGCTACATCAAGGGCTACCTGCCCGGCGTGCGCGAAAACGGCGGCCAGTACACGCACGGCGCGATCTGGGCGGCGATGGCCTTCGCCGCGCTGGGCGACCGCCGGCGCGCCTGGGAGCTGTTCGCCATGATCAACCCGATCGGGCACGGCGACTCGGCGGCAGCCATCGCCGTGTACAAGGTCGAGCCTTACGTCCTCGCCGCCGACGTGTATGCCGTTGCCCCGCATGTCGGGCGCGGCGGCTGGTCGTGGTACACCGGCGCCGCCGGCTGGATGTACCGCCTGATCCTCGAATCGCTGCTCGGCCTGCACGTCGTCGCCGACAAGCTGCGCTTCGTGCCCTGTCTGCCGGCGGACTGGCCGGGCTTCACGCTGCGCTACCGCCACCGCGCCACCGAGTACACGATCGTCGTGCAGCAAGACGGCGCAGCGGCGCCGCCGGGCGCAGGAATACACGTAAGCGTGGATGGCGTCGCCCAGGCCGATGCGGTAATAAGCTTGATCGACGACGGCCGGCCGCACCGGATCGACGTGAGGATGTGAATTAGCGCAGCGCCGCATCCTCGCCCATTTCCCGCGCACCGCTCCGCGGCGTCCGCCAGGGACGTCGCCGGAAAGCCCGGACCGCCATCGACATCCGCGAGGTAGCCATGAACGCAACGACCCGACTGCACGCGCTCGGCCAGAGGCTGTGGCTCGACAACATCACGCGCGACCTGCTCGACGACGGAACGCTGCAGCGCTATTGCGCCGAGCTGTCCGTCAGCGGCCTGACCTCGAACCCGACCATCTTCGAGCAGGCCATCCGCAACACCGGCGCCTACGACGAGGCGATCCGGCGCGCGGCGGCGGCGGCGGGCAAGGCGGGCGAAGCCCTCTTCCTCGACCTCGCGCTCGCCGATCTGCGCCGGGCCGCCGCCGTCTTCCAGCCGATCCACGCGGCGAGCGGCGGCGTGGATGGGCTGGTTTCGCTCGAAGTCTCGCCGCTCCTCGCCGACGACGCGGCGGCGACCGTGGCCGAGGCCAAACGCCTGTACGCGCTGGCGCAGTGCGCCAACCTGCTGATCAAGATTCCGGGCACGCCGGCCGGCGTCCAGGCCATCGAGGAGACGATCTTCGCCGGCGTGCCGGTGAACGTCACCCTGCTCTTCTCGCGCGAGCACTACGTCGCGGCGGCCGACGCCTACTGGCGCGGCATCCGGCGGCGGATCGCGGCGGGCCTCGACCCGCGCGTGAACTCCGTGGCCTCGCTGTTCATCAGCCGCTGGGACCACGCGCTGAGCGGCAAGCTGCCGCCGGAACTGAACAACCGCCTGGGCCTCGCCGTCGCCGGGCAGACCTATGCCGCCTACCGCACGCGCCAGGCCTCCGCCGAATGGCGCCGGCTGGCCGACGCCGGCGCCCGGCCGCAGCGCCTGCTGTGGGCGAGCACCGGGACGAAGGACCCGCGGCTGCCGGAAAGCTACTACGCCGAAGCGCTCGCCGCGCCGGACACCATCGACACCCTGCCCGAAAAGACGCTGCTCGCCCTCGCCGCGCCGGGCGCGCAGGATACGACCCGGGGCGTCATGCCGGAGGACGGCGGCGACGCCGAAAGCGTGCTCGCCGACTTCGCCCGCGCCGGCGTGGACCGCACGGCCCTCGCCGCGCGCCTGCAGCGCGAGGGCGGGCAGGCCTTCAGCCGATCCTGGAGCGGCCTGCTCGCCGTGATCGCCGCGAAAAGCGGCCAAGCGGACGCCTGAGTCATGTCCGAAACAGCCGAAATCCGGCACGACAAACAGATGTTGCGGCGCTTCTGGCACCTCGCCTCGCCCTACTGGCGCGAGGAGGAAAAATGGAAGGCGTGGGGGCTGATCGCCCTGCTCGTCCTGCTGCTGCTCGGGCAGACGCGCTTCGCCGTGCTCTTCAACGAGCAGACGGGGGAATTCACCTCGGCGCTCGCCGCGCACGACGAGGAACGCTTCTGGATCGCCATCAAGACCAGCCTCGGCCTGCTGGCCGTGGCCGTGCCGATCTACGCCTTCTTCTTCTACGTGCGCGACAAGCTCGGCATCCACTGGCGGCGCTGGCTGACCAGCCGCTTCCTCGACCGCTACTTCAGCAAGCGGCACTACTACGAACTGAATTCCAACGCCGGCATCGACAACCCCGACCAGCGCATCGCCGAAGACATCAACACCTTCACCCAGCGCACGCTCTTCTTCCTGCTCATCTTCATCGGCTCGCTCCTGCAACTCGTCGCCTTCAGCAGCGTGCTCTGGTCGATCTCGCACGCGCTCGTCTACTTCCTCGTCCTCTACGCGACGGCCGGCACGCTCGTCACCGTATTCGTCTTCGGCAAACCGCTGATCGGCCTCAACTTCCAGCAACTCCGGCGCGAGGCGGACTTCCGCTTCGGCCTCGTGCGCGTGCGCGAAAACGCCGAATCGATCGCCTTCTACCGCGGCGAGGCGCAGGAGACGCTGCAGATCAAACGCCGCTTCATCAAGGCCTTTATCAACTTCAACAAGCTGATCAAGGCCCAGCTCGCGCTGAACCTCTTCCAGTACGCCTACAGCCTGCTGACCATCGTCCTGCCGAGCGCCATCGTCGCCTCGCAGGTGCTCTCCGGCGAACTCGAAGTGGGCCGCGCCGTGCAGGCCGCCGGCGCCTTCGCGGCGGTGCTCAGCGCGATCTCGGTGGTCGTCGAGAACTTCGAAGGCCTGAGCCGCTTCGCGGCTGGCATCGACCGCCTGGACGCCTTTGCCAGGACGATGGCCGCGCCGTCGCCCGGCACGCTCAGCCTCGGCGGCGTCATCGACCTCGAAATCGACTCGCGCCTGGCGCTCGAAAACGTCACCCTGCAAACCCCGAACTACCGGCGGGTGCTGGTGCGCGATCTGTCGCTGGAAATCGCGCCGGGCGCCGGACTGCTCATCGTCGGCAGCAGCGGCAGCGGCAAGAGCTCGCTGCTGCGCGCCATCGCCGGCCTGTGGTACGCGGGCAGCGGCCGGATCGTGCGCCCGCGCCCGGAAGACATGCTCTTCCTGCCGCAACGCCCCTACCTGCTGCTCGGATCGCTGCGCACCCAGCTCCTGTATCCCGGCAAGGACACGACGATCCCGGACGCCGAACTCCTGCGCCTGCTCGCCCGGGTCAACCTGCCCGACCTCGCCGCCCGCTTCGGCGGGCTGGACGCCGAAATGGACTGGGAGAACGTCCTCTCCATCGGCGAGCAGCAACGCCTCGCCTTCGCCCGCGTCCTGCGCAGCATGCCGCGCTACGCCATCCTCGACGAGGCCACCAGCGCGCTCGACATCGCCAACGAGGAAAACCTGTACGGACAGCTCGCCGCCAGCGACACGACGATCGTCAGCATCGGCCACCGTGCCACGATCCTGAGATACCACCGGGAAGTGCTCGAACTGACCGGCGACGGCGGCTGGAATTCGTATCCGGCGGCGGCCTACCGCTTCGCGCAGTAGGCGGCGGAAAACTCGCCACGTCGAAATTTCGCGCCCCGCCTCCCGTCGCGCGAGGCGGGCGCCGACCCGCCGCGCACGGGCTTCGCATGCGGGAGAAATGTGGAGTGCGGCGCGGCGGTCCGTTACACAACACACAGACGGAAGTTCGGTCGGAGCCTGATATTGCGGACGGTGGGGCGGCAACTCTGCACTCGCGCGCGGCGGCGATGCGGCATTGGCACGGCCCCACCCGACCGGTGCATTCCCCCCGCCTCGGCGCGCTCCGATGAAGCCGTCGGGCGGGCGAATGCGTCGCCTTTGCGACGTTCGACGAGGAGAAGAAAATGATCGAAGCTGTGCTGACTTTTGATTTGCTGCCCAACAGCGACCTGAAGGCCTATCAGGAATGGGTCGCCAAGCTGGGGAACACCATGGCGAACCATCCCGGCGTCGTCGAGTTCCGGGCGAGCAGGAACATCCTGGGCAATCCGATAGGGCGCTCGGTGACGACGTTCAGGTCGCTGGAAGACTGGGCGAAATTCACCGACGGCCCCTGGCAGCAGATCGCGCATGAATTCCGCGGCTTTGCGACCAACATCAAGGTCGAGTTGTGGGGGCCGTCGCCCCTCCTGAAAGAGCCGATCCGTCCGGCGAAATGATCGCTTCCCGCCCGTCGCGGGAAAGCGCGGAAGCGGTTTCCCGTCGATGAGCGCCGGCGCCCGGCCCGAAGCGGCGGGCTAGGCGTCGACCTTGCACAGCGCGAGAACCGCGCGTATCCCGCGCGTTCGGTGGCGCTGCGCGTGGATGGCGATGCGCAGTTCGCGCGACAGATCGAGGAAGGGCGTCGCGAGCGGCACCAGCGATCCGGCCTGAAACGCTTCGCGCAATTCGAGCGACGACAGGCAGCCGAGTCCCATGCCGAGACGCACGCACTGGCGCACGGCTTCCGGCTGCTCGAGTTCGAGCGCGATGCGCGGAGCGATGCCGACGTCGCCCAGCGCGCGGTCGAAACGCTCGCGCGTGCCGGACCCCGGTTCGCGCGTCACCCAGTCGGCCGAGCTCAGATCCTCCGGCGTCACTTCGGCGCCGGCCAGCGGATGGCCGGGCGCGGCGAAGACCTGCAATTCGTCGCGCCACCAGGGGAAGCAGGTCAGACGCGGATCGTTCACCGGCCCCTCGATGAACCCCAGGTCGATCTGGAACGCCAGCAGCCGCGACACCACCTGCTCGGTGTTGTGCCGGGAAACGCGGACCTTGCCCTGCGGATGGCGCCGGCCCAGTTCGGCGATCAGCGCTGGCAGCAGGTGGTTGCCGATGGTGACGCTGGCGCCGAGATGAACGTCGAAGGCGCCGCCGCCGGCCCGGCCGACTTCCTCGATATCGCTCACCCGATCCAGCACTTCGCGCGCCAGCGGCAGGATTTCGCGCCCGCTGTCGGTGAGCTGCCATTGCCGGCCCTGGCGGTTGAACAAGGGCGCGCCGAGTTGCCCTTCCAGATCGGCCAGCGCCATGCTGGCCGCCGCCTGGCTCATGGCGACCGCCTGCGCCGCGCGCGTCACCTGCCCGTGGCTGGCGACCGCGGCGAACACTTCGAGCTGGCGCAACGTTATTTTCATAACCAAATCCGATTTCAATTATAAAAAATATACGTTTTACTTATCGAACTGGCAAGAACTAGCATTCGGGCTTCACCTAAGCGGGCCCGTGCAATGTCCTTTCCCAAGCTTCTTCCCGGCCTCGGCCTGATCGCGCTGATCGCCGCCGCATCCATTCTCGCGGCGCAGCGCGGCGAACTGAGCACGCTCGGCGCCTCGCCGCTGACGCTGGCCATCGTCGCCGGGGTGCTGCTCGGCAACCTGAGCCCCGGGCTGGCGCGCGGTATCTGGCAGCCCGGCACGCGCTTCGCGCAGAAAACCCTGCTGCGCGTCGGCGTCGCGCTCTACGGCTTCAACCTCGACCTGCAGCAGATCGCCGAAGCGGGACGCTCGGGGCTGCTGATCGACGCCGTGATGCTCGTCTCGACGCTGGCCCTCGGCTACTTCGTCGGCACCCGCTGGCTGCGCATGGACCGCGAATCGGCGCTACTGATCTCGGCGGGAAGCGCCATTTGCGGCGCCGCCGCCATCGTGGCGACCGGCTCCGTGCTGCGCATGAGCGAAAGCGACGGCGTCAGGAAAGCGGCGACCGCGGTGGCGACGGTCGTCCTCTTCGGGACGGCGGCGATGTTCCTCTACCCGCTGCTGTTCGCCTGGCTGGGCGAAAGCCGTTCGTTGTTCGGCGTCTTCATCGGCTCAACCGTGCACGAGGTCGCCCAGGTGGTCGCCATCGGCAACGCGATCGGCGGCGAGGCGGCGCGCAACGCGGTGATCGTCAAGATGATCCGCGTCCTGCTGCTCGTCCCCTTCCTGCTCGGCCTGAGCTTCTGGATTTCGCGCCGGCGCGGCGACGCGCAGGAAAGAGGCGTTTCGGTCCCGTGGTTCGCGCTGGCCTTCGTCCTCTTCGCCGGCATCAATTCCACATTCGCCATACCGGGAGAACTGCTGCAGGCTCTCCGGCAAGGCGGCATCCTCTGCCTGACCTTCGCGATGGCGGCCTTCGGCATGGAAACCACCTTCGGCCTCTTGCGCCAGGCGGGAATCAAACCCCTGCTCCTCGGCGCCCTCTATCTCGTCGCAATCGGCGGCTGGGTCAATTTCGGCTTGCTCGGATAGGCGCGTCGAAGGCATCGAGGGAAAATCGACCTCGGCACCGGCCGCCGGAATCCGTTGGCAATGCCAATACCGGATATGCAGCCGCATGCGCCAGCCTGCAACCGGAGTGTCGATCAGTATCCCTCCCTATGAGGGCGGTCATTCATGGCAGGTCGGGCTGCGAAGCATCGGATCACTTGGCTTTCCGCTGACGGTCAAACTTGCGCCAGTACTGAAATTCGTCTTCATATACTTCGGCATCGAGTTCCATAATTCTGGCGCCAAGACGCTCCTGAACATCCGTGACCGCCTTGTTGTAAACGAGCGGACCGATTTCTTCCAGAAAATATCCGAGAAGCGCGCCAGCAACGATGTTGCCAATTTGCTCATCCATATTTTCCTGAAAATATCGCTGGATTGATGCGATGGCTTCCTCGCGAGCTTCCTTCGGAATTTCAATTGTCATGTTGCGTCAGGTCTCCCATGAAAGGCCAAACTACTTGCGGAAAATGCAGATGTAACGGAGGGCGATGAATATCGGCACACGCCAAAAAGAAAAGGTTCGACGATGGAACTCAGCCGGCGGGAAAGCGCGCAACCGTTCCGCCGCCGGTAAGGGCGCATTGCCGGGCAGCGAGCTCAGGCGCCCAAAGCCGATACCGATAAAACAGGGAGCCCGAGATTTGCACCTGACCATCGGCTATAAAGCCCAAACGGAGCATCCCGCTGGTACGAACCCGGCTTGGCGGCAGAAGCGCCGTTATTGATTCGAAGCACATTTCCCCGAAGGCTGTTTCGATGATCTTCCGGAAGACGAATCGCCCAGCCCCCCAGTAGTCAGGAGATAGCACCAGCGCGAGATCGGCGTCGCCCATTTCCAGCTGCAACCCTCCCCATCCCGCAAAATCACCACCAATCAGAATCGCCCAAGGCCCGTAACCGTTCTCTTCCCACTGACTTTCCTTGCTCTCCACCCATTTCTTGCACTCCGACTCATCGAAGCTTCCGCCCGCGAGCGGCATATGGCGTAAGACTCTCGGATCGTTGTGCAACGCGATGATGTCCGCAGATCTGACCTTGCCCAAGCGAATCAATTCCAAGTCCATCAACATCCTTTCAGGCTGCACGCAGCATCACTGCGCCCAGGTTAAACATCTTCATGCGCCTCCAGTTCCGGCTCTAGGTAGACCTTGATCCTGTATTTGAGTTGAAGGACCTTGATCACAGCCCTCACAAGTGGACCAACTGCACTAGCTTTGATCTGATGTTTCATTGATGTGAATGTATCAATGGCAACTTTCTGCTCACCATCGTAGATCCAGAACCAGGAATCACCTTGTATGCCAGATTCGAGGTGCGGAAAGTAAGCAGATAAATGCACATCTAACTGGGAGTGAAAATCCCAGCACTCTTCCTGATAATCCATTTCGGCAAAGATCATCGATGTCTGATTGCTCTAGCTATAAATACGCCTGGAACGATTGCCGCACCGTTGACGGATTCCATGCCGGCACAGGCCAACGAAAGCCCGCTATCGATGTCGGCTGTATTACTGGAAGGTTTCCCGGCTGCTACAACTATCGTCAATTTCACTGACTCTGGGGGCTTCCATGTATTAATTATCAGGCCTCGGGTGGCTCGTTACTTGAGAACAAAGGGCCATCCCAACCTTCCAGATACTTTGGTAGCCCATCGTCGATATCTACCCCACGATGGGCGTAGAACAAATGAAACTCGGGAGCAAGGCCATCCGGCAGAACGCCACCCATGCCTTTGGCTATGAGCGAAGTTCGAATAACGACGAGATCAAGCCGATTTTTACCGAGGACTGTCGTGCCGCACGAGGCGCAAAATTTTGATGACATTTGCTTGGTTGGGTGCTTGAACTCCCCAATAAACTCCTGCCCCTTAATAATCCGAACAGCATCTCTCTCCCATGCTGTTGCCGAAAGTACCGGCAGATCATAAAAATCCCGGCATGAAGAACAATGACAGTAAGCACGCGCCATTGGCGCTCCATGGATTGCCAATTCAACGTTGCCACAATTGCAGCGCAAGAGAAGATCAAAATTTTTGGTCATAATATCGATGTGAAAGTCTAGCGTGCAGGTAACCGGCAACCGCACGAGGTGGGTCGTTCGGAGAGCGCTCCGCTTTGGGGTGTCCGGTTATAGAGCACCTCGGTATTGAACGACCTCTACCAAGAGACGGATCAGATTCGTGCCGATCGCGCCTCGAAGCCCAGGAATATATCGTTTCAAGAAATTTAGCGTACACAACCTCGTGAACAGCGGAAACCGAGCACGCGCAGCTTGCTGGCAAACCCTCTCGACCGGAAAATCAAACCTTTATTGTTCTCGCATAAACGCTCATTCCGTAGGCGAAGCACGCAAGGGCAAGAAAAACCCAGGCGGCTATTACTCCGTTTGGTCCAGCAAGTGCATAGGCGGTCTTTTCAAATCGCCAGAGTTCCGTTGCCGGGTTGGTATAACGCTCCCAGGCTCTGTAAAGGCAGGATGCAGCGCCAAGAAAATTGGCGATATAAATGGCGACCTGTGGATCGTCAGTGGGGAGTTGCAATTTCGAGTTCCGACTCCAATGCTCGATGTTTTCCCGGCTGGGCCACCATGGACCAAGTACGAGAATAGCCAAGACGAAGAACGCCAGCATTCCTAGGTTGGAAACGTAATCGGCGTTTGGTGCCCTGAGAAAAACAAGGACTACGAGCGCAGAAAGGAGCCCGAAGATTGCTTGAAGAAGTATGCGAAAAGTGCGCACGTTCTAAAGTCCTAACGCTTGAATTCAACGGCCACTGAAGGTTGAGGTGCCCCCGGTTTTAGTGCCAAGGGCGTTTTAGTAAAAGTCCTTGGGTTGCACCGCTAAAGACATTCTTCGGTGGCCGGCTGGGC
>RCMZ01001117.1_pt1 | contig 26506 bp, 43 predicted proteins | sample 2041141 | NCBI WGS metagenome assembly RCMZ01 (sample SAMN09708263, study PRJNA481090) | Wastewater metagenome, whole genome shotgun sequencing project. | biome: sewage; isolation source: Davis station wastewater (DW) | place: Antarctica: Davis Station | collected 2010-03-01
GGCACGTCGGGGTAGTGGTGGGCCAGGACCGCCGAGGGGAACGGCTCAATCTCGGCGAACCAGGCGGCGCGCATGCCCAGCGGGTGCCACGCTTGTGTCGCGGCTTCGATTCCGCTGCAAACAGAGCCGTAAGTGATATCGGGCATGGGGGATCCTTGCCGGCTGGCGTAATTCGTTGAGGAATTGGCTTCTGATGGGGGTGTTTTTAGATGTGGTAAAATATAGGTTCACAAATTATGAGTAATATGATATGGCCGTTAAAAGTTATCTTTCTGGTAAGTGGGCAGTTTGCGAGAACCGTGGAAGCCAGATTTCACTTGGGCATTTCCAAGATGGTGTTGGCTTTGCAATGAGTCCATCCGAGAGAGTGTTTTCTATGAAGGACGGATCTTTGTTTGACCCAGATGGGTCAGAGCTCGGCAAATTGACCGAACTCGGCGAGTCGTGGGCTGTAAGCCTTGGCAATGGCCATACGGGGCACATTCTCCGCGAGGCTTGATAGGTAAGTTTATGCCGCCTGGCTTTCTTGCTTCGGCGGCCACTCCGAAAACCCAACACGGGGCGACTTGGTCTTCGGGTTGATGATCGGCACGCCCTTGGCGTCCACCAGCACCGCCTTGGCCCTGATCTGCATGTCGCGGCATCTCAGCGTCTTGCGGGCCAGCTCAATGAACTGTTCGGCGTACTGCGGGGCATCGAAGAGCGGTGAGAGCTGGCGAACCGTACCCCCCCCATAATCTTCTCGGTACGCTTGGTTACCAGTTCCAGCCATTCGGCTTCGGGGATCGGCTCGACGCCGCCAGGCGCCTTGGCGTTCTTGCGGGTACCAGCCGTCTTCTTGCGGGCCTCGGTCTTGGCGACATCGAGGGTCATTCCAAACACTGCAAAGGTGCTCATGGGTTATCTCCAAGCGTGCGCCTGCCTCGCCGGCTGGCGTGATTATATGGGGTATTACGGGCGACCTGCATAGAGGATTTAAAATGTCTGGAAGCATTATCGGAGAAACGAAGCTTTTCACTTTCACGTTTCTTCACGTAGGAGCCAGAGCCGCCTTAACTTCCGCAGAAAAGGAGGAGGAGGGTCGCTCTTACAACCTGCTGAACTCCTTAATACTTTCTGGCTTCATGATCGAGGCGTACCTCAATCATCTGGGCAGCTTGCGCGGGCTTGAGAAATGGAACGAAAAAGCTGACAGAACATCCGTCTGGAACAAATACAAGATTCTTAGGGTAAATGTCGGCCTGGAAGAATTAAGTATCGGTGATTCCTATCCAGAGGTTGCGGCGGCTATAGAATTTCGAAACGAACTGGCTCACGGCAGAACCGAGACTCACCAGTTTTCAGTGGCTACGGACGAAATGATATGGCCGCATCAACAGCAGTTTCCGGTCGGCTGGCAAGTCAGCCTAACGACGGATAACGTTAGGGCATGTTTCGATGCTTGTCGGAATCTGATTTATGAATTGCATAAAGAAGCAGGCCTAGGAGCGCACCCTTTCACTCAGATGGCATCAAGCCAGATGAGGTTTACTTCCGGTAAGTAGAGGTCTGACTGCCCTCCGATGAGCCGGATGCAGCGAGTAGGGTGGGTTATGAGGGCGTTTCGATTTCGTCATCAGGCTCAGGCGGATCGTCGGCGAGCGACTTCAGGCCCGCCGCCCGAATTATCTGCGACACCTTTTCGCTAACAACAAAAGGTGTCGTGACACACTTAAGCATCTGCGCCGCCGTTTCAAAGTCGGCTGCGACCACGTTGCGCAGTAGGGTCTGGTACACCTCTTGCTGGTTGTTGAAGCCGTGCTGCCTCATCAGGCGCTTGAGGTCGGCTTTGAAGATGCCAGCCACCTCAATCGTAAATTTCTCGACGCCCAATGCAGCGTCTCTCGCCTCCGCTTTCTCGCGCTTGCGGCGCTGCTTTAAGGCTTCCGCCGTCGGCTGTTGATCTTCCTCGGCCATAGTCTTCCTCTTCGATTCCACTTGCCGGGATTGCCAGCCATGTAGGCCGGCGCCGCGCGGCGGTGATCTTGTTGATGCGTCTCATGGGGTGTCAGCGAACTTGACGTCGCTCTCTTGGGCGATCAGCGAGGCACGCTTGGCCGCTGCTTCGAACTGCATTGCGAGGTCGTGAGCGGCTTTATAGTCCTCGCGGAAGGCGCGAGTCTTGCCAGTGGTGAGGTCGACGATCTGGAACATGCCGACGCTTTCGCCTGTTACCTGATAGCGCACCGGTTTTTGCGGCCTCGGTCGATCAGTGCGACCGAAGAACGCTGCACGCGCGGCGTTGGTTTGTTGCAGCAGCACACCGAGTTCGTCGATGCGTTCTTGAAATGATGGATGCATGTCTGATCCTCGGTGTGGGTTGCGTGTATTCGTCAGCACCCTGATCGCCTGGCGGGTGCCGGTGGGCCCAGGGGAGGGTGCTGACGGATAAAGGCGCGCAAAAGAAAGGCCCGTTGGACGTTCGGGCCTCTCACCGATGCAGTGGTTTGGATTTTTGGCGGGACCGTCAGCGCCAGAACGCCTCGACCCCGCCGGTACATCGCCAGCGCTCGCTATGAGCGTGCAAAGGATCGGTTGGCAGGCCGCTTTCAGATTGCGGTTCTGGCCGCGCATGGCAGAGCGCTGCGCCGATCAGGAACAGTAGGAGCATGTGATTCTCCGGTTTGGTTTTGATGCAGGTGGCCGCAAAGCGGTATTGGTCGTCCGCATCGGGGTGTGATCTATCGTTCGGTCTGGGCTGCCCGACTTACTGGCTTGCGCCTCCCATATTCCTCCGCTCCGGCTTCCCATTGCAGGGCCCACCCATTGCAGGGCAAACAGATCACACTCCGATGCGGCCTGGTGCTGGGGAGTACCAGGTGCTCGGGCAGTTAACGTCAGGCTGACGTGGCGCTGGTTGTTCAGATGACCGCTGTCATGGTCTTGGTGCCGTCGCCATGATCGGTGGTGAACATCAGTGGAGCAGGCCGGCCGTTGCGACGGATCAACGCGTTAGCTTGCGCAAAAACTGGGTAGGGTTCGCCGTCCCCATCAGGCAGCAACGTATTGCAGATAAGGTTCGAGCAGTCTTCGCCGTTCGGGCCCTCGCCATCGTGACCGATGGAAAAGCTGGCCATCATGGCGATGCCGTGCTCCTTGCTAATCGCAATGACCTGCTGCATGAGCGGGCTGATCTGGGCGTCGTAAATCTCTTCTTTGGTCATGGTCATGCTCCGGTTGTTTTCCCAATGCCCCCGTCACCAGGTGCATCAGTGAAAAGGTCCGTCAGCCTTCGTAACCCGGCTTTTCGCCGAGCTGCTTCACTTTTTCAGCCTGGAAAGCCTTCGCCATGCTGAAGGCCTGCGTGGAAAGGGCCTCCACAGGTCGCTCATCCTTTCCGGCGAGAAGTCCAACCATTGCTGCTACTGCGTAGCCTTCGATGTCTTCGTATTCACTTCTGGTCATGGTGTTGCTCCGGGTTGATTTCCCGTCAGACCCTCTTGCGAAGGCCTGTCGGTGAAATCCCGGCCACGCTACTGGCGTCAGACCGGGTTTGTTGCGTCAGCGGTGTGGCCCGTTGCCCGCTGCTGATTGCAGGGCTGGCCGGTCGTCTTCGTGGGTGGGCGGCGAGCTTCCTCCTCACGACGTCAAACAGCATCTGTTCGCCATGGATCACAGGTCCCTACAACATGCACGCTACAGCTCTGAATGCCCTGCTGAGTGGGGCAGGGTGCATGAGGTCCGGCGTTCCCAGCCGAGGCTATCGGGACCGCTAATTCGATTCGGTGTCTCTCCCTTCTGCCGCTGGGATTCGCGGGGCGCATCGCTTGCCGGGTCTTTCGTGCCTACTGGGCATACACGGTTCTGGCGTTTCACCATCGGGCAGCCGTCCAGGTTGTTCCTGTCGTTGGCAGGCTTTCGGGCCTGTCTGCTCGCCGGTCGCCGGTAGAGGCAATGCGGTCTGTTGGTGTTTCTCTATTGCGCTGACTGTTAAAGAGCTGCGCGACTTTCGCCGCTGAGCCGGTTGGCCCGTCGCCGTGTTGTCGTTGGCGACGGGTTTAATTTAGAAAACTAAACAGAAAGCGTCAACAGTTATTTTAGAAATCTTAACTGTTGGGATAGCCGCGTACGCCTTAACGGGGTTAGCGTCAAGACTTACGCAAGTAGAAATGTTCCGATATTCTGTGCACAAACCTGTATGGATATACAGTAATCAAGGAGAAGCCGATGGCGAGCCCGCAGAAGAAACCTCAACAGCAAAAGCCAGTGTCCGGAGTCGAGCGTCTGACGCTCAGGGTTTCCAATATGATCAACCATCCCATAGCACAAGATCGGAAGTGGGCAACCATCCACAGGCTCGATAGCGATGGTGATCGTGAGTGGGATGAAGTTATGGGTGTGCTTGCCGATGTTGATGGGATTGAGATGACGTTCAACGACGATGATGATTCGGTAACTTTGAGTTGGGAAGCTGCGGCTGACGAAGATCCTCGAGCCCAGGATCATGATGAGTTCAACGTGGTGGAAGAAGCGGCGCCTTTCTGATATGTACAAAAAAGCCCGCTAGGGTGGCGGGCTTTTCATTATGCTTTTCGGGCGTTCCAGATCAACAACACCTTCGCGTGGATCGTCACGTCGTCAATTCTAGCGGTCTGATTTTCGTAGTGTTTATTGTCGGAGATCAACCTGTAGCACTCTTCGTCCAGACGCATGACCCGCTTGAGATATAGCTCGCCATGCCAGGTTAGAACGTATATCCCCTCACCGACAAAATCCCGCACACCCTTATCGACGATGACCAGGTCTTTGTCGTTGATGGTGCCTTCCATGCTTTGGCCCCAACCGTTGATCATGCCAAGCGAGGTAGCGGAGGTGTAAGTAATCCCTTTTTCTCGCAGGATTTCCTCACGCACCACCAAATTTCGAACGACCTCTGTGTAGTCGGGCGGGACCTGGCCGTGACCCATGGCCGCCCTAATGTCGTACTGAGGGATTACGATTTCTTCGTTGGTTGGACGAAGACTCGCGAGGTGCCCTGGAACATAGCTTCCGCCTTGCTCGACCGGGTTATCAGCTTCTTCCGCAGCAGCGAGCATCGTTTCCCGAGCCTTTTCCGACAGATTCTTGCCAGCCTTGGACGCGAGCATTTTGGCCATAAGCTCCACCGTGGACATGCCCGCCTTCGTGTCATCGGTAGAGACCAGATCAGCCGTCCCAACGCCGTCGGATAACCAATCCGGCGAGCACTCTAACGCCTTGGCCAGCGCCAGAAGATTCTTCCCCTTTGCCCCATTCGTCCCGCTCACCCAGAAGCTGACCGTCGCCTTTGATACGCCAGTCAATCTGCTGATGTCGGTAGCGCTGAGGTTGAGCGCCTTCATGCGCGAGGTAACGCGGTCTTTAAAGTCCATATTTAGGATTCTAAACATTTCGCTGTTTAGATAACTTGCCTTGTATTGTTAAGAACTCTAAACTCGCCGAAGACAATGGAGACATGCCCATGACCTACGACGAAGCCCTGAAACATTTCCGCACTGGCCGCGCTATCGGTGACGCACTCCGCGTCAGCGGTAGTCGCGTATCCCAATGCCGTGCGGCGGGCGGATTCTCGTACCCAATGCAGTGCGTGCTTGAAAAGGAATCCGGCGGTGCATTGGTAGCCAAGCGCGCCGATGACCCGGCCCAAGGCATTAAGCAATCCGCCTAGCGCTTGGGAAGCATTTTGCAATGCGTGATGGCGCGCAGCCACATAAACAAGATTGAGGTTTTACGGATGCACGATTTTCTGAAGGCCTGCGACACCGTGGTTGATGAAGCCGATACCAAGCAGCTGGCCACGCTGATGAATATGCCGCCCGTGAGCCTGCTTCAGCGCGCCAATGCGAACTACGACGGCGCCTGGTTCAACGTGAAGCACCTGTATGCACTGCTCCTGCACACGCAAGACATGCGCCCACTGGCCGCACTGGCTGGCGAGTTCGGTTACTCGGTCTTTAAAAAGGACCAGCCAGCAGCTCTCGGCATTCATGAGGCGCTAGGTCGTGCAACTCTGGAGTTCGCCGAAGTAACCGTCGAGACCCATGCCGCGATGGTTGATGGTCGCGTTAACCAGGTAGAGCGCGCCCGGATCTTGAAAGAGATCGCTCACGCCGAAGAGGCGCTGGCGCAGCTGAAGGTATCAATAAAAGTCGCCTGAATCGCAGGCATAAAAAAACCGCCTGGCAGGGCGGTCCTTTCAACAACTGTAAAACACTGTGGGGCCATTATGAACACGATTGTTGCTCCAAGCAATACCGTCAACATGTCGAGCCGGGAGATTGCTGAGCTCACCGGCAAACAGCACAAGAACGTCCTTAGGGATGTGAATGTGATGCTTGAGTCGCTCGAAAAGGTTGGCTCAGATCTGAGCCAGGCAGTTCGATATACGGACGAGCGCGGCCGCACCTCGGAAGTTCGTTTAGATCGCGTTCTGACCGAGACCTTGTTGACCGGCTACAGCATCCCTCTTCGTCATCGTGTCGTGACACGATTGCAGGATCTAGAAAAGGTGTCGCGACACTCCATGTCGCTGCCTACCAACTTCGCAGAAGCTCTCCAGCTCGCCGCCGATCAGGCCAAGCAGAACGCCTCTCTGCACCTGGTCATCCAGCAGCAGGCGCCCAAGGTTCAAGCCCTGGAGCGCCTGTCCGGTACCCACGGCTCGATCTGCATCACCACGGCTGCCAAGCAACTCGGCATAGGCCCTCTCAAACTCTTCAAGTGGCTCAGCGACAACCGCTGGATATACCGCCGCGCCGCGTTCTCGGCCTGGTCTGCGTACCAACCCCGCCTCACCGCGGGTCTGCTCGAGCACAAGCTGGTCAAGGTAGGCAACGGCGCCGAGGAAGATCTCAAGGTAGTCGAGCAGGTCATGGTCACCCGCAAAGGCATCACCCATCTCGCAACAGTCCTTCAGGAGGCTTTGTAATGGCCGGCGACTGGATAAAATTCGAACTCACCACCCTGGATAAGCCCGAGGTTTGCCAGATTGCCGATCTGGCCGATATCGATCTGGATGCTGTCATCGGCAAACTGATGCGCGTGTGGGGCTGGTTCGATCAGCAAACCGAAAAAGGTAACGCTCCGAGCGTTAGTAAAAAGTTACTGGATCGTCTCGTTGGCGTTACTGGTTTCTGCGAACACATGAAATCAGTTGGTTGGATGATCGAGGTCGATGGTGTGATCAGCCTCCCGCACTTTGACCGACACAACGGCAAGACGGCTAAAAATAGGTCTCTTGGTGCAAAGCGGGCCGCTAATCACAAGGCGAGTAGCGGTAAAAGTAACGCTGACAGCGTTACTAATGCGTTAGCTAGAGAAGAGAAGAGAAGAGAAGATCAAAACCCTCTCTCTGCGCCTGAGCCGGTCGACCCTCGCATGCCCAGCGAGATGACCCTCGACTGGGTGCCAGACGACAAGCTTCTGAAAACCTACGCCTTTCACCGTGGCCTGGCGCTCGATCTGTTCACCGAGGAGGTTCGGGTAGCCTTCACTGGCCATTACGAACCCCAGCATCAGGTCAACACGCAGGCCGAGTGGGTCAGCATGCTGGTCAAGTGGGTAAACAACGACAAGGTCCGTGCGGCCGCAAACAACGTCACCCCGATCCGCCAGAAGCCACCGGCCGCTTCCGATTTTGATGACGACAGCATCGACTGGCAGAACGGGGTGCAATCGTGATGAAACAGGTAGCCGCTGTAACCCAGGGCCTTTGGGTCAACCCCGCCGCCGGCGAGTTCATCCCGAAGGACGAGATTCAGGCGCCCCAGGACGAAGGTCGCCGCCAGATGGCCGTGGCAATCAACGACCTATTCACCGAGCTGCGCCTGATTCGTTCGGCCTGGCGGCAGGCATGGCCGGACAAGGAGACCTACCGCGCCGCCAAGGTCCAGTGGATGCAGGCATTCCTCGACGAAGGCATCCGCACACAGGGGCAGATTGAGTTCGGCATGATCAAGGCGCGCAAGCAGGTTTCCGACTTCATCCCAAGCCCTGGGCAGTTCATCGAGTGGTGCAAGCCGACGCCCGAAATGCTGGGCCTGCCGTCACTGGTAGCCGCCCACCGTGAGGCCGTGCGCAATGCCCATCCAGGCATGGTGGGGCAGGGCCGGTGGTCGCATGACGCTGTGTGGCATACAGCCAAAGAGTGCGGATTTGAAAGCCTGAACAAACTCGACGCGGCGCTAAGCCTCAAGCTGTTCGACCGGAACTACACGATCACCATTCGCCGCCTGCTCGACGGCTTGCCGCTTCAGGCGATGCCCAAGGCGCTGCCCGCCAAGGTGGACGGTCGAATTACTCCAGAGGTGGGACGGGGCGCGATTGCCGAGCTACGAGCCCAGCTCGCGGGAGGTTCCCGTGGTTGATCGCCTCCTGGCAACACCCGACCCTCACCTGTACCCATACGCGGTCTTTTGCTGCTCGTTCAAGTTCGACCTGGGCGACACCCCGGACCATGCCCTGGCGCTGTTCGCTGACCGCAACATGGCTGTTCGATATGGATCGGGTATGTGGCCAGAGACGTATCAAGTGGTTGATCTGCGCGCCGTCCAGAGGGTTACCCCATGACCCGTCAGACCAAGCTGACCAAGGCTGCGCGCGGGCGAGATTGCCAGGTCCGCCTGCCGGGCTGTCCTGGCGATAACGAGACCGTGGTGCTGGCCCATTACCGCCTGGCGGGGATTTGCGGAACGGGCATGAAGCCGCCTGACCTGATTGGGGCCTGGGCCTGCGAGTACTGCCACAGCCTGAGCGATGGCCGTACCAACCGAAACACCCTGGGCATGAGTTACGACGAGATCCGCCTCTATCACGCCGAGGCCGTCCTGCGGACTCAGGCCATTTTGATCAAAGAAGGAAAGGTGAGCGCTTGAGCACCCAAATCAAAACCCTGACGGTGAAACTGTCGGATGCCGAGATCGCCCGCAATGCCAAGCTTGAGCATGTGCGCGACCTGCGGGACGCCGGTCACCCGGCGCTGCACTTCCGTTTCGCCAAGAACCGCACGCGCGGCTCCTGGTACCTGCTCAATAAACGCCAATGGCACCGCATCGGGGGCTTTCCCGACCTGAACACCAAGCAGGTGATCGCTGCATTGCCAGCGGTGCGCCTGCGGGTCGCTGCCGACGGCGCGGCCAGTGTTTCGGGCTGGGTTACCGTGGGTGAACTGCTCGATTGGTTCGGTGATCGTATGGCCAAGTCGCGCGCGCTATCCGATAAGCGCCGGGCTGCGGGCAAGTCGGCCATCAGTTGCCAGCTCAAGCCGCGCTTGGACGATCTGCTGCTGCGCGACGTGAGCGCCCAGACACTCGACAAGCTGCTGATGTGGCCAGCCCAGGCCGAACTATCGCTGTCCTATGTGCAGCAGCTGTACCGGCTGCTCGCGGTGGCTTTCCGTCAGGCCCGCAAGCTGGACCTGATCCCGGTCAACCCGATGGCGGAAATGAAGTTCGTCAACTTCACCACGGCGCGGATCCTGCCCAAGCCGGCGCGGTTGCGGACCTGGTGAGCCTGCTGGCGGATCGCTTCGAGAGTGCGCCGGGTGACGCCATGCTGGCCCTGATGATGCTTTGCCATGGCACCCGCATCGGTGAAACCCGGCAGTCCCGGTGGGCCGATATTGCGTTGCCGGAGCGTGAGTGGTTCATCCCGGCAGAACACACCAAGACCAAGACCGAGCTGCGGGTGCCGCTGACCGATCAGGTGTGTTCGCTCCTACAACCGTATCCGGCAAAACGCCCAGGGCTACGAAGGGCCGCTCCTATTCCCGTCACGCCGTGGCAAGGCACTCAGCGACCACCAGGCGAGTGCGGTATTCACACGGTTAGGGCAGGGCGCCTGGACCAGTCACGACCTGCGCAAGGTGGCCCGTACCGCGTGGACTGACCTCGGCGTCGACGGGCACATCGGCGAGATGCTGCTCAACCACTCGCTGGGCAAGATCGCCTCCACCTACATCAACACCCAGGCCAAGGAGCAGCGCCGCCTGGCCCTGGTGAAGTGGCACAACTGGTTAGATCAGCGTGGCTTCAAGGCGATCCATATGCAGACAGGCGTTAGATATGAAGATTCGCAAAACCTCGTAGACGCCTTGAACGGCGGGGCCTGCGAGCCGGAACCACAATTTGTTAAGGCCGAGGTTTAAAAATGATGAAAAAGCAGCATGGCCCCGCCTTCAAGGCTCAGCAGATCACGGTCGCACAGTGCGCCGCCTGCAAGGGCAGAGCAGTGGTTAAAGGTGTCTTCCACGAATTGCCTTGCCCCCATTGCAGCGCATCAGGTTGGGTGTCTGCCGAAACTGGCGATGCTCTGCCGCTCGAGGTCCTAGTCACTCAATTGGGGCTCATGCTGCACCGGGCAAACACCATGCTTGGTTTCATGGGGGAAATGGTTCCGACGAGAGCTGAATCCAGGCAGTACAACCAGAACAATCGCCGCGGCGCCGGCGGCACCAACTACACAGGGGACTGACCGATGATCTATCAAAGCGTACTTGGCGGCGTCGTTTCGGCCCTCGCCGCTGAATCCATCGACAACACCAGCAAGCAGGCCTGGCAGAAGCTGTACAGCCCGCACGAAGAGCAGCAGCGCGACCTGCGCTCGCTGTTCGGCGCTGCCCCGGGTGAGTCGATTGACCGCGCCCAGGCTGATTGCTGGGTTGCTGCACGACTGCATCATGGACTTGAGAAGCGCCACATGGATGCCCTGGTGGCTAAATACAGCACCGACAAAGGCAAGAAGGTCCAGGCCATCGCCGACCTGCGTGCGCGCATCCAGTCTCCGGCGCCGGCGCTTTTCGTTTTCAAGGCTGTCACGGCCTGGGCAGTTCCTAAGCTGAAGGGTGCCGACCAGAAAGGCCCGCAGACGGTGACAGTCACCATCCCGGTTGATACGCCTGACTGGCGCCGCGATTCGATGATCGCCTCAGCCGTTGCTGCCGAGCGCGCCGCGAAGAAGCGCCTTGAGTCGCGCGCCGCGTCAATGGTCATCCTGCCCAAGAGCTTCTACGACATGAACACCTGGGATGTTGAAGGGCGCCCTGAATCCACGCGTCGTGAGTGGAGGCGCAATATCTACGGCGCCCTAGATACCCTGGTGGACGAGGCGCTTTGTATTGCGGGTGAGATTTTCGACTTCGAGGGTCTGATTATTTCTGACGCTGCTTAAACAGGCGTTGACAGTGTTCCATCGTTCCGTCAGTATTTATCCCATCCTGTCATTCCTGCGCGTTTAGAGGACTGACCCAAAAAGCCCGGCCCAAGTGCCGGGCTTTTTGCTTTCTACAGTTCATCGAGCCTCGGCATTTGCCGGGGCTTTTTTGTTTATTGCTGTCGGCTCCTCCCTTGGACTGCCAGTCATGCCCTTGTTCGTAGGGCACTTCTTCTTATTGCCGAGGAGGCATCGCATGTCGACTGAACAGGAGGTGCAGCAGTCGCTGGCCAACCTTCCTACCTGGTTGTTGATTCTGGTAGCACTTGCAGGGTTAACCGGAGAAATGTGGCGCGCCGATGCAGCAGGGATGGCAGTGCCAGTTTTGGTCAAGCGAGTGCTGTTGCGTTTCGGTGCCTCGGCGGTGTTTGGTCTCGCGACGGTCATGCTCGCCACTGTATTGGGTGGCAGTCTGATGACCGCCGCCGCTATTGGTAGCGTTGTGGCTTGCCTCGGCGCCGACGTGGCAAGTGGATTGTATGCCCGTTGGCTGGCGAAGAAGGCGGGTCTCTGCGACGCGCCCTCCCAATCAAATCACTCTGATTAGATCTTTCCCAGCCACTCGTTCAGCAGGTTTCTAGATATGAATGAATCCAGACGGCATCAGGTGCTTGCTGGGCAATCCTCTATTGCTCAAAAAGTCTTCGGTTATGTACCCATCCAATCATGCTGGACCGCTCGCAATATACAAGGCGCAGTCTTGGCAGCTGGCGCCAGTAGCGCGTCGGCCTATGCCGTTCGACGTGCACTCGGTGAGCTCAAAGATGCCGGGCTTATCAGGGAGCCAGTAGGCGGAAGTTTTCAGCGTGACGCAGTACGTCCCAAAGCCAAGAAGGATCAAGTCGTGCCCCAGGTAGTGAAGCAGCCCGTTGTATCTAGCAAAAAATCTGAGGGTGCGCTGGACGTTTTGGCGACTTTGTCGGGCGAAGTGGTCAGTCTGTCCGATGAGTTCAGTAAGCGCATGAAGGCGCTGGCTGGCCGTATCGAAGAGGTGGCCCTGTCGGTTGAGGCTGAGCGCGAAAGTAATGCGGAAGCCATTGTCAAAGCCAAGCGCCTGCAGGAGGCGTTGCGTGAGTTTGCGTAAAAGGAGACCGAACCATGAAGGTACATGTTTTTGAGAAAAGCTCAGAAGTACTGTGGGTCAAGACAGAAACCGGCGGTCTCACAAGTCTGTCTTACCGCCGGGATGGAACGCTGGAGAAGATCATTGCTGCGCTGGAATCAGCTTTGTTACAGGCTCGTGCGGAACAGAATTGCCCGATCATGGGTACTGATGTTGCAGCTGATAACTCCGCAGCTCTCGCAGAAATGTTAGATCGTCAGTTGCTTGTTGATGTTAGTCATCACCCATTCCCAGATGTCCGGGGACTTGAAGAACGAATGCCAGGCAGTTGGGGCGCGGAAGTGAACGCGATTCCCGGACTGCCAGATGACTGCGACGTGTCCAGCTAGGTCTGCACCCCAAGCTGCTTGTTGGAGCGAGTCCATGATCTCTTGTTGAGACGTGTTCGACTGAGAGCCGAACGAAGACGTCAGCGGAAAGATGATCATGTCTTGGCCGCTTTGGCGGACATGAGCAATTTGATATTTAGCCATCTTTTACCCTTCGTGATTGATGAGGCGTCCTTCCTCGGCATGCCTTCTGCTGAGGAAGGACTATCTGATGGTAGCACTTTGCTTTCTATGCCCGCTGTGTCGACCCGGACGGCCTCGATTTTCGGGGTGGCACGATTATGGGGGGCCGAAAAAACGCCGGGGACCCTGGGGACTTTCAAAAGATACGGGGCAGGAAACCCGCGGGAAAGCGTTAGCCACAGGGCTGGAAAGTTAGTTGACAGCGGTTGACAGGTTGACAAGAAATTCTGTGTTTTCAGCGACAGAGTTCGCGTGATCCAAACAGTGTTTTTTAGTGAAGTCCCCCGGTTCTATTGGGTTGTAGGCCTTTCTATGCCTGTTCAGTTTCTCGAACAGCAGCTCCTGCTCAATGGTCAGAAGGCTTGTCAACTAAACCGGGTTAGTTGACAAGGCTGACAAGCCACGACGATGGAGGCCGCATGGCTTTTGTAACTCGCAAGGAGTACTGCGAGCTGAAGGGGTGGTCCAGGCAGTACGTTGGCAAACTGGTCAAGAGTCAACGACTGGTTCTGAATGCTGCCGGGCAGATTGATATGGATGCCAGCGAGCGGCTTTTGGCCAAGACGAGCGACCCGAGCAAAGTCGGCGTCGCCGCTCGACATGAGCGCGGTCGCACGAAGCGGGGCGATCAGCCACCACTGGAAATAGTCATCGCAGACTTTATAGATGACCCCTCTGATCAGGCGCCCGACTTTCAAAAGTCACGCGCTCTTCGTGAGCACTACCTGTCGCTTCAGGAAAAAAACAACTTCCTTAAAGCCCAAGGCACCTTGGTAGAGCGCAAAGCGGTCGAAGATGCGGCCTATAACGCCGGTCGCTTACTGCGTGATCTTTTGCTTGGAATGGCTCCACAGCTAGCGCCTGAACTGGCCTCGATGTCTGATCCATGGCAAATCGAGAAACGTCTGACGGCGGCTTTGCGACAAACACTGGTAGATGCTGAGCGGCTGTCTGCAGCAGATCTAGAACACGCCATTACCCCGAGCTAAAGCTATGTCCTTAGAAATGTCGAACGGTGCGACGGTGTACCGCGAAGCGTATTTCCGTGGGCAGCGACCAGAGCCAGATGTCTGGATTGATCAGTGGGCCGACGAGTACATGCGCATCCCGCGCGACACGGGTGCGGCCGAACCTGGCCAATACCACACTTCGCGTACCCCTTATGCGCGTGAGCCGATGCGCTGTCTGTCACCAGCCCATCCGTGCAAGCGCGTGGTGACCATGGTGGCTTCGCAATTGATGAAGACGCAGATCGCCTTGAACTGGATCGGCGGCCTGATCCATATGGCACCGTCCAACATCCTCACGTTGTTGCCCAGTCTGGGGTTGGCCAAGCGGGTATCGTCGCGGATTAGTAAAACCATCAAGGCCACGCCGGTTCTGCGTGAGCGCGTGGCGTCTAACCGCTCGCGAGATGCGCGCAACACCATGGACACGAAGGAGTTCGAGGGTGGTTCGCTGTACATCACCACTGCCGGTTCTGCGGCCAACCTGGCGGAGCTTTCCGCACGCTACATCTATGGCGACGAGGTTGATCGCTGGAGCGTGGACGTGGGCGAAGAGGGCGACCCGGTCGAACTGGCCGAGACTCGCGGCAGTACTTTCGGCCGTAACGCCAAATTTTATTTTTCCAGTTCGCCGACGATCAGGGGGGCGTCACGGATCGCTGATCTGTTTGAGGTCAGCGATCAGCGTTACTACTACGTGCCGTGCCCAACCTGTGAACACATGCAGGTTCTGGAGTGGGAGCGTTTGCATTACTCGGCGGATTATCAGGTTGTGCATTACCAATGTGCCGGCCCCGACTGCGACGTACTGATCGAGGAGCGCTATAAGGGCGAGATGCTGGCGAAAGGGGAGTGGCGAGCACACACCCAAGGCGATGGCGAAACCATTGGTTTTAACTTGAATGCGTTGTACTCGCCGCCCGGCTGGACCGGTTGGGCCTCGTTGGCCAAGCAATTCGAGAAGGCTAAAAAGGCTCAGGCCAAAGGCGATCTGGAACCCATGCAGGTGTTTTATAACACCCGTCTGGCCAAGGTCTGGGATAGCGCTCAGGAGCAAACCAAGGCCGATGTGCTGAGGGATCGGGCGCGGCTGGAAAGCTACGGCCTTGGCTCAATGCCCGACGGCGTGTTGATGCTGACCGCTTCTGTTGACACCCAGGCCAACCGCTTGGAACTGATGGTGATGGGTTGGGGGGCCGGCATGGAACGCTGGGTAGTCGACTTTCAAGTGATCTCCGGCGACCCCGCAGATGAGCGCACCTGGGCGGCTCTGGATGAGTTACTCAAGGCCCGTTACCGACACCCTTGTGGTGCTGAGCTGATGATCATGGCTGCTGCAGTCGACTCCGGTGGTAACCATACGGATGAGGTCTATCAGTTCTGTCGTATGCGCCGCTGGCGCAGCGTGTTCGCCATCAAGGGGGCGAGCAAGCGGGGCCGGCCGGTGATCGCGCAGCGGCCTTCGATGGTCGACGTGACATGGAAGGGCCTGACTGAACGGCATGGCGCCGAGCTATGGATTGTGGGTACCGACACGGCGAAGGACTGGATCTACAACCGCTATGCATTCGACACCGGCCCGGGAGCGCTGCACTTTGCCAACGACCTGCCGGATGACTTTTTCGCCCAGTGCGTGGCTGAGCGCAAAGTCACCCGTTACGTCAGGGGGCATAAACGCATCGAATGGACCAAGGGTAAGTCCGAGCGCAACGAAGCGCTCGATCTGTTGGTGTACAACCTGGCCATGGCCCATTACCTCGGCATCAATCGCTACCAAGATCACGATTGGGCGCGGATTCGGCAGGCGATCAACCAGGCGGCTTCGGGCGATAGTGGTCAACCCGTTCAGAGCGAACGGCCCAGCCGGCCGGTCGTAACACCGGCAGCACCACAGGCGCCGCAATCAGCCGTGAAATCACGTCCGACAACCGCTCCCCCACAACGCCGCAGTTCCACCAGTGGCTACCTGAAGAGACGCTGATATGTCATTTACGAAAAAGCACCTCGACGCGGTTGAGGCGGCCATCGCTCGCGGTGAAAAAACTGTGCGCTACACCGACCGTACCGTGGAATACCGCACGGTCGATGAGCTGCTCAAGGCGCGCGAAGAAATACGCTCGTCGCTGGCCAGCGCCGCCGGGCCACGTTCGCGCGTGGTCCGTCTGTACCACGCAGGGAAGGGGGTCTGATGGCCCGCCATTTTCCGACGCTGACCCGTAACGGATTTGTGCTGCCGTCCAACATCAAGGCCAGCTACGAGGGCGCCGGGGAGGGCCGGCGCTCTGCGGGCTGGGAGGCGTCGGACAACGGCATCAACAGCATCAACACCCCGGCCTTGCGTAACCTACGCGCCCGTTCGCGGGCGGCGGTGCGCAATGACCCTTATGCCTTCAACGTCATCGACAAGCGATCGGCACCGGCATCACGCCTCGGCCAATGATCGAAGACGATGCGGTACGCAAGCTACAGCAGGAGTTGTGGTGCGATTGGGTGGATGAGTCAGACGCCGATGACCGCACCGACTTTTACGGCCAGCAGGCGCTGGTGGCGCGCACGGTGGAAACATCGGGTGAATGCTTTGTTCGTTTGCGTCCTCGCAGTCTGGACGAAGGCTTGGCGGTTCCGCTGCAGTTGCAGATTCTGGCGCCGGAGTTCGTGCCGCACGACAAATTCGAGAGCACCAAGAACGGCAACATCATCCGCGCCGGCATCGAGTTCACGCCCGGCGGCAAGCGGGTAGCGTATTGGATGTACCTGTCGCACCCGCGTGACTCGGCCTCGTTGAACGCCGGCTACAACCAGCTAGTGCGCGTCCCGGCTGCGCAGGTGCTGCACATCTTCGAGCCGGTGGAGCCAGGACAACTGCGCGGTGTGCCGCGATTGTCGCCAGTGCTCAAACGGCTGCGCAGTCTCGACAACTACGACGACGCGGTGTTGTTCCGTCAGGAGGTGGCTAACCTGTTTGCCGGTTTCATCAAGCGCCCGGCACCGGAATCGGGACCGGTTCCACGCGATCCGGTAACCGGCCAATTGCTTGATCTGGACCGTGATGGTTTCACTCCCATGGTCGCGCTCGAACCCGGCACCATGCAGGAACTTGGCGCGGGCGAAGAGGTTGAGTTTTCCAAACCGCCAGACGCCGGCAACAACTACCCGGACTTCATGCGTCAGCAGTTGATGGCTGCAGCAGCGGGATCGGGCACGCCTTACGAAATCCTCACCGGCGACATGCGCGGGATCAACGACCGAGCGCTGCGGGTGGTGCTCAACGAGTTCCGGCGCCGTCTGGAGCAACTGCAATTTAGCGTGTACGTGCATCAACTCTGCCGCCCGGTACGGGCCGCGTGGATGGACATGGCGGTGTTGTCGGGTGCCCTGGTGCTGGACGACTACGCGCAGAAGCGCCGCCATTACCTGCGCACCCGCTGGGTGCCGCAAGGCTGGGCCTACATCCAGCCGGTACAGGACGTGCAGGCGCGGAGGATGGAAGTGCAGGCCGGATTTTCGTCGCGCAGCGAGATGGTCTTGCGTACTGGCTACGACGCCGAAACGGTCGATCTGGAAAACGCTGCCGATCTGGCGCGCGCCACCGTATTGGGCCTCAACTACAACACCCTTGATGCCGTCGAAGACAACGACGACAAGGAGCAACCATGAGCAAAAAAGCGCGACCGCGCATTTACAACCGTGCCGGCGAACGGGTGAAAGTCAAAGACGAAAGCTGGTACACCGTGCAGGCCAGCGGTGAAGCCACCGAGCGTGTGATTGAGGTGTTTGTCTACGGCGAGATCGGCACCTGGGGCGTGACCGCCAACCAGTTTGTACAGGATCTGCGGGCCATGGATGACGGCGTGTCGCCGGTGATCGCGGCCTTCAACAGCATCGGCGGCGACCTGTTTGACGGCTTGGCGATGCACAACGCCCTGCGGCGCCTGGGCGAACGCTGCACTGGCCGTATTGATGCCCTGGCAGCCAGCGCGGCCAGTGTGGCGGTGTGCGGCGCGCACCGGGTGGTGATCGCGGGCAACGCCATGATGATGATCCACAACCCCTGGACTTACGCCTCTGGCGATGCCGAGGACTTTCGCAAGGTCGCTGATGCGCTCGACCAGACCGTTGAGGCAATCATCGCGGCTTACAAGTCGAAGGCCACCGACATCGATGAGGCCGAGCTGCGGCGTTTGGTCGATGCCGAAACCTGGCTGACCGCCAATGAAGCGGTGGAGTTGGGGTTGGCGGATGAAGTGGGCGACGGCGTCAAGGTCAAGGCGTGCCTGGGGCAGGGCGGGGTGATGCAGCGTTACCAGCATGCCCCGGCGGATCTGCTGGCTCAACTCAACGAAGTGCCTGAGGCAGATCCTGACGACGAGCCCATTGATCCACCTGCAACGCCACCCGTGGTCGACTCGTCCCGGCTGGCCTTGATGATTACCCAGCGTTGCACCGAGGCCGGCATCAGCAACCTGGTGGGGCCGCTGCTCAGTTCGACCAAGCTGGAAAGTGAGGCCATCGTCCAGGCCGCGCTGACCCGGGCCAAGGCTGTGCATGACCTGTGCGTGGCGGCCCGTCTGCCCGAGCTCAGCGCCGAGTACGTGATGGCGGGCCTGGATGCACCGGCCGTGCGGGCGCGGCTGTTCGACAAGATCGTCGGTAGCGCCAAGGGCTTCGAGATCGATAACAGCTTGCCATTGAATGATGACCCCGCACCGAAGGTGCAGGCCAAACAACCCGACCCAACCTCGATTTGGGCTGCGCGTCAGGCTGCCCAATCTGCAAGCACGAAAGGAGCAAGACCATGACCATCAAAGTCGAATCGATGCACGCAGGTGAGTTCCTGCTCTCTGAAGGCGCGGGCAATATTTCCCGCGAGGCCATCAACGTAGCCGCCGGCCCGGCGTTGCAACCGGGTCAGATCCTCGGCCTGGTGGCGCTCTCGGGCGAATTCGCACCGTACAGCCCCACCGCTGAAGACGGCAGCGAAAACGCCGTGGCGATCCTTTACGGCCCGCTGGGCGAATCGGATGTGGTGCGTCGTGGTCGCGCCGTGGTGCGTTTGGCCGAGGTCAGCGAAGCCCACTTGACCGGCCTCGATCTGGCCGCTGAAAAGGCCCTGGCCGCTCACTTCCTGATCGTCCGCTAGGACGTTCTACCCCCGTTAATCAGTCCCGCCGAGTGCGGGATTTTTTCATTTCTGGAGAGTGCCCACATGGCCGATATCGGCATTTTTGACGACGAAGCGTTTGCCGTCACTTCACTTACCGCTGCAATCAATGAACAACCCTACCTGCCGGGGCGCATCAGCGGCCTCGGTTTGTTTCGCGAAGAGGGTGTCACCACCCTGACCGTGCAGATCGAAAAAGACGGTGACACCCTGGCCCTGGTCCCGGCTGGCGAGCGCGGCACCTCGGGCCTGGTGGTCGCGGCCAGCAAACGCCAGATGATTCCCTTCAACACCGTGCACCTGCCGGAGCGCTTCACCATCAAGGCCGATGAGATCCAGGGCATTCGCGCCTTCGGCACACGCACTGAGTTGCAGGCCGTGCAGGACGTGGTCAACGCCCGCCTAGCAAAAGCCCGCCGACAGTTGGATGCGACCCACGAATTCCAGCGCATGGGCGCGCTCAACGGCTTGATCCTCGACGCCGATGGCAAGACCTCTTTGTTGGACATCTACGCGGCCTTTGGGGTGAAGCGTCAGAAACTGTCGATGCGCTTGGCCGACGAAAACACCGAGCTGCGGGTGATGTGTGGCGAAGCGCTAGACCTGCAGGAGGATGCGCTGGGCAGCGTGACCAGTACCAGCTCGCGGGCCTTCTGCGGTAAGAACTTCTGGAACAAGTTGATCGTCCACAAGTCGGTCAAAGAAACCTACCTCAACAGTCAGCAAGCCGCGGCGTTGCGGGGTGATGCCCGAGAGTCCTTCGAGTTCGGCGGGATCATCTGGGAGCGCTACCGGGGCAAGGTCGCCGGGGTGTCTTTTGTCCACGACGACAAGGCATTGCTGGTGCCCGAAGGTGTGCCGGATCTGTACATCTCGGTGTTTGCCCCGGCCGACTACATGGAAACGGTCAACACCCAGGGCATTCCGTACTACAGCATGATCGAGCCGCTGCCGTTCAACAAAGGCATGGCCGGCGAAGCCCAGTCCAACCCGTTGCACCTGTGCACACGACCACGGGCACAGATCCTGCTGGAGCTGTAGCCGTGGGCTTTCGCGATCTGCTCGCCGAGGTTGACGCGGTGGTGTTCGAGACCCTGGGTGACAGCGCCCGGATTGAGGGCCGAACCGAGCCAGTCCTCGGCATGTTCTCCGCGCCCTGGATGCAGCCGAAGGTGGGCGGGCTCAACACTGGCCTGCGGGAACCGCGCTTTGAGATCCGCGTCAGCGAATCCCACGGATTGAGCAAGGGCCTTTTGGTGAGCATCGATCTGCCGGCGTTGGATGGCGGTGGTGATTACGACTTGCTGCAGCTTGAGCCAGGCGGTGACGGCCAAGTGGCGTTGATCCTGAGGAAACGCGCATGAGTGTTGGCAGCTACACCAAGCTCTCTGCCGACGGCGGCATGATTACCTTGCAGCCGTCAGCGGTTCACATCCAGGCCCTCCAAGACCTGGCCAAGGTGTTGCCGAAGGCAGCGGCCAATGCGCAGCGCCGTGCGATCAACAAGACCCTGGGGTGGCTGATGACCCGCATCGCCCGCGCAGTCGGTAGTCAGGAGCAAATCGCTATCAGCGCAGTGCGGCAGCGTCTGCGCAGTTATCCAGTTGCCGGTGGTGGCATGAGCGGCAAGCTCTGGTTCGGTATCAACGCCATCGAGGCACGCCGCATCGGCCCGCCACGAAAGACCGGACAGGGTGTGTCGGTGAAGGGGCGGCGCTACAGGGGCGCATTCCTGGGAAAGGTCTACGGCAGCAAGAAAGACATCTGGATCCGGAAGGCGAGCAAGCACTTCTCTGCCGATGATTATCCCGACTCCGAACTCACGTCTGCGCGTGGCCCCCGCTCCGGTTGGATCGCTGAACACAGTGATCGTCACCCCCTGGCCAAGGCCAAGGTCTCGCTGGAGCAGGCGCGACCGCACTTCGACCACTGGGTGAAACAGGCCGATCAGCAGTTGCTGGTGGTGCTGCGCCAGGAGCTGAACTTTGAAATGCAGAAGTATCTGAAGGGGAATGCCCGTGTCTGATGAGCCTTTTACGCTGGACCTGCTCTACAGCACCATCGAGCAACACCTGCAGGCCAATTTGCCCGGGGTGGAAACCGTGGCGGCGTGGCCGAACATTGAAAACCATATTCCGCTGCCGGCGGTGTTTCTGGAACTGGCTGACTTTGAGCCGGGCCAGGACATCGGCACGGGCGAAACGGTACTGGCCTGCAAGTTTGAGGCGCGCATCGTCGTCGATGTGCTGCGGGAAAACCACCAGCGCCAAGCGGTGCAGTTGGCGAGCCAACTGGCGGTGTTGTTGCGCCTCCAGACCTGGGGGCTCCCCGTTGAACCGGCGGAACTGGTGCAGGCCATGCAGGACTGGACCAAACCTGAGCTGGATGGCTACACCGTCTGGTTGGTGGAGTGGACTCAGCAGATCTACCTCGGCACTGAACAATGGCCCTGGCCCAACCAACCCCCCGGCACCCTGGTGTTCGCCTTCACCCCAACCACCGGCCCCGGCAATGAAGGCGAGTACTTCCCGCCGGATTCCCTGGAGCCCCCGGCATGAGCTACGCCAGTGCCCAGCACGACCGCATGATCGCCGGTGCGATCAAGGGCTGTTATGTGGTGGCGGTCGATCTGACCGCCTCGCCGCCGGTGTGCCGGGTGTCGGACGGTGAGTGGGTCAGCGCCTGGGTGCGTTGGCACAGTGTGGCTGCCGGCAAGGCGCGGCACTGGCGGGCGCCGTCGATGGGCGAGCAGGGCGTGTTGATTAGCCCGAGCGGTGACGTGGCGCAGGGCACGTTTTTGCCGGGCCTGTACGGCAATGCCGGCGCCCAGCCCGACAACCGCGACCATGTCGAGGTCTGGCGCTTCGACGATGGCGGTTCACTGATTTATGACTGGAAGGCCAAGACCTACACCATCACGGTGCCGAGCGGCGAAGTGCGGGTGAGTGTCGGCGGATCGAGCCTGTCGGTGACGGACAGCGCGATTACAGGCAAGGCGGCCGCCATCGACCTGACGGGGGCGGTGAACATCAACGGCCCGTTGAGCGTGGCGGGGAACATCACCGGCGGCGCGAAAATCATTGATGCCGGTGGCAACACCGCGAACCACAAACACTGAGAGCAACCCATTTCACAGCCCGCCCAGCGCGGGTTTTTTCGCCCTGGAGAAATCATGACCACACCCAAAACTGAATTGCCCGAAGCTGAACAAGCCCCTACTGCGGCCCCGGCCGCCGACCCGATGGTCACCTACCGCGACACGGTGTTCACCTCGCGCACCCTGATCCTGCCCGACCACCGCACGCTGCATGTGCTGCGCGGCCGGGTGGCGGTGCCCAAAGCCGACACCCTGGCCGTGAACTACCTCAAGGCCCATAACGAGCTGGAACTGCTCAAGGAGTGAGGTAAATGCTGATCGGAATGGATCGCCACACCGGCCAGCCCATTTCCGGCATCGAGCGTTTACGTCAGGCCATTGGGGACGTGCTCAGCACGCCGCTGGGCAGCCGGCGCATGCGTCCCGACTACGGCAGCAAGCTGCGCCGCTTCGTCGACCTGCCGGTGACCGAGGGCTGGAAAAGCGCGGTACAGGCCGAAGCCGCCCGGGCCATTGGCCGGTGGGAGCCGGAATTCAAGCTGGAGCAGGTGCGCGTGCTGTCGGTACTCGGCGGGCAAATCAATATCCAGATCCGCGGTGAATACCTTGGTGTCAGCCAACTGTTTGAGGTGTCGGCATGAGTGTCCTGGACTTGTCGGAGTTGCCGGCACCGGATCTGCTGGAGCCGCTGGACTTTGAAGCGGTGTATCAGGAATCCCTGCAAACCTTTCGCGGGTTCTTGGGCGATAACTGGAGCGCTGCCCTGGAGAGCGACCCGGTGACCAAGCTGCTGGAGGTCGGCGCCTATGAAAAGGTCGGCAACCGTGCCCGGGTCAACGACGCGGCCAAGGCCTTGCTGCTGGCTCACGCTACGGGCACGGATCTGGATCACCTGGCGGCGAACGTCAATCTGAAACGCCTGGTGATTCAGCCGGCCGACCCGCTGGCGTTCCCGCCGGTCGAGGAAGTCCGCGAGTCCCACGACGCCCTGCGCGAGCGTATCCAGATGGCCTATGAAGGGCTGACCACGGCCGGGCCGCGCAACAGCTATATCTTGCACGCTCGCAACGCCTCGGGCCTGGTGGCCGACGCCACGGCGGAAAGCCCATCACCGGCCCGCGTAACGGTCACGGTGTTGAGCTTGGAAGGGCAAGGCGAGGCCAGCCCCGAGCTGCTGGCCGAAGTGGCCGCCGCGCTCAATGACGACGATGTGCGGCCGCTGGGGGATCGGGTCACGGTGCAAAGCGCCCAGGTGCTGCCGTATCAGATCAAGGCCGTGCTGTACGGCAAGGGCGCCGGCCCGGAGACGGACGCCAGCCTGGCCGAGGCCACGCGCCGTTTGGCGGCCTGGATCAACCCGCGCAAGCGCCTGGGCCTGGAGGTGCCCCGTTCGGCCATTGACGCGCAACTGCACGTTGCCGGCGTTTCGCGGGTGGAACTGACGGGGTGGCAGGACGTGACCCCGACGAAGGCGCAGGCAGCGTTCTGCACGGGATTCACCGTCACGCTGGGGGGCTGATATGACCAGCCTGTTACCGAGCAACAGCACCGCCCTGGAACGCGCCCTTGAGGCGGCCAACCGAGAGAAAACCCGGGAGCTGCTGCGCACTCTCTACAACCCCGACACCTGCCCGGCGCACCTGTTGTTGCACCTGGCCTGGGCATGGTCGGTAGATCGCTGGGATCACCGCTGGACGGACGAAATCAAGCGCGCCGCCATCCGTTCGGCGTTCTACATCCATGCCCACAAAGGGACGATTGGCGCGATGCGGCGGGTGGTCGAGCCGCTGGGCTACCTGATCGACATTGTGGAATGGCACCAAACGGTGCCTGAGGGTGTGCCGGGCACCTTCGCGCTCAAGGTCGGGGTGCTGGATACCGGCATCAATGAAGCCATGTTCGCGGAAATGGAGCGCCTGATCGATGACGCCAAGCCCGTATCCCGGCACCTGACGCGGCTGGATATCGTCCTCGAAACCCGCCTCGACGCCCATGCCGGCTTTGCCGTGTATGACGGCGACGAGATCGATGCACACCCCTGGGTCAACCCGGATCTGGACGTGTTTATCCAGGGCCATGACGGCGTGGCCAACTACCTAATCGACGACTTGGACGTTTACCCACATGGTTGATAAAAACACCCTGTTTGGCGGCATGCTGACCACCTTGGGCGCCGCCAAGAAGACCTATTGCGATGCGGTGGGCATCCCCTGGGAACCGAGCTACATGCTGATCGGCGATGCCGGCGGCACCGATCCGGTGCCCAGCCCGGGGCAGACCAAACTGATTAATCAGGTGCACCGGGCGCCCATCAACCAACTGCGCGTTTCCCCCACCGACGCCAATGTGCTGATCGCCGAGGTGGTGTTGCCCCCGGACGTGGGCGGCTGGTGGATGCGCGAGTTGGGGCTGGAAGACAAAGACGGCGTGTTCTGTGCCGTCGCCAGTGTCGCGCCCAGCTACAAGCCGCTGATGGCCCAGGGCTCGGCGCGCAATCAGGTGGTGCGCATGCACCTCATCACCAACGGCACGGCGAATATCTCGCTCAAGATCGACCCCTCTGTGGTCTTGGCCACCCGCGAGTTCGTTGACCTGCGGATCAGGGAGGAACTGGACAAGCTCGACACCAAGCAATCGGTGCGGGTGGCGACCACCGCCCCAGTAGTACTCAGCGGCTTGCAGACCCTGGACGGTGTGGCCCTGCGGGCCGATGACCGGGTGCTGGTGAAGCAGCAAGCCGACGCCAAGGCCAACGGCTTGTACATCGCCGCAGCGGGCCTGTGGCGCCGTGTCGGCGATGCGGACGCCTCGGCCGAAGTCACCCCCAATCTGTTGGTGGCAATCGAGGAAGGCACGACCCTGGCGGACACGCTGTGGATGCTGACCAGCAACGGCCCCATCGTGCTGGGCACCACGGCCCTGGTGTTTGAGCAGATCGCTGGGGCCAACGGCGTGATGCCCGGCACGTACCGCCAGGTAACGATCGATCGGCGCGGAGGGTCGAACCCGACCACCCTGGCCGGCCAGGGCATCACGGATGCGTTCACCAAAAACGAGACGAATGCGGCGATCAAAACGGCGGTAGATGGGGTGGTGGATGGGGCACCGGCCACGCTGAACACCCTTAAGAAACTGGCGACCGCCATCGCCCTAAAGCTGGACCTGATCGGCGGCACCCTGACTGGCCCGCTGTTTTCCAACAGCAAGGTTCAGTTGGAGAATGGCACCGAGTCCGCTCCCGGGGTGGTTTGGAAAACGCCGACCTACCAAGTCCAGGCAGATGTGCGTAATTCGTGTTGGAACTTGAACCTTGGGGCGGCAGGGGACGTGTTCCTCCTGTCGTTTATAGACAAGAATGCCCGTGTATACGGGCGGGTGGTGTGGGATCAGGGTAACCAGTTGGCGCTGGGTATGACCGCAGCAACTGGCCGTGCTGCGCTTGAACTTCACGATAGTGCCAAGGAGGCGTCTCTCCTGTTGACGGGTGGCTCACTGTCTGGGCCTGTTATGACTAGCAGCCGGTTTTACTTCAAGAACGGGACTGAAACTACGCCTGTATTGTATTGGGAGACACCCACCTACCAAATCGGTGCGTATGTCACTGCGCAATCTTGGCGCCTAAACCAGGGAGGCGTAGGGGATGCGTTCCATGTTTCGTTTGTTGATAAGAGTGCAAAAGTTTACGGACGTCTTGTTTGGGATAAAGGAAATCAACTTGAACTGGGTGTAACCGCTGCGACAGCCCGAGCAGCCCTCGAGATTCATAACAGCGCCAAAGAGGCAACCCTACCCCTGACAGGTGGTGCGCTAACAGGGAATGTGACGACCAACAGTCGATTGATATTGCAGAACGGCAGTGAGGACTCACCAGAAGTCCACTGGGTGACTCCCACCCGTTCGTTCTGGGCTGATGTCGCATCGGCCGGTTGGCGCTTGTATGACGTGGGTGTTGGTACCGCGCTGTCGCTGGTGTCGGCTACGAAAGAAATGCGGGTTTACGATAAGCTCGTTTGGAACGAAGGCAATCAACTGGCCCTGGGCACCACGGCCGCCAGTGCGCGTGCGGCGCTGGAACTGCATGACAGCGCCAAGGCGGCAGCGCTTCCACTCACGGGCGGCAATGTAAGCGGCCAAGTACCGTTTCCGAAAACTTTCGAATAGCGGGTGGGTCTTACGGCTCGTTTTGGCGGCAGGATGGAAACAGCTTGTACCTGATGCTGACCGAGCCGGGCTCGCCCTTGGGCGCTTACAGTGCTGCTCGCCCCTTGGTGGTCAATTTGGTTTCTGGCCAGGCCCATATCAGTGGCAATGCGGGCTCTGCTACCAAGTTGGCGACAGCGCGAAGCATCAACGGTGTTCCGTTCGACGGTACAAGCAACA
>RCMZ01000347.1_pt1 | contig 26498 bp, 27 predicted proteins | sample 2041141 | NCBI WGS metagenome assembly RCMZ01 (sample SAMN09708263, study PRJNA481090) | Wastewater metagenome, whole genome shotgun sequencing project. | biome: sewage; isolation source: Davis station wastewater (DW) | place: Antarctica: Davis Station | collected 2010-03-01
CTCTCGATATCACGACGCGAGCCTAAGCCCATGCGCGCCATGACTTTCTGTAGTTTTTCCCCGGCGGGACTGTATTCGGACTCACTCATCTGGGCACCTCCCGGTGTGACAGTTAATTAATAGTGATGGATAAAGCGCGGCGACTAATCGCCAAAAGGGCGCGAATCATACGCTCATTAGCAGTCGCGCGCACGACTGAGCCTAGCGCAACGACAACCGGCGGCGAGATCAGCCGCCCAACGGCAGGGTCAATCGCGCATCCGTTCCAACGCCTCGGCGGCGATTGCCCGCGCCAGCGCGGCCTCTTCCTCGGCTTCGGCATCCAGCTCAGGCGCGCTGTCGACGACAACTATCTCAGCCACTGATACAGACAAAACCTCCGCCAACGCCGCTGGTTCGGGTACTTCTGGCAGCTCAAGCAAATCATCGAAGTCAGTCTTCAGGCCCTGCTCCATACCATCCAGCTCGGCCAGCAGGCTGCGGAAACTGGTTTCATCGCGCGGTTCGGCCGGCAGCGGTTCGCCGTCCGCATCCAGCTCGGCGTCAGCACGCGCCTGCAGGCCGGCGGGCACCGGCAGGTCTTCGTCGAACGCCAGCAGCGGCTCGGGCTCGGGCTCCAGCTCGCGCAAGGCGGCCAGGGTCGGCAAGTCATCCAGGCCCTTGAGGTTGAAATGATCGAGAAAGGCCTTGCTGGTCGCCAGCATCGCAGGTCGGCCCGGTACATCACGATGGCCAACCACGCGAATCCACTCGCGCTCTTGCAGGGTCTTGATGATCTGGCTGTTGACCGCCACGCCGCGGATGTCTTCGATCTCGCCGCGGGTGATCGGCTGGCGATAGGCAATCAGCGCCAGGGTTTCCAGCATGGCGCGGGAATAGCGCTGCGGACGCTCCTCCCACAACCGCCCAACCCAGGGCGCGTAACGCTCGCGCACCTGCAGGCGATAGCCGCTGGCCACCTCCTGCAGCTCAAAGGCACGGCCCTCACAGGATTTACCCAACAGCGTCAGGGCCTTTTTGAACACCGCCGGCTCCGGCCGCTCGGCTTCCTCGAACAGCTCATAGAAGCGCTCAAGCGACTGCGGTTTGCCCGAGGCGAGCATAAAGGCCTCCAGCAAGGAGGCCAGTTCACGGGGTTCGTTCAGGTTCATCGTTGCACTCTTGAGTCGCTTGCCTGCGGCTGAGTCGCCAGGTCAATTATTCAGCCCGCGCACGGACGTGAATGGGGCCAAAGATCTCGTTCTGCACCAGTTCCACCAGCTGTTCCTTGATCAGCTCCAGCACGGCCATAAAGGTCACCACCACGCCCAGGCGCCCTTCTTCGGCCAGAAACAGCGCGACAAAGGGCACGAAAGCGCCGCCTTTCAGGCGCTCCAGCACTTCACTCATGCGCTCGCGGGTCGACAGCACTTCGCGGCTGACCTGATGACTTTCGAACATGTCGGCACGCCGCAGCACTTCGGCCATGGACAACAGCAGCTCTTCCAGGCTGACATCCGGCAACAGCTTGCGCGCCTTGGCCTGCGGCGCCTCCAGACGTGGCACGGTAAGGTCGCGACCGACCCGCGGCAGTTGGTCGATGCCTTCGGCGGCGGCCTTGTAGCGCTCGTATTCCTGCAGCCGGCGGATCAGTTCGGCACGCGGGTCGTCTTCCTCTTCTTCGATGGCTGCCGAGCGCGGCAGCAACATGCGCGACTTGATCTCGGCCAGCATGGCAGCCATCACCAGGTACTCGGCGGCCAGTTCCAGGCGCACCGACTGCATCAGTTCGACATAACCCATGTACTGGCGAGTGATCTCGGCCACCGGAATGTCCAGCACATCGATGTTTTGCTTGCGGATCAGGTATAGCAACAGGTCCAGCGGCCCCTCGAAAGCTTCGAGAAACACTTCCAGGGCATCCGGCGGGATATACAAATCCAGCGGCATCTCGGTAACGGCTTGGCCGTACACCAGAGCAAACGGCAACTCCTGCTGAGCGCTGGCGGGATCAACCGCAACCGTGGCGTCGCTCATCAGGCTTGCGCCGCGAACGGTGCTGGGTCGCCACAACCGACGCGAATCACTTCTGGCTCATCGCCGGCCAGGTTGATCACCGTCGAAGCTTCCAGGCCGCCAAAGCCACCATCGATGATCAAGTCCACATGGTGCTCGAGCGCCTGGCGCATCTCGTACGGGTCACTCAACGGCTCGGCGTCACCGGGCATGATCAGGCTGACGCTCATCAACGGCTCGCCCAGCTGCTCTAGCAGCGCCATGGCGATCGGATGACTCGGCACACGCAAGCCGATGGTGCGGCGCTTGGGGTGCATCAGCATGCGCGGCACTTCGCGGGTGGCATTCAAAATAAAGGTGTACGGCCCCGGCGTATGGGCCTTAAGCAGGCGAAAGGCGCCGGTATCGACCTTGGCGAACAGGCCCAACTGCGACAGGTCGCTGCACACCAGGGTGAAGTTGTGTTTGTCGTCCAGCTGGCGCAAGCGGCGAATGCGCTCGACCGCAGACTTATCGCCGATGTGGCAACCAACGGCATAGGAGGAATCAGTGGGGTAGACCACCACACCGCCGCTTCTGATGATTTCTACCGCCTGCTTGATCAGGCGCGCCTGCGGGTTTTCCGGATGAATCTGGAAAAATTGGCTCACGTCGGTTGCCTCTTCAGCATGCAGGTGATGAATAGTCATGATCGAACCGAACCCACAGGGGCGACAGATCTTCGGGGAGCGGGCGATGCAGGCCCAGTTCAGACCACTCGCCGGGGGCATGAAAGTCACTGCCGACGCTGGCCAACAAGGCAAATTCACGGGCCAGAATGGCCAAACCGCCGACCTGTTCGGCGGGCTGCATGCCATTCACCACTTCCAGGGCCTGACCGCCGGCATGGCAATATTCCGCGATCAGGCGCCGGCGCTTGCTGCGGGTGAAGTCGTACTGCCAGGGATGCGCCAGGCTGACCCAGGCGCCAGCTTCGCGCAGGGTGCCGACGGCCTGTTCCAGGGTCGGCCAGTGCTGCTTGACGTCACCGAGTTTGCCCGAGCCCAACCACTTGCGAAACGCCTCGGCACGATCCCGAACAAAACCTGCACGCACCATAAATTCGGCAAAGTGCGGGCGGGCCGGCGCGTTGCCGCTGTCGCCGAGTTCCTGCTGCACCGCGCGGGCGCCGTCCAACGCGCCAGGCATGCCTTTGGCCGCCAGGCGCTGGCTGATTTCCTCGGCACGCAGCCAGCGGCCGTCACGCAACTCGCTGATCGACTGCACCAGGGCGGGCGCATCGGCGGCAAAGCCGTAGCCCAGCACATGAATGGTCGCCCCGCCCCAGGTGCAGGACAGCTCTACGCCATTAATAAAGTGCATATCCAAGGCTTGGGCCGCCGCGCGGGCTTCATCCAGGCCTTCAAGGGTGTCGTGATCGGTCAGGGCCAGCATCTGCACCCCGTTTTCATGGGCGCGCGCCACCACTGCCGCCGGCGCTAGGGCGCCGTCGGAAGCAGTGCTGTGGCAGTGCAGATCGACGTTCATCAGGCTACTTTCGCTATGTTTGATGTTTGTTATTATGCCGTCACATCCTCATCCTGGCTGCTGCCGTGAAACAATTCATCGATTTCATCCCGCTTCTGCTGTTTTTCATCGTTTTCAAGCTGGATCCCCGCACCGTCGAATTCGCCGGCCAGAGCATTGAACTGGGCGGTATTTTCAGCGCCACTGGCGTACTGATTGCCAGTTCGGTGGTGGTCTACGGCACCCTGTTCGCAGTGCAAAAGCGCCTGGAGAAAGGCCAATGGCTGACCCTGGCAGCCTGCCTGCTGTTCGGCGGCATGACCCTGGCCTTCCACAGCGAAACCTTCCTGAAATGGAAAGCCCCGGTGGTTAACTGGCTGTTTGCCCTGGGTTTTGCCGGCAGCCACTGGATCGGCGACAAACTGCTGATCCAGCGCATGATGGGCCATGCCATCAGCCTGCCGGCGCCGGTGTGGCGCAACCTGAACCTGGCCTGGATCGCCTTCTTCCTGATTGCCGGGAGCGCCAACCTATTCGTGGCCTTTACCTTTCAGAGCATCTGGGTCGACTTCAAGGTGTTCGGCAGCTTGGGCATGACCCTGCTGTTCCTGGTGGGCCAGGGCATCTACCTGTCGCGCCACCTGCATGACGAACAACCGGCCAATGGGCCCACCGACTCCAAGGACTGACATGCTCTACGCCATCATCGCCACCGACATCGCCAACTCCCTCGACCAGCGTCTGGCCGCACGCCCGGCTCATTTGGCCCGTCTGACCCAATTGCAGAGCGAAGGCCGTCTGGTGCTGGCCGGCCCGCACCCGGCCATTGACAGCAACGACCCAGGCGCTGCCGGCTTCAGCGGCAGCCTGATCGTGGCCGACTTCGACTCCCTCAGCGCCGCACAGAGCTGGGCCGACGCCGACCCCTACCGTGCCGCTGGCGTGTATGCCAACGTGCTGGTGAAACCGTTCAAGCAAGTCTTGCCCTGAGGCAAGGCGCTGCCCACCCCGCCAAGCACAAGAATAATAATTCAGGAAACCGGAGTTCCCATGCGCCTCAGCCAGCTTGCTCTCGTCGTCAGCTTCAGCGTGTTTGCCCAGACCAGCTTGGCCGAACAGACGCCCGCCCCGGTCATCACCAGTGTGGTCAACGCCGAGGTGCGCGCCATGAATGCCCAGCTCGATCAGCTGGAGCAGCGCCTGGCTGAGAGCGAGCGCCTGCGAGGTGAACTCAGCGCGCAACTGGAAGGCAGTCAGGCCGAGCAGGAAAATGCCCAGCTGACCCGCCTGCGCCAGGACAACCAGCGCCTCAAGCTGCAACTAAAAGCGGCCCAAGCGCAGCAACCCGAACGCTTCCTCGGCGAACAGCAGCAATGGTTTGCCGTCGGCGGCGCGGTGGCCATCCTCGGTTTTATTCTCGGCATGCTCGCCCGCGGCAAACGCCGCTCTCGGCGCGAATGGGCCAACTGAGCACCCTATGAGCGAACTGCTGCTGATCGATGACGACACCGAACTGTGCGACCTGCTCAGCCGCTGGCTGAGCCAGGAAGGTTTTCAGGTCAGTGCCTGCCACGATGCCCACAGCGCCCGCGCCCTGCTCGCGCAGAGCAGCCCGGACGCAGTGATCCTCGACGTCATGCTGCCCGACGGCAGTGGTCTGGACCTGCTCAAGCACCTGCGCCGCGAGCACCCGGAGCTGCCGGTACTGATGCTCTCCGCCCGTGGCGAGCCGCTGGACCGCATCCTCGGCCTGGAGCTGGGCGCCGATGACTACCTGGCCAAACCCTGCGATCCGCGCGAACTCACCGCACGCCTGCGCGCCGTGCTGCGCCGCAGCCTGCCGCCGGCCACGGTCAGCCAGCTGCAACTCGGCGACCTCAGCTACAGCCAGGCCCGCGGCGTGGTCAGCATCGGCGAGCAGGAAATCAGCCTGACCCTGTCGGAAAGCCGCATCCTCGAAGCCCTGCTGCAGCAGCCCGGCGAACCGGTAGACAAACAAGCCCTGGCGCAACTGGCCCTAGGCCGCAAGCTGACCCTCTATGACCGCAGCCTGGACATGCACGTCAGCAACCTGCGCAAGAAGCTCGGCCCCCATGACGACGGCCGCCCACGCATCGTCGCCCTGCGCAGCCGCGGCTATTACTACAGCCTTTGAGTCACGGCCTTAACCGCCGTCTTTACCCAGCCTTTACGCTTGCCTGACCGCCCCTGACCTTGCGCTCCTTAAACTGGCCACATCCGGTAACCCGCCGGGATCGAGACGAGGACACGACCATGCGCAAGACCCTGATCGCTCTGTTATTCGCTGCCACCCTGCCAGCCGTTGCCCTGGCCATGCCCGAAGACGGCAAGCGGCATGGCGGTGAGCACGGCGCACAAATGCTCAAAGAACTGGACCTGAGCAAGGAACAGCGCCAAAGCATCGGCAAGCTGATGCGTGAGCAGATGGACAGCCGCCGCACCATCACCCAACGCTACATGGACAAACTGCCGGCGACCGAACAGAAAGCCATGCAGGACGAACTGAAAGCGGCCAAAACCAAGAACGAGCAAGCCATCCGCGCCCTGCTCAAGCCGGAACAGCAAAAAGGCTACGACGCCGCCCTACAGAAAATGGCCGAGCGCCACGCCGAAATGGCCGAATTCCAAACCTGGAAAGCCCAGCGCGCGGTAAAAGCCGAGTAAACACTCAGGGCCGCGGCTGTTAGGTCGCAAGCCCGAACCCACAAACCACCCGCCGCCCCTATGGGCCGGCGGGTTTTGGCCATTGAGGAGTCCCCGTGCGGTCATTGTTCTGGCGCATCTTTGCCAGCTTCTGGTTGGTCTTCGCCGTACTGGTGGGTTTAACCCTGCTGTTGGGCAAGGCCCTCAACCAGGACACCTGGGTACTCAACCACCACCCGGCTATCGACGGCCTCGCCGAGCGCTGGACTCAGCTCTATGAAAACCGCGGCGAACAAGTCGCCCAGGCCTACCTGGAAAAACGCAAAAAGCGCTTCCACGTCGATGTACAGGTGCTCGACGACGAAGGCGAGCCGCTGGTCAAAGGCACCTTTCCGCGCCGAGCCGCGGCCTTCGAAGCCCGTCAGCACAATGAACAGCGCCTGCCGTGGCGGCGCCTGACCGGCGAATACACCAGCCCCGAGAGCGGTACCAGCTACCTGCTGATTTATCGCATCCCCTACCCGGAACTCGCCGCCTGGCACCGCGACAGCCTGCTCTGGCCGCTCAGCGCGCTGATTATCAGCCTGCTGGTGATCAGCCTGTTCAGCCTGCTGCTGACCCTGTCATTTACCCGCCCGTTGCAACGTTTACGCAGTGCCGTGCACGACCTCGGCCAAACGACGTACCAACAAACCAGCCTGGCGCAGCTGGCCACCCGCCGCGACGAGTTCGGCGTACTGGCCAACGACTTCAACCGCATGGGCGCGCGCCTGCAGAGCCTGATCAGCAGCCAGCGCCAATTACTGCGCGATGTGTCCCACGAGCTGCGCTCGCCGCTGGCGCGCCTGCGCATCGCCCTGGCCCTAGCGGAACGTGCCGATCACGCCGAACGCGAGCAGCTGTGGCCACGCCTGGACCTGGAGTGCGATCGCCTGGAAGCGCTGATCAGCGAAATCCTGGCGTTGGCGCGCATGGATGCCGATCCGGGGCCCGCCCAACCGATTGATCTGCCCGGGCTGCTGGGCAAACTGCAGGAGGACGCCCGCTTAAGTGATCCCGAGCAGCAGATTCGTATTCAGCTGGAGCCTGACCTGTACTGCCTGGGCTGGGCGTCGATGCTCGAACGGGCGCTGGACAACCTCCTGCGCAACGCCCTGCGGTTCAACCCGCCGGCGCAGCCGATTGAGATCAGCGCCCGCCGCCAAGGCCCATGGTTGCACCTGTGCGTGCGCGATCACGGCCCCGGCGTCAGCGCCGAGCAACTGCCTAAACTGGGCGAGGCTTTCTACCGTGTCCCTGGCCAGGACAGCAGCGGCCACGGCCTCGGTCTGACCATCGCGCGCCGCGCCGCCGAGCGCCATGGCGGCAGGCTGGAGCTGAGCAACGCCAGCGACGGCGGTTTTATCGCCTGCCTGCAACTACCGTTGGCCGAGGCGCATTAAACCGCGGGCCAGGCGCTGACGAAGTCCTGAGGATCAAGCAGCACCGGGGTACGCAACTCGCCCGCCGGCGTACCCAGGTAGATAAAGGCAATGACCTGCTCATCCGCAGCCAGCCCCAGCCCGGCCGCGACCGCACGGGAATGGGACAGCTCGCCGGTGCGCCAGACGGCGCCGAGGCCCTGGGCATGGGCAGCCAGCAACAGACCATGGGCGGCGCAACCGGCAGCCAGAATTTGCTCCTGTTGCGGCACCTTGGCATGGGCCTGCAGGCGCGCGATCACCGCCACCAGCAACGGCGCGCGCAGCGGCATGGCACGGGCCTTGGCCAGCGCTTCGGCTTTGGCGTCAGGCTGTTCGGCCAACAGCGTGGCGGCGAACAACTCACCCAACGCAGTTAACCCAGCGCCTTCGATGGTGAGAAAGCGCCAGGGCCGCAACTGGCCGTGATCCGGGGCGCGCAAGGCTGCACGGAACAGTAGCTCGCGCTGGGCGGCATCCGGCGCGGGCTCAGTCAGACGCGGTACAGAAACACGGTTAAGCAGAGCGTCAAGCGCCTCCATCGGCCACCTCCAAATCAAAGAGTTGGCATTCTAGCCGATCACGCCGCAGCCCTTGCGGGCAAATCCAGCCAACAGCCCAACCGGTCGCGGCAAAGCTCTGATTTACAGGGCCCGCCGCACGAGTAGAATGGCGCCCCCGTTCCCTGCGAGCCCAAGCCGACGTCATGGCCCTTTCGACCCTGCGCATCATCGGTTTCATTCTTGGCATCTTTCTCATCACCCTGGCCGTCAGCATGACGATCCCGATGCTGACCCTGATGCTGTTCGAGCGCCATGACGACCTCAACGCCTTCCTCTGGTCCAGCCTGATCTGCCTGGTCGCCGGGGTCTTGATGATGCTGCCCGGGCGGCCCAAGGACGCCCACCTGCGCCCTCGCGACATGTATTTTCTGACCACCGCCAGTTGGGTGGTGGTGTGCTGCTTCGCCGCCTTGCCGATGGTGATCATCCAGCACATCAGCTACACAGACTCGTTCTTCGAGACCATGTCCGGCATCACCACCACCGGCTCCACCGTGCTCACTGGCCTCGACCACGCCTCGCCGGGTCTGCTGATCTGGCGCTCGATGCTGCACTGGCTGGGCGGCATCGGCTTTATCGGCATGGCGGTGGCGATTCTGCCGCTGCTGCGCGTCGGTGGCATGCGCCTGTTCCAGACCGAATCCTCGGACTGGGGCGAGAAGGTCATGCCGCGCTCGCACATGGCCGCCAAGTACATTCTCGGTATCTACAGCCTACTGACCCTGCTGGGCTTTGGCGCCTTCTGGCTCGCCGGCATGACCCCGTTCGACGCGATCAACCACTCGATGTCGATGATCTCCACCGGCGGTTTCTCCACGTCCGACAACTCCATGGCCAACTGGCGCCAGCCGGCGGTGCACTGGGTCGCCATCCTGTTCATGATGCTCGGCAGCCTGCCATTCACCTTGTACGTCGCCACAATGCGCGGCAACCGCAAGGCCCTGTTCAAGGACCATCAGGTGCGCGGCTTCGTCGGCTTCCTGGTGTTGACCTGGCTGGTGTTCGGCACCTGGCTGTGGGCCAACTCCGAACACAGCTGGATGGATGCCTTCCGCATCGTGGCCCTCAACGTCACGTCGGTGGTCACCACTACGGGCGTAGCCCTGGGTGACTACACCTTGTGGGGCAGTTTCTCGGTGCTGCTGTTCTTCTACCTGACCTTTGTCGGCGGCTGCTCCGGCTCCACCGCCGGCGGCCTGAAGATCTTCCGTTTCCAGGTGGCTTATGTGCTGCTCAAGGCCAACTTGCAGCAGTTGATCCACCCGCGCGCGGTGATCAAGCAGCAATACAACGGCCACAACCTCGACGAAGACATCGTTCGCTCGCTGATCACCTTCTCGTTCTTCTTTACCATCACTATCGGCCTGATTGCCCTGGGTCTGGCCTTGATCGGTCTCGACTGGGTCACTGCCCTGACCGGCGCCGCCACCGCCGTGTGTAACGTCGGCCCAGGGCTGGGTCCAATCATTGGCCCGGTCGGCAACTTCTCCACCCTGCCGGATGCCGCCAAATGGCTGCTGACCATCGGCATGCTGTTGGGCCGTCTGGAAATCCTTACCGTGCTGGTGCTGCTGACCAAGGCGTTCTGGAAACACTGACCGGCGTTACAGCCGGGCGCGGTACTCGCCCGGCGTGCTGGCAAACCAGCGGCGGAAGGCGCGGAAGAAATTGCTCGGGTCGGCAAAGCCGAGCAGATAAGCGATTTCCAACAGGGTCAGGTTGGGCTGGGCCAGGTACTGCACCACCAGCTCACGGCGGGTGTCGTCGAGCAACTGCTGAAAGCTCGTGCCCTCTTCCTGCAGGCGCCGCTGCAAGGTGCGCTGCGACAGGCATAACGCCTGGGCCACGGCATCGCGCTTGGGCTCGCCCTGGGGCAACAGGCGGCACACCACCTGACGAGTTTGATGGGTCACCCGACTCTCGGAAAACCGTGCCAGGTATTCACCGGCAAAGCGGTCATGCAGCTGGGCCAGGGCTGCATTGGCTGTGGGCAACGGCGTCTGCAGATCACTGCGGGCAAAGATCAGTGCGTAGTGCTCGCAGTTGAATTTCAGCGGTGCCTGGAAAGCCTGCTGGTAAGGCTCAAGATCACTGGGCGGCTCACCCTGAAAACAGATCTGCAAAGGTGTAATCGGTTTGCCGCTGATCCACCGGCAAAACGCCAGGGTGCAGGCCAGGGACGCCTCGGCGCTCTGCCGCGCCGGCGCCAGGTGATCGCCATGAATGCTCAAGATCAAGCCATAGCCCTGCCCCAACGGGCGAAAACTCAAGTCGGCCCCCTCGGCAATGATGCGCTGGTAGCGCACTAGGCGGGCAAAGCCTTCCTGCAGCGTATGGCTGGACATCAGGGCATAGCCGACCACATTAAAGGAGCCGGGGCGCACCACCTTGGCCATGTTCAGGCCGATGGCCGGATTACCCGACACCGCCACGGCTCGTTGCCACAGGCGGGTCATGCTGTCCTGGGCAAAGCGTGCATCCGGGTCATCGAGGGCGGCGTAGTCCAGTCCCAGGTCGAGAAACAGGCTACGGCAATCGACACCACCCATTTCCAGGGCCTGAACAATGCCCAGGGCCCAGCTCGACGACGTAGTACGTTGGCTCATAACACTATTCTTATTCTGGAGGGCTAACGGACAGCCAGACAGGGCGCTGGCGGCCCAAGGATACTAAACTGGCACTCAATGTCACTGGCCCACGAAGACACTCCACTTACACTGCAGGCACCGCCAACCCCCGAGGTATGCCATGTCCAGCCAAACCCACGAACGCTTCAACAGCTTTGCCGAGTTCTACCCCTTCTACCTGCAGGAGCACAGCAACGACACCTGCCGGCGTCTGCATTACGTTGGTAGCCTGCTGGTGCTGAGCATCCTCGGCTATGCCATCGCCACCCAGCAATGGGCCTTGCTCTGGCTGCTGCCCGTGGCCGGTTATGGCTTTGCCTGGGTCGGCCACTTCGTGTTTGAAAAGAACCGCCCGGCCACCTTCCAATACCCGCTGTACAGCTTTCTCGGCGACTGGGTGATGCTCAAGGACGCCTTTACCGGCCGCATTCGTTTCTAAAACGCGCCCCAGCGCACTTCCCCGCTGAACCGCCCGCGCACGCCGTTGGGCGGTGCTGCTTGGCGGCTGACGCACGGCTTGGTTATGATCCCCGGCCAGGTTACTTCAGGCCCAGGTTTGCAGACCGCCCAGACGCCCACTAGAGGCGTCAGTCATCAGCAGGGATCGTTTAATTCGTATGAAAGCTGTCAGCCCCGCTCGCCCGAACAATTTGCCGACTCCTCCCCTGCGTGAATACTACTCGCGCGTGCTTGCCTACATCGCCGTGGCCGCCAGCGTGGCAGCGGGCAACTATGCTCACTACTTCGGCAATGAACTGCTGTGGATCGTGCCCTACGCCCTGCTTTACCCGCACCTGGCTCACCACCTGAGTGCCCGCTTCAAATACGACCACCCGCAGCAGAGCTACCTGGTGCTGCTGTTTCTCGACGCCTTGCATGCCGGGGCCGCCACTGCCCTGCTGGGTTTCTCGGTAGTGCCTTGCCTGATGCTGATGCTGACCCTGGCATTCAGCGCCCTGATCAATGGCGGCCTGCGCCAGTTGGGCCTGGCCCTGCTGGTGGCGGCCAGCGGCACGATCTTCACCGCGGCGCTGATCAACCTGCAGTTCAAGGCCAATACCCCGGCCCTGGTGGCCGTGGTCAGCGTGCTGTTTACCACCTTGTATATCTGCATCACCGCCTACTTCGTCCACCAGCAAGGGCTGAACCTTGCGGTAGCCCGCGGCGAGATCAAGCGCGAGCAGGAAAAGGCCGCCCGCCTGGCGCGCAACCTGGCCAAGTACCTGTCACCGCAAGTCTGGGAAATGATCTTCAGCGGCAAGAAACACGTCCGCCTGGAAACCCAGCGCAAGAAGCTCACGGTGTTCTTCTCCGACATCAAGGGCTTTACCGAACTGGCCGAAGAGCTGGAAGCTGAAGCCCTCACCGACCTGCTCAACACCTACCTCAACGAGATGTCGAAGATCGCCCTGAAGTACGGCGGCACCATCGACAAATTCGTCGGCGACTGCGTGATGGTGTTCTTCGGTGATCCGGCCAGCCAGGGCGCGAAAAAAGACGCCGTGGCTGCCGTGTCCATGGCCATCGCCATGCGCAAGCATATGAAGGTGCTGCGTCAGCAGTGGCGCGCCCAGGGCATCACCAAGCCGTTGGAAATTCGCATGGGCCTGAACACCGGCTACTGCACGGTGGGTAACTTCGGCGCCGACACCCGTATGGACTACACCATCATCGGCCGTGAAGTGAACCTCGCCAGCCGCCTGGAAAGCGCGGCCGAATCCGGCGAAATCCTCATTTCCCACGAGGCCTACTCGCTGGTCAAGGACGTGATCATGTGCCGCGACAAAGGCCAGATCACGGTCAAGGGCTTTACCCGCCCCGTGCAGATCTACCAGGTGGTGGATTTTCGCCGCGACCTCGGCGCCAGCTCCAGCTACCTGGAACACGAGCTGCCGGGCTTTTCCATGTACTTGGACACCAACGGCATCCAGAACTACGACAAGGAAAAGGTCATCCAGGCGCTCAACCTGGCGGCTGAGAAGCTGCGCGACAAGGTAATCCTCTAGACCCGCAACTTCAGGCTGAAGGCACCAGCCCTAGCTGACAGGGCTGGCCATCCAGTAGCACCTGCCGGGCCAGAAACTCCAGCGCCGAGGCGCGCCAGGACTGCTGCGCCGCCAGCGCCGCGCAGGCCTCTCGCGACAGACTCATGGCCGCCAGGCAGGCCTCGCGCAAATCCTCGTTCATCACGCCACTGACGTCTGCGGTCAGCACGTCCAGTGGCCCGGCCACCGGAAATGCCGCCACTGGCGTACCGCAGGCCAGGGCCTCAAGCATCACCAGGCCATAGGTGTCGGTGCGCGACGGAAACACCAGCACGCTGGCCGCGCCATAGGCCCCAGCCAACGCCGCGCCCTGGCGATAGCCGAGAAACTCCACCTGCGGGTAGCGCGCTTGCAATTCAGCGCGCTGCGGGCCGTCGCCGACCACCCGTTTGCTCCCCGGCAGGTCGAGATCGAGAAAGGCGCCGATATTCTTCTCCGGCGCCACCCGGCCGACATACAGAAACACCGGTGGCGACGACTCCGTGCGCTCCAGCGGCGGCTGAAACAGCCGGGTATTCACGCCCTTGCGCCACAGCTGCAGATTGCTCAGCCGCCACTGGGCAAACTCCGCCGCCATCCGCTCCGTGCTGACCAGCACCGCCTGACTCGGGCGATGAAACGCGCGCAACCAGGCATAGCCCCAGGACAGCGGCAGCCACGGCCAGCGCGTGGTCACATACTGGGGAAAGTGGGTATGGATGGCCGAGGTAAAGGCCAACCCACGCCGATCCAGCCAACAGCGCGCCGCCCACCCCAGCGGCCCTTCGGTCGCCAGATGGACCATGTCCGGGGCAAACCCGCGAATGGCCGGGCCGACCCGCCAGAGATCCCAGGCCAGGGCGATTTCCGGGTAACTGGGGCACGGCAGATGACGAAAATCCTGCGGCGTCAGCAGCTTGACCTGATGGCCCAACCCCTGCAGCTCCGCCACCAAAGCCTGCAAACAGGTGACGACGCCATTGACCTGGGGCAGCCAGGCGTCGCTGACAATCAACACCCTCATAGGACAGGCTCGGCGCTGGTAAGGGCCTCAGCAGCCAAGCTAGCCTGGCGCGCCTGATCTTCCGCCAGCCGATACAGCTCGATACGGCCATCCCAGTGTTCGATCAAGGCCGTGCACGACTCGACCCAGTCGCCGCAATTAAGGTACTCGACCTCGCCCATCTGGCGGATTTCGGCATGGTGGATATGGCCGCAGACCACGCCATTGAAGCCACGCTTGGCGCATTCATGGACGATGGCTTCTTCGAAGTCGCTGATAAAGTTCACCGCCGACTTGACCTTGTGCTTGAGGTAGGCCGACAGCGACCAGTAGCCATAGCCGTAACGCCCACGCCAGTGGTTGAGCCAGCGGTTGAGGGTCAGGGTGACCTCGTAGGCACTGTCGCCAAGGAACGCCAGCCAGCGGTGATAGCGGGTAATCACATCGAACTGATCGCCGTGCACCACCAGCAGGCGCCGGCCATCGGCAGTGACATGCTCGGCCTCATCGACCAGCTGGATATTGCCCAGCAGCAACGATGAATAACGGCGCAGGAATTCGTCATGGTTGCCGGTGACGTAGATCACCTCGGTGCCGCGCTTGCTCATGGTCAACAGGCGGCGCAGCACGTTGGTGTGGGCCTGGGGCCAGTAGATGCCGCTGCGCAGCTTCCAGCCGTCGATGATGTCGCCCACCAGATAGACCTTGTCGGCGTGATAGCGCTTGAGGAACGCCGCCAGGTGTTCCGCCTGACAGTCGCGGGTGCCTAGGTGGACGTCCGACACCCAGAGGGTGCGCACGCGTTGCTTGCGGGTCGGTCTGGCGAGCTGGGCACTGGTCATCGGCGGCTTCCGGCTTGGATTTCCCCGAGCCTGAGTCACGGCAATGAAAGCGCCATGACAATTGGGCGGCAGTTCAATGACAGCCGCCCAATTGTCATGGCGGTGTAGACTGCCAGCTCGTTTCAGGAGCCTGTCATGCACCCGGTCCTCTCCCTGCGCCAGTACCGCCACGAACAGATCGCCCACAGCCACGCACACGCCCAGCTGGTGTTCGGCCTGTCCGGCTGCCTGGATTTCGAGGTGGCAGGCCAGGGCTGCCAGGTGCTCAGCCACAGCCTCGCCGTGGTGCCGCCCAGCGCCCATCACGCCTGCGCCAGCCCGGCGGGCAGCCACTGCCTGGTCCTCGATGTACCCGCCGGCGGCTGGTTGCAGCAGCGCCTGGGCGTGCATGCCGATGCCGGCCGGCGCCTGCTCGAACGCCCCGGCCGGGTGCTGCTCAATCCGGCGCAGAGCCAACTGGTCAACTGGCTGGCGGCCAGCCCGATCAATGACGAGGTGATCGCCCAACAAGGCGCCGCCCTGCTCCTGGCCAGCCTCAGCAGCAGCCAGCCCGCGCCCCAACCTGGCCTGTCCATGGCCTTGATCGACGCCCATATCGCCCGCCATTGCGCTCATCCGCTGCAGGTAGCCGACCTGGCGCGCCTGTGCGGTTTGTCGACGGCACGCTTCCATGCGCGCTTTCTCGCCGAAACCGGGCAGACGCCCATGGACCATGTGCGCAGCCGCCGCCTGCAACTGGGCCGCGAGCTGCTGTTGACCAGCAATCTGGCGGTGGGTGATGTCGCTGCGCGGGTCGGCTATGCCTCGCAGAGCGCCTTCACCGCCGCCCTGTCGCGCCAACTGGGCAGCACGCCGCGTCAGCTGCGCCGCGAGTCTCGCGACAAACCCCAGGAGTAGCGCGACAGACTGGGCATGCAGGCGTCGCCTAGACTCTGCGACCACTCAGGAGGCGCCCATGCACAGCATCCAATGGCAATATTTCCAGCCTATGTCGCTGCACAGCACAGGCAAGGTGCGCCTGGCATGAACCGGCGCAAGGCTCTGCTGGCGTTGCACCTGGGCGCATTGTTCTTCGGCCTCTCCGGGATCTTCGGCAAGCTGGCTCTGGCCGCTCCGATCGTCATCGTGTTTGGCCGCGCCCTGTTCGCCGTTGCCGCCCTCGCCCTGTTCACCCAGCGCGGCGCGGCTCAGGTGCGTCCCAACTGGCAGCGCTGCCTGGCGCTGGCCGGCGCTGGCCTGCTGCTCGGCGGACACTGGTGGAGTTTCTTTATCGCGATAAAGGTCGCGGGCGTGGCGGTGGCCACGCTTGGCTTCGCCAGCTTCCCGGCCTTTACCGTGCTGCTCGAAGGCTTGCTGTTCAAAGAGCGCGTCAGCCGTGGCGAGTGGGCCGTGGTTGGCCTGGTCTGCCTGGGCCTGGTGTTGGTCACCCCGCATTTTGACTTCGGCAGCGAGGCCACCCTCGGCCTCGCCTGGGCGGTGCTCTCCGGCCTGCTGTTCGCCTTGGTGTCGGTGAGCAACCGCGCCACTACCCGCGGCCTGCACCCAGCCCAGGCGGCCCTCTGGCAGAACATCAGCATCCTGCTCTGCAGCCTGCCCCTGGCCTGGAGCCTGCTGCCGACGGTGCGCACCCTCGACTGGTTGTGGATCGCCCTGCTCGGCCTGCTCTGCACGGCCCTGGCGCACAGCCTGTTCGTCGCCAGCCTGCGCGTACTCAACGCCCGCAGCGCCTCGGTGGTGTTTGCCCTGGAGCCGGTCTACGGCATCGTCTTCGCCTGGTGGTTGTTTCACGAGCAACCGAGCCTGCGCATGCTTGGTGGCGGCGCGCTGATCGTGCTGGCCACGGTGCTCTCGGCGAGGCTGAGCAAACACAGCCCGAGTGTCGACGACCTTAGCTAAAAGGTCGCCCCGTCTCAGCGATCGTTATGACCGAGGTCGCGCTGCGGATCGATCAGGTCGCGAATCCGCTGCTTGAGCACCTTGGCCTCGGGAAAGCCGCCATCGGCCTTACGTTCCCACACCTGCACACCGTCACAGGTAATGCGAAAGGTGCCGCCCGTGGCCGGCTCCAGGCTGACCCGCGCCAGATCATCACTGAAGCTGCTGAGCAGCTCCTGGGCCAGCCAGGCGGCCCGCAACAACCACTGACACTGGGTGCAGTAACTGATCACCACTTCGGCTTTGGACGTGTTCATCTGCATGCTCTCGACTAAGGGCCGCTGATAGTAGCGAGCCTGGCGCCGCAACGGCAGACCAGCAGGCAGCTAAAACAAAACGCCGCAGCACGATGGCTGCGGCGTTGCGCTAACACTCCGTGGTTCAGGCAATGCGTGCGAGCAGTGCCCGAGCCTCGAGCTTCTGCTCGTCGTCACCCTCGATAATCACCTCGTTGAGGATGTCGCAGGCACTGGCCAGATTGCCCTGTTCGATATAGGCCAGCGCCTTGTTCAGCTTGACCAGATTCTGCCGGTTGCTGGCCAGGTGCTGCAGATCGTTCAACTCCGTTGCCTGGCTACGCTTCAGCGGCTCACGGGCAAAGGCATCGGTAAAGGCGTCGTCGAGAATCAGCTCGTCTTTCGCCCCCGCCACGGGCCAATCGGCAAAGGCGCTGTCGGCGTGCTGCTCGGCCGACAGTTCGCTGACCTCCGGCAACTGGCGCAAGTCCGAGCGGAACGCTGGATCATTGGCCACCACCGCCAAGTCAGGAGAACGGCTACGGGTGGAAGCTGCCGTCTTGAATGGGCTGAGCAGGTCCCAGTCGGTGTCCAGCGACAGGTCATCCAGGTTCAACTGGAACTCATCCAGCGCAGCCGGTGTACTGGCCTCCAGCGCTGGCACGTCATCCAGCAGCAGAACAGCCTCTTCCAGCGGCTCCGGAGCCTGGGCATGGGGCGCCACCAGCAGGCGGCTGGCATAACGGGCGCGCAAATGATCCAGTTGCTCCAGCTCGACGCCCTGCTCACGCAGCGCCGCCTCTTCCTGATTGAAGCCTGCGCCGTCGCCCAACTCACCCAGCACGCTGAGCAAACGCAAGCGCAAGTCACTGCGCTGCGGTTCAAGCTCAATGGCCTGGCGCAGCACCATCAGTGCCTCGCCAAAGCGACCGTAGGCGATGTAGATATTGGCTCCATCCAGGGCATCCGCTTCGGCGGCCGCCGGACGCGGCGCCACCGGGGCTGCGATTACAGGCGCAGTGACGGCAACGGCAACAGGCGCCGGCACAACCGGCGGCACTTCACGCAGCGGTGCCGCAACAGTGACCGCAGCGGTCGCGGGATGACGCCGACGCCACCACAACGCCAGCCCCCCGAGTACGCCTAGCAGCACGCTGAGGCCACCGGCCGGCCAATGCCAGCCCATGGGCGCCTCTTCTAGCGGAAGATCCGTAGCGGCCGGTGCACTCACAACAGGCGCAGCGACGACTGCTGGAGCGCTCACGGCGGCAGGGGCGACGGTTTGAGCGGCGCTGGCCAGATCGGCACGCAGCAATTCCAGCTGTTGATCCTTGGCTTGCATCTGCTCCTGCAGCGCCTGCAACTGGGCCTGCAAGGCCAGCATCGACGCCTGCAACTGGCGATTTTCTTCCGCCCGCTGGGCCAGCTCCTGATCCACCCGCTGTTGAACTTCGGCGCTGGCCGGTGCCGCGACTTGGGCAACCTCGGGCGCACTCGCCGGCGCTGCCGATGGCGCGTCGGCCACAACGGCAGGCGCCGCAGTCACGCTATCCGCAGTCGCAGTCGCAGTCGCAATCACTGCAGCATCCGGCAACAGCAGGTTGGCGCCCAGCGACAGGCGATTCTTGTCGCCGGCCACGAACGCCTGTGGATTCAAGCCATACAGCCCGTCCATCAACGCCGACTGCGACAGGCTACTGCCCGCATCACGCAGGCGCCGGGCAATCAGCCACAGGCTGTCGCCACGCTGCACCTGATAACGCCGCCCCAGGGTTGCTGGCGGCAAGTCCGCCACCGCGACGGGGGCCGGACGCGCAGCGCTGGCACGCGGCTGTTCGGCAACCGGGGCAGCTGCCACGGCGCTGTAGGCTGAGGAACTGGGCGGGTCGAGCAACACCGTATATTCGCGCAGCAACTGGCCATTGGGCCGTGCCACTTCGATAACAAAATTCAGGTACGGCTCCTGCACCGGCTTGCTGGAAACCACCCGGATGATATGGCGATTGCCACGCAGCAACGGGGTAAAGCGCAGGTCGTTGAGGAAGAACAGTCGGTCCACCCCGGAACGGGCGAAATCGGCCTCTGAGGCCAGCCGCACGCGGATATCTCCGCTGTCCAAATCGCCCATTTGCAGCAGTTCGATATCGGCTTCCAGGGGCTGATTGAGGGCGGAATGCAGAGTAATCCCGCCCAGCCCCAGTGCTGGCACCAGCCCAGAATACAGGGCCGAGCCTGACGCCAGCGTCAGCAGCAGCTTGCGTACATGCGCCATATAACCTCCAACCGAATGGCCCACCGCCACGTCATACAGACGCCCTCGCCAGCGCATCCCTGTGGCGATGAAAGGGGGTGAGACAGTCATGTGCAATGTCGGGGGATCTACGGTCCGTGTGCGACCCGGCTACCTGATCAGCATGGTTCACTCGCCCGCCAGTGACCGGCGTGGTGACCAAATGCCATCAGGCATACCTGCAGCATAGGCGAACAGGCTCACAAATAGCCATATTTGCGCGAAGTCGATCACAAAAAACACCGTCACCAAGACCGGCCACCGACAATAAACCAGCGCTTCGCTCGTTCAGTGTTTCTCCAGGTTGGCCAGGATGCGCTCCTGCACCCGCTGGCAATGCTGCAGGTCGACCGGATCGATACCGGCGAACAGCTCTTGGCGCAATTGGGTGGAGATGGCCTCGATCTGCTCGATCAACGGCTGGGCTTTGGCACTCAGGGTGATCTGCTTGGCCCGCCGGTCTTCGGCTACTGCCTGGCGACTGACCAGGCCCTGCGCCTCCAGGCCATCGAGCAGGCGCGCCAAGGTCGGGCCCTCGACCCCGACGCTCTGGGCCAGCTCACGCTGGGTCGGCGGCGTATCGAAACGGGCCAGATGCAGCAGAACCAGCCAGCGCGCCTGGGACAGGCCAAGCCCTACCAGGCGGCGATCCAATTCGGCGCGCCAGGCCCGGGACAATTGCGCCAACTGCATGGCAAAGCGATGTTGCTGGAACTGCGGCATAGAAGGCTCGTGCGGCTGCTTGTACTAATTATTAGTCAGCTAAGCATGACCTGCGCCTGGAGAACAAGCATCACCGCCCGCTTACCACTTCACATATTGATCTTCGACAAAGCCCCAGAGGTTTTCGATCGGCACCGCGGCACGGCCAATCGGACGCAGCACACCTGTGAAGCGCCCGAAAATCTGTTTGAAGTTACTGGCGATGAGGCCCAGATTGGTGCGCTCTTCATGCAGGCCGTGGGCCTCGAAACGCAACTCCACCTGACCGTCGAAGGAGTGGATACGCCAGGGCAGCAGCGGTTGCTGGCGATCGAACTCGAAACGCACGGTATCGACCTTGAGCAACTCGCCATCCAGCCAGAAGCAGTTCTCGGTGAAGCTGGTTTCATTGACCCCGCAGGACAGGTTCAGCCCGACCCGCTGCGCCCCTGCCTGACCGGACAGGCACGCCCAGTTCCAGAAAGTCTCCGGGCGCATATAACCGGCGGACCAATCGTGGTGGGCAAAGGCATTGATCGCCTGCAGGTCGAAATCACCGAGCGCACTGTGCACCGTACCGCTGCAGCGCACCCCGGCCACCTTCTGCGCGTAGACCCAGCCATTGGCGGCCGTTGGTGTACACAGGCACATGGGCTGGAACGCCGGTTCGGCCTCGGAAAAACGCGCCTCGATACGCGTACCGTCGTCCAACTCCACCAGCAGGCTTTTTTCCAGCGGCTCTGGATGATTTTCCAGGCGCAGGCGGTTGCCGCCCCAGCGCAGTTCGCAAACGCCGTCATTCGGCTGCTGGGAAAACTGGCTACCAAAGCCCAGGGGCAACTTGAACTGGCGTTCAATCATACGCCCGGAGGATGGATGGAACAGATAGACAAAGCCGACTCCGGACAGGCTCAGATTGGCCAAGGCGCAACCGCCGATCAGCTCTTCGCTGATCAACCCGAAATACTGGAACTGGTGAAACCGCCGCCATTTCGCCAGGCGGCCCAGGGGGCGACCCATGGGCGAGCGGAAGTCAAAATCACGGTAATTGACCTGTGCCGGCGCAGCGGCAAACTGGCCGTAATGGGGTTGGCCGTCGGCCTTGATCAGCTGGTCCATGCGTCGCCGCTCACAATGACTAAGCCGGCGATGCTAGCACCGCGCGACGGCTGTGCCAGTCACCCATCACGCCAACCCCAGGGACCAAATCAGCCAGCGATCAGGCCGAGGTGCAGGCCAGTGCCACCTGGTTACGCCCGGCGCCCTTGGCCACGTACAGCGCCCGATCGGCACGCTCGTAAAGCTGGGTCAGCGCCCCACCCGGCTGCGGCTGCAGACAGGCCACGCCCACAGACAGGGTGACCACCGCCGCGGTCGTCGAGGCCTCGTGGGCAATCTGCAACTGTTCGAGGGCCGCGCACAGGCTCTCGGCGCGCTGCTGCGCTTCATCGAGGCTGATGTCATAGAGCAGCACGGCAAATTCTTCGCCGCCCAGACGCACGGCCATATCCAGCGGCCGCCGACCAGCCTGAGCCAGCAACTGCCCGACCCGCTGTAACACATAATCGCCCGCCTGGTGGCCGTAGTGATCGTTGTAGGCCTTGAAGTGATCAATGTCGCAGATCAACAGCGCCAGACTCACCTCATCGCGTTGCGCCAGGCGCCACAGGCGCTCCAGCTGGCGATTGAAACTGCGCCGGTTGTGCAAACTGGTCAGGCTGTCGTGGTCAGCCAACACCCGCATCAGGCGGCTAATCAGAAAATGCTCGCGGGATTTGTACTCCAATAGGTAGCAGCCGACGATACCGATCAGGTTGCCGAACAGGAGAAACATCAAATTATTGAACAGCCGTGCCGTCGGGATACCCACCAGTAACTCGAACAGCAGGTAGCTGCTGAGCATCAAGGCCGGGCTGATCAACGCCTCAGACAGGCGCAAGCCGGCGAGAAAGTAGCCGGCCATACAGACCAGCAACAAGCCCTCGTAGGGATAGCTGGGGTCGACGCTATGGGCAATGCCGACGACCGCCGCCGCGCCAACGCCCAACACGGAAATGCAGGCGATCGTCAGCGGATTGAGCAACTGGGTATAACGGCGCTGAATCAGCAAGAAGCCACACACCAGCAGAAATGCCAGCACAGTAAGCCGCACCGCCAGCATCCACCAACGCTCGACGGACTCGATCAGCAGTTGATCGACAGCCGTAAACCCCAGCCACAACACGATGGCGCCTGGCAGCGCCGTGCGTTGCAGCTCGAAGCGGTCGTTACGGACAAAATCGAGGTACTCCTGCTCCAGCAGCGGAGTGAATCGCAGCCGGCGAAACCCTACCGCCAGCTGATCCGCGTATGAATTGGAGCCAACGTCGCCTAACCACTCGTGATGTTGCGCCACCCTGCACTCTCCAGCACCGAACTCTGTTGACTGTAGCCTGACCCTGAGAGTGCCACATTTCCACCGAGCACAAATGCCAGATTAATGACTGCAAACGTCCACGGCGAACCGCCCCTCAGACCTCAAACTCCGCCTGCAACGCGGCACGCACACAATGCAGGACGCCCTCGCTGGCGCGCCCCTGGAACTGCTCAGTGAGGCTGGCCACCGGCGGCAGCTCGCCTTCGCCATCGAGAAAGGCCTCCTGAATCTCGCCCAGCAGCTCCTCGGGCAGATCCAGGGCCTGTTCCAGGGACAGTTGCTGAGCGGCGATAGCCTCGGCCAGCAAGCTATAGACGTTCTTCTCCGAGCAGTTCAGTTGTCGGGCGATCTGCGCCGGCGTCATGCCGGCACAGGCCAGGCTGATCAGCTCATGGCGCAGGTCAGCCACCACCCGCGGCGCCTCGGCAGCGCCTTGCAGCACCTCAAGAAAGGCCATGCCGTAACGCTCCAGTTTGCGCGCGCCAACCCCACTAACCTGGGCCATCTCGGCCAGGGAGCCGGGCTTGCTGCGCAACATTTCCAGCAGGGTGGCATCCGGGAAGATCACATACGGCGGTACCGAATGCTCCTGAGCCAGGTTGCGCCGCAGGGTACGCAAGGCTTCCCACTGCTCGCGCTCCTCGCTACGCACCAGTTGGCTGGCGCTGCTGCCAGCGCCTTTGCCCGCCCCGCTGCTTTGCGCTTTCGGCTCACGGCGCAGTTGTAGAGGCTCTTCGCCACGCAGCAATGGCCGACAGGTCTCGGACAGGCGCAAACCGCCGTAGCCTTCCAGGTCGACGTCGGCCAGGCCACGGGCCACCAACTGGCGGAACAAGGTGCGCCACTCGCCCTCGCTCAGGGCCTTGCCGACCCCGAAGACGGACAGGTGCTGATGACCGAGGCTGCGGACCTTGTCGTTGTCGCGCCCGAGCAACAGATCGACCAGATGGCCAACCCCGTAGCGCTGACCGCTGCGATAGATCGCCGACAGTGCCTGGCGGGCCGGCTCCGTAGCGTCCCAGGTCTGCACTCCGTCGACGCAGTTGTCGCAATGACCGCAGGGGTTGGGCATGTCTTCGTCGAAATAGGCCAGCAGCGCCTGACGGCGGCAGCGAATCTGCTCGCACAACGCCAACATGGCGTCCAGCTTGTGCTGCTCCAGGCGTTTGTGACGCTCGTCGCCATCGGAGTTATTGAGCATCTGCTTGAGCTGCACCACATCCTGCAGGCCGTAGGCCATCCAGGCATCGGCCGGCAGCCCGTCACGACCGGCGCGACCGGTTTCCTGGTAATAGGCTTCCAGGGATTTGGGCAGGTCCAGGTGGGCCACAAAGCGCACGTTGGGTTTGTCGATGCCCATGCCGAAGGCAATGGTGGCGACCATGATCAGGCCTTCCTCGTTGAGGAAGCGCTTCTGGTGATAGGCGCGCAGGTCGCTGGGCAGGCCGGCGTGATAAGGCAAAGCGGGGAAACCTTGCGCACTGAGGAACGCCGCCACCTCGTCGACCTTTTTGCGCGACAGGCAATAAACAATCCCGGCATCACCACGGCGCTCGGCGAGAAAGCCCAGCAACTGCTTGCGCGGCTGCTCTTTGGGCACGATCCGATAGAAGATGTTCGGGCGGTCGAAACTGGCGAGAAAACGCTCGGCGTTCTCCAGATGCAGGCGCTGAACGATCTCCTCGCGGGTGCGCATGTCCGCCGTGGCGGTCAGGGCAATCCGCGGCACATTGGGAAACAGCTCGGCCAGTTGGCCTAATTGCAGGTATTCCGGGCGAAAATCATGGCCCCACTGCGACACACAGTGGGCCTCATCGATGGCAAACAGGGCGATCTGCAAACCGCGTAGGAAATCCAGCATGCGCGGCTGGACCAGGCGCTCGGGCGCCAGGTAGAGCATCTTGATCTCGCCCCGGCGGATGCGTGCGGCGATCTCGCGCTGGGCCTCGGCACTCAGGGTCGAGTTCAGCGCGGCCGCAGCCACCCCCAGCTCTTCCAGGGTGGCAACCTGATCGTCCATCAGGGCGATCAAGGGTGACACCACCACCGCCAGGCCGTCGCGCAGCAGCGCCGGGACCTGGAAGCACAGCGACTTGCCGCCGCCCGTGGGCATCAGCACCAGAGCATCTTCGCCGCCGGCCACGCGCTCGATAATCGCCTGCTGGCGACCACGGAAATGGTCATAGCCGAAGACGTCTTTAAGGATGCGTTGAGCCTGTTCGAGCATAGAAACTCCAAATCGTGGCGGAAAACCTCATCCTGAAGCCTTCGCGAAATCATTCTCTGGTCTTATCAAGGGCATATGGCTGCCAGCCCGACCAGAAAGGTGGGCATTATACGCGAGCCGGCCGCGACAAAGGCCCACACCCATCGGCGGTGCTTTTGCCCACGGCCGCAGTAGACTAGAATCGTCCTTCGCTTATTCCCTCAAGGTAGCCCCCGATGTCCTTCGCCGAGCAATTGACCCGCCTGCAAGCCTTCCTCGACGCCGACGAGCTGCACGACGAGGCCCTGGACTACGTCGCGGCCCACGGTTACCTGACCGCCCTGTCGATCTGCACCGAGCAGCCCGACGAGCGCGAGTGGATCGACGCCCTGTTCTCCGAGCCGCCGCACTACCGCAGCGAGGAAGAGCGCGCCGAAATCGAAGCCACCCTGATCCAGCTCAAAGCCCATATCGCCCGCCAGCTGGCCAGCGACGACGAGCCGGAAATCCCGTGCGACCTCGACCTCGGTGACGAGCCAGACGATTCGGACCTGCGCGGCTGGTGCATCGGCTTTATGGAAGGCGTGTTCCTGCGTGAAGCGGCCTGGTTTGAAAACGCCGAAGAAGAAGTCAGCGAGCTGCTGCTGCCGATCATGGTGGTTTCCGGCCTGTTCGACGACCAACCGGAGTTCAGCGACATCGCCACCGACGCCAAGCTGGTCGATGACATGGTCGAGCAGATTCCCGAACTGCTCACCGCCCTGTTCCTGCTGTGCAACGCTCCCGACGAAAAACCCGCCCTGCTCAAACCGCGCCACCACTGACAGCAGCGTCCAGCCATGAGCAGCAGCCCGCGTGTACACCGCCATCTGGGTGTGCGTTACCTGCTGCTGACCATTGGCTGGCTGAGTGTGCTGTTGGGGGTTATTGGTATCTTCCTGCCAGTGCTGCCAACGACGCCGTTCCTGCTCTTGGCGGCGGCCTGCTTCATGCGCAGCTCGGCGCGCTTCTATAATTGGCTGGTGAGCCACCCTCGGCTCGGCCCCTGGATTCACGATTACCTCGAGGGCCAGGGCATCCCGTTGCGTGGCAAGGTCTACGCTATCAGTCTGATGTGGTTAAGCATCGCCCTGTCCTGCTATCTGGTACCGATGATTTGGGCGCGGGCGTTTATGCTCACAAGTGCGGTACTGGTAAGCCTGTACATCCTCCGGCAAAAAACCTTGCCGGCGCGCGTACCACACCCATAGTCCGCTGGCAGATGAGCCAGGTATCCCGTCATGCTGCATAAGCTGCAACGCTGCAACGCGATCAGGCCCGCACAGCCCTCATGGCTGCGCCGGCTGCTGCTCGCTTGCCTGCTTATCGGCGCGGCCATCAGCCAGGCCAACTGGGACTTCGGCCTGATCCTGCAGAAAGCCGAACAGCGCTACGGCAACCTCGGCCTGGCCAAGGGCCGCATCGAAGCCTGGGATGAGCTGATCAACAGTAATCTGGGTAAAACGGACAGCGAATTGCTGCAGACCACCAACCGCTTCTTCAATCGCCAACTGCGCTTCGTCGATGACAGCCAGAACTGGCGCCAGAACGATTACTGGGCCTCGCCGATCGAAGCCCTGGTCAAGGGCGCTGGCGACTGCGAGGACTACGCGATTGCCAAGTACTTCACCCTGCGCCGCCTGGGCGTGCCCAGCGAGAAACTGCGCATCACCTACGTCAAGGCGCTGCGCTACAACCAGGCGCATATGGTTCTCACCTACTACGCCACTCCCGGCGCCATGCCCTTGGTGCTGGACAACCTGATCAGCGAAATTCGCCCGGCAGCGCAGCGTAAAGACCTGCTGCCGGTGTACGCATTCAACGCCGAGGGCCTGTATCTGCCCGGCGCGCCTGGCGGCAAACGGGCCAGCGACAGCAAAAAACTGTCGCGTTGGCAGGACCTGCTGAAAAAAATGAAAAGTGAAGGCTTCGCCATCGGCGAAGGTTAGGAGAAGGTCATGTCACTACTCAAACAGCTCTTTCTGGCGAT